>Ga0210059_1008835_pt1 | contig 15816 bp, 10 predicted proteins | sample Ectturendosymbi2_FD_188042 | JGI IMG/M metagenome (GOLD analysis project Ga0210059, IMG submission 188042) | Ecteinascidia turbinata endosymbiont from Florida, USA - Sample 2 (SPAdes) (version 2) | ecosystem: Host-associated > Tunicates > Ascidians > Unclassified | place: Key West, Florida... | reverse complement strand
GTGCTTAGGAAACCTGTGTGAAATTTGTATGACTGTAACTTTGCACATGTGATATCAACGCATGCTGTAAACATCAGTGCACATCTGCTATGGATGGATTTTACAGGGTGCAGCATGATCCATAATTCACAGCACCAACTTCATGAGAAGCATGAACAGCAATTGCCAAATTCCTGAAATCTGCACATCAGTGTACAATGCTTTCCAACTCCACACTGTACAACCCTTGGTTCACTACCCTGCACAGTAGATGTTTACCGACCGTCTGCCACACGTGAATGACTTCAGCAGACATGTAAACCGAACGGTTCAATGACGTCAGAATGGGCTGTCTCGTTTTGGCGGACCGTCGCTTGACATGTAAACGTAGTAGTTGAGAACGTCCTCCCACCTCTCCTCTCGACCTTCAAAGACCTTCAATCTGTCACAATTCATCTTACTAAAACGAACTTCAAATGCGAAGCAAGAATTGACGCGGCAGAAAGAATTGTCAGTTCAAACTACTACTCCTGACGCTTCGAAGACTTTTACGTATTGGTTTAGGACAGTCAACGATTATATTGATTACTTAGGAGAGGGTCGTGCTGAAGACGCTCCTGCTATCAATAGAGCGAGGATTATTATTAGCTGCCTTTCACCATCCATCTACCCACTTGTTGAAGAAGATGAAACCTTTCAACAGATCGTTGCCACGCTCAAAGCCGCCAATGAAACTCCTCATGAACGAATGTTTCGATTTCAGCGAAAAGCGACGTTTGGCCGCGCAATGCCGACTTGGCTCTAACGCGAAGGTTCAGCGTTGTTGCGTCGTCATGTTCGCAGCAAAAGTGACCCATTTTATGATGAAGTGTTACAGCTGGAGGCAAACCCTTCGTATGCGCACGTAAGGTACTCCAACGGACGTGAAGATACCGTGTCAACGTCGGATCTTGCTCCGTGTCCTGACATTGGGACAGAACTAAGCACGCCTCCTGTTTCAACACCCGAAGGTGAGAGCGCCGAGACAAGCTGCAACGTGAGACCACCGACAGAACGTGATACGGCAACACGTCAACTGGAGCACGCTGCAGCACCTTCAAGTGAGGAACTACAACTACCACCGGCTGTTCCTCCTCTCCGAAGGTCCTCGAGGCCGAGAAGGCCTCCAGATAGATATGGAGAAAGCGTAGTGACTTTAAGTTGTGGAAAACCTTTTGAATAAAAAACTGTGTACCTCCTGGTTTGTCGCAATTTGCACAGTGAAATCTGATTCTCGTACACTTGTAACATTCCGAAAAGTTGGAAAAGCAAAAAAACAAGAAGCTATTTGAAATAAATGTGTAGCCCCTACTTTGTTCGTATTTTAATAAGATTTTATGCTTATCCTAAATTACAACAATTCACGAGATTTGTAATTCATTTAGAATTCTGGCAACTCAGCCAGAGTTACCAGAATTTTCATAGAGAGAACGCTAGCTAAGACTTTATATTAACATTACCATAGCCGGATTGCTAGTGCCATGGAGTTGTTCGCGCTAACTGAGACTGCAGAAACGGTTTCGAAAGACTGTCTCCAGTGACTGTGACGTCACAAATCGAAATTGTTACCAGTGTGAACATTCGTCAATACAATTCATTTTGTAACAATGAGGTTACCTTTTAACGCAACGTGTGGTGATGTTGCGAGTTGGCGTAACGATCAAACAGATTGAAAACAAGCATTTGCAAAATTGATCAATTTTTCGAGTTTGAAGCATTTGGCGGGGCACAAAAAAAATTTGGGGGGCACTGCTCCCGTGGCTACGGGCCTGGGAAGGTTGAGGGCGAGTTTATGAGTATGGAAACTGGCAATTGTTGGGTCATGTTGAACACATAACTTTGCTCAACCATTGATGGTAAGTATCGTCGATAGCCTCCACCTAATAGCTATTTTCAAACAGTACGTGTTAGCTTTTCGCCGCCCTCGACAGTTGCCGTTTTATTGTGAAAGACTTATTCACGTCATAGCTGTTTACGATCTAACAACAGCCACCCGGAACCAGACAAATGTGCTTGACTTGAAAGCGGAATGGCATATCCACTACAGTGATCTTTACAGATACTGATTTCCATTTTCTGTTAAAGCGGATTTCAAAGATGCTCAGGATGAGCTTAGTTAGCATTAATCATTACCTTAAAACGGTTAGATGAACTTCAAAGTTGAAAGACGTGAAAAAGTTGAAAACTTTTTTGAAGAACACTTGTATGCATGCAGCAGCTTTTAAGTAGCAATCTGATAGAATTACAAACAATAAAGTTGAAAGCAGATAGTGTCGTTGCACAGCTGCTGAAACTGGATTGTCAGAACGAAAAATGAATATCCGATCGTGCTTGACCAAGTATAGCTCCAATTTCGTAACGTTCCAACGCCATCGAACTTCAAATTCCTAAATGCAATTTGTTCCACACTGGCTACTAAGAAAACCATTGCATTCCCTTTGTTCAAATGAGAAAATTTATCAGGTTCACTTTTATTATGCTAATGATCAATGAGAGTTTTTCGATGATTTGAAAGGAAAGCACAAATGACCACCGATAGCATGGTGTTGTGTTTTTCCCTGACAGAATTTCAAAACTCAGAGCATGTTGTACAAAAGGCGTTTGTACTTTATTCGGAGAAGACTAACGGAAAGAACGGCAGGCAGTTCCGCGTACGGTTCGAGTACATGTAGAGCTGTAGAGAGCGTATCGAATGGAATTAGTTTCCAACAAAGGTGGCAGTATTTAGCGGTCGACAGAGGTACAGAACGCGCAAAAAGAATCAAAGCGCGGCGTGGAATAAATCGTTTGCCGGCAGAAACAATCCAACAGGTATAGCATCGATGTCTCTAATGGACCTAATCTTCCAACAAGGTGTCTTTGTCAACTACGAAATCAGGCCGCTCGTTTGTTGTTCGAGAGAAGGTTTTCATTCCCGCAGTGATTGAGAGTATGCAGACTTTGAAAAACTGTGTGAAGATTTTCTTAAAAAATCAAGCCAACAAAGTGTACTTCTAAGCCATCTGGCGTCTTCGTGGAAAAAATTTAAAACTGCTCGATCCTTCAAATATAAAAATGGTGATTCACTCAGCAATAATCAGGGAGAACAACCTTGGCAGATGTAGAGAGAATTTAGAAGATAATTTGATCCCAGTCACTATAAAACGGTACCACTGGACACGTAGGAGGCACAGTTGGGAGATGGAAATATTATAAATGCAGCCGACGTGTTGCTACCTGTCAAACCACTGGATGCTGGGAACAGGGACCCGACTAGGGGGGGCGGCACTTTTGGTGAAAAAAAGGAATAGCAAATGGTCTTTCACGAGTGAACCTGAAGTTAGATTTAGGTTTTAGATTTTGGTTAAGGTTGGACTTACCATACGTCTGGCCGGGACTGTCCCGGTGTAAACGTCTGTCCCGGTGTCCCATCCCGGTTGGCAAAATGTCCCGGAATTTCACTTCAGTGAAATTTTCAAAATTAACTCCAGCCTGATGACACATTTTTATGAAATAATTCCGTCCTGAAAGGCTTGACTTTGCTTTAACCCGTGGCTTGGGGGGGCGGAACTTTTCAACTGTGGGCAGCGGCGTAACTGACGGGGGGGAAGTGGTGCGCGCCGCCCCCCCTGGCAAGCTCAATGCAAAAAATGGCCCCCTCTTAGAGATTTCATGAACTGCAGAATATGAAAGTGCTTTTGCAAGTTTTGGAAATCCGTTTGGTCTTGACGTTTTAAATACTAAAATAGTGCAGTGTTTAGCATACTAACAGTCATCGAATGAATCCAAAATCGAAGTTGTTGCAACGGCGTGCAGTACGCAGTACATCATCTTGAACGTGCATAATGCATACTGTGTGTGATGTAATAATCGCCCGTAGTTGTGGAACGTTGCCCGCATCTGCGGCCATTACATTTCTGCTTACTTTGGAGTGTGTGATGCAGTTGTGAATACGTTTAGGCTTGAAAACTGTGGTGTACTTTAACTTGAAATTAGACAGAGACCTTGAGATTAGAATACAGAGAAAGCTGGGTAGCGCCACTATAACTTTTCTTGCTTTGCAAAGCCAGTTTAACAATGCTGTTTGAAATTAACCGCTGAAGTAGAACCAGCAGTGTTCATTTCAGCATCTCGGCTGGAGGTGGTAACTTCGTTTTCTGGCCATCCCAGCAACGGGTACGGCCGTTATCGTCTGCGCAGCGCACTTTGCACCTTGAAGTGTGCGATGAAGTGATACACATCTACAAATTAAAACAGGTTTAAAGCGCTTTGACAGGTTTAAGCGTTGAAGCCAGTAGTTCCCATAGTATGGGTCGCGACTAGGGTTGCCAGATCACTTTACAATTTTTCAAGGACATTTTGTTTTTCAAAGAGATGCGGTGGGCTACTTTCATGGGCGTGCGCAGGAGGGGCGAATCGGGCATTTTCCCCCCGGCAATTGGACTAAGAACCAAAAATTTCTAGAAAATGTGAAGTCGGCATCTCGATTCCGATAAATTGATTTAATTCTTGCAATAACATTTTATTTACCAGAACGGCACTCACGCTGCACAAGAGCCAGAACTGAATATGTGTTAATACATGAAACTAGTTTTCTTGTGCAAATAAATTGCGATATGATTCGCTTGTGTGCGTTACTACTGTGGCCATTATTGATAAGTCAAACTCGAATCGTCGCAAAAAGATGAAAGCAATTTCAAGCAGAAAATTTCCTCAAATCTTGCCGCAAAGCCAAAGCTGCCCAGCGTTACTGTTCTAGTGTGATGCAGTGATGAGCTTGCAGTTCACTCATGTCCACTCCTTCGTCTGCAGACTCAGAACGTTACGAAACTTGCGGAGTGCATTGCTCTGATGATGCTCTTTGTTGCGTAACAACAACATGGCAACGAATCTTCTAAGGTTCATTTCAAGTTACGATTTACGATAGTATGCCCTTTTCCGCATGTGACTGTTGACCTCAGACATCTTTGACAGGTGATGCAGCGATACAGTGACTCAGTGGCGTAGCCAGTCCACACTTTTTACGGGGACCAAAAATGTTTGATTTTAGGCGAGCAACAATATCTGCTTGGGTATACCGCCTATCAAAGCGAAAAATGACTACTTTTTCTAAAAATATGGGGGGCATGGCCCCCTTAGAGACGTTGCTTCATACTGTGTGAAAAGAAGCACGAGGGAATCTGTAGCAGTGCTTCCATGCGTTTGAAAAATCCATTATAATGTGAGATTGTGAGCGCGACCAATGTGCCTGAGTGAATAGCTTAATCAAGTTACGCTAACGCAGGTTTTTTTCAAACAGCATGATAACTACGTGGCTTGTTAGATATACCTCTATGAAAGGCTTGTGGGAATAAGTCTTAATCGTTAGGGCTTAGTTCTGACTTCTGAGTGAGTACTAACTGCAAAGCTATATTGGCTGTGGCCATGGGCGTCCACAGCGGGGGGCAAAACGGGCATTTTCCCCCCCTGGAAATTGTGACTAAGAACCAAAATTTTCTGGAAAACCTGAAGTCAGCAGCTTAATCCAAATAAACTAATTTAATTCTTGCAATGACAGTTTGTTTGCCGGTATGACACGCACACTGCACAAGAGCCAGGTTCACTGTTCTGGTGTCATGCAGTAGCGAGCTTGCAGTTCATTCCATTCTTCTGCCTGCAGAGGCAGGTTACAAAACTTGCGAGCGGTTTGTTGCAATATTAGCCTGTATTGCGTAACAATAACATGGCAACAAATCCTCAAAGCTTGACTTCAAGTTACCGCAGTAGGAGTTTTGCCGCATGTGACTGTTGAACGCAGACAATACATCTATTGCAGAAAATTCAGCGAGACAGTGAGTGCTGATAGCATTAGGCCACGCAGTTTTATACCGGGTGAGAAGAAGCGTGAGTGAAACTGCAGCAATACTTCCACAAGTAAGAAAAATCCATTGTTAATGTCCGTGGCGTAGCTAGAGGTTTGGGCCGGGGGGTAAAGCTTAGCTGAAGGGGGCCCATTGGCCACCGTAGAGGGTCACTAGCCAACACACAGAAAAAAGTTAAGAAATGGTAGCGAACCCGGATGCCGCGGATGCCCAAAGTGGCTAAAAAACACGAAAATACCCCGAAAAACGCACAAAAGCAGCAACCAAATGAAAACGAAAAAAATTATATATATCAAAATTTCAGCTAAAGGGGCCCAGTTTTTACATTTAACTTGCTAGGGGGCCGGCTCGCTTCCTTGACCCTCGTCAGTTACGCCATTGGTTAGTGTGTGATTGAACGCTTGTGCGATTGATGTATGGTAAGCGTTCACCGTGAAAAAATCAGTAGACAAGCAAGTTTTATTTGAAATGGTGATTGATCACTTTGGTCAAGATCCCAGACGTTTGTAGCTATTGTTTGTAACTGATGCTGACAAATCTTGCCAAGTAAAAAAAGTCACAATTTGGGCTTTCTTTAAAAGACTATTTCAATGTTTCTTTGAAAAGATGTACCCTGCTTTGAAAATCTGCAAATAGCCTATGTGCAAGTCAAGGATACAGGGACGCAGGAGAAGCGGTATGGCGACGCAGTGAAAGAGTTGAAGGTAGTGGAAACTTACAAAAAACAAAACATCGTTGTCAATGATGTTTGTTTCTGTACATCAGCAATGTTGGCCTCAAAAATAATAGCAGAAATTAGAAAAACATTCTGAATTTTCTGGGTGCGTGAATAGCTGCAATAAATTTGTTTCAAGTCGATCTTGATAAACCATGAAATAACCTGTGATTCTGTTCTGAAAAGGCACCTCCACCCCCTTTTGAAAGGTAAGAGGCGCAGTGCTCCCGTTCTGCGACGTCCCTGCAGGGGTGAACAATCGCAGGTGTTAAAAAATTATGTTGCCGTGCACATGTAGTCTAATATTTGAGTCATGGCTGCGGTGCAATAAAAACTCTGTCTACTGTGGGGTCTCAACCTCAAATTGTTCTGAGAGCCATATGAGGACCTGTTAAGTAACCCGAGGGCCGCATTCAGTGGCGTAGCCAGCCCAAAAGTTTGTTTTGCGGGGGCAAAATGTTTGTTTTTAGTGAGCAACAGTATTTTTGTTAGGGACGCCGCTTCTTAAAGTTAGATATGCTAAAAATGGGGGAGTGGCCCCTGGCTACGCCTATGGCCGCATTGTTACGCTGACACAACAATGGCTGTAACCGACCCTTACTAAAAACAGCTTTTACTTCTTATTTCCTGCGAAAGGAATCGTGAGTTGTCTCTAATGTACATTCGTTTGAAAGGAACTTGTTCACTCGCTGGCCGGGCACTTTTAAACACCGGTCAATAAATTAAATACCTTAATTGTTGTTTATACGAATATTCCCAAAACGCATCGCGGGCCGCACAAAATGCCTTCGCGGGCCACATGCGGCCCGCGTGTTTGGGACCCCTGGTCTGCTGTGTGAGCATGCTTAGTAGAAACACAGTTAAACAGACTTGTGGAAGCAATCTGTGGCCGCCGTAATCCATAAAATAAACGTAATGTGGCCGGCAAAAGCGAAAAGGTTGTGCACCATAGTGTAAATTATCGTAATATACCTGGTTATTACTGCCAAGGAAGCGCATTTTTGTGACTGTTGCCGTATCATGGCTAATTTTCTTTGCGGTGTAGAAAGGGTAAAGTGCTTTATGAACGTCCATTTGCACTGCATCGTCAGCAACCTTTCGTACAAAAAATTTAATGTATGAGAATTTGGTCAGTTGAGAACTTGGTCATTGACTCACTGCAAACTACACGTTTCCCTCTGTGACGTGGAAAGATATTGTCTGATCATTTTCAATGCGCTTGTGATGCCATAAACACCTTCCAGGGCAAAGTGCCAGCATAACTATTGCTTTCGAGTTTTTTGGTATGTTCTTCTCTACGCGTACTCCAAGCGTTTTTTTGGAGAAGGGAAAGTTGTGCTTGTTTTCAAAATAGTATACTTTTTTTCGACATTCACGTTATTTTCTATGGTCAAATGACTTCAATAATCAACAGCATTTTCCTTTAAATAGTTTGCCACTGATGGGCAGGTATTTTTGTAAACAAATTTCCCCATTTTGGCTAGACAATCGTGATGTGCAGGTGTGTAACGAGGTTAGATGGCGAGTAGGGCTAGAAACAAGTTCGGCGCCCCCATGTTCGAACCTGAGGTCTTTCGGTAACAAATGTACTGTTTTGAAAAAAGTGCTTGTGACATTGTTGTGAATTTTTGTCCCCCACAGTGATTGGGCGCCCGCGAATTGTGCCCCCTCCCCCCCTTGGTTACGTTTCTGGTTTTATGCAATAAAAATTGGAAAATTTTCCGAAAATGAAAAAATTTCAAGTCCGATGATCATGAACTTCTATTCCATGAACATCGGCAATTTTCGAACACAATACGGCGTGGATCTTGCACAGACTGCCAGCAATGCAAATAATAAAACTTTTCCAACATCAACAAATTTACTTTTTAGGGTTGGGTAAGTTTGAGATCAATTTATAAATTCTTTTGAAGGCCGCTTCTGCTCCAGAACTGTCGCGTAATGGCGAGAAAGTGATTTAGCCAAACTGTGTTTGGTTATTAACCGTGTTTGTTAAAAAAGGTACCTGAGCAGTTGGGTCTTCACTGCTATGCAGTCAGTACACATCCGGATGAACTCGTACCTGAGCCCCCCCCATAAGAAATATCCTGGGTCCGCCGATGATGGGGATGCGGTCGCAGCCCCAACGGTGGAAAACTGGCCATTACTTGGGCAAGAATTTTGAAGATTTGGGCAAATTGCACAGCTACATTCGCATTTAATTGAGGTAGCGTCTATTTTGCCATTACAGCAAAAACTCTGCTGAGACTATTTTGCCATTCTTTTTGCTTCTCATGGCAAAACGGACATTGCATTTAAGTGAACTGGAACAATTTGCTTCAACAACTTTCATCATACTTTTGCGAATTAAAAGCTTCATGCCAGTTGAGGTAACATCAGAAACATTTTGGTAAATTAAGAGCATGTGGGTCAAGACCAACAGCTTCAATTAAATTTGGGCAAATCAGAAAAGCTACATTCAAATTTGGGTGAAATTAAAATCATTGGAATAAGTTGGAAACATTTGGGTAAAGTCAGCCAAATCAAAATTTGGCAATTTGCAACAGTTTCGTTCAATTCCGGACAACTTCAAACAGTCTTATTCAAAGTTAGGTTATATGGAATAGCTGCATTGAAATTTGAATGCATTTAGAAATGTCTGGGTGCACTATAATTGGTTATTCAAATTTTGATAAAATTGAAATCAATCAACTGGGTGAATTTTAATAACCTGAAGCAAATTTTAGCAAATTAGAACAACTTCATGCAAATTTGGGTGAAATTATAAATATTTCCATAAATCGGACAAAATTGGGTAAATTCCAAGAGCCTAAATCAACTTTTGGTAAATGGAACTAACTCCATTAAAATTTGGGCCAAATGAAACAGCTTCATTCAATTTTGGGTAATTTCAAACGGCTATATTCAAGTGTGAGCCACTTCAAAAAGTTTTATTAAAATTTGAGTAAAATGCAAAAGCTTCACTGAAAATTTGATACAATTGGAAACATCTGGGTGAATTCCAACGCCTCAATGAAATCAGTGTAATTAAAACAACCTCATTCAAATTCATGTAGAGTTATAAATATTTGAAAATTAGGAACATGCAGTGATAACCCACAATTCCAATTACACCTAAATTTTGTCAAACGTCAAATTGTTGATGCTGTAGATGTTTTTGAGCGATGACAACTAAAATGTAGCTGAAAATGGTGTGCGTTGATATTGTGAAGTTTTCCTGTTGCAACTTTGTTTCATGCTGTGAATCTTTCAAGGTTCAATTTGCTGCTGTTATGCTTTCATGGGCAGAATTACCCTATAATAATGTGGCTTTGATTCAATACTGAAGTTATCATTGGAAGTAGTGCTTAATGTGCAGCTGCAAAGTGTTTTGTAGGAATAATGTGTTGTAACTGTGATACATGGCCCATGCCGTCGCTTTCGCCGGGATAAGAACGACGAAGACACGAGAACATTTTGCGGAAAGTTCTTATACAACGCAATTGCAAATACAGACAATGCACAACACAAGAATTGTCCTTCCAGTGGCATCGCAGAGATTTGTTTAGGGTGTTGAAGAGATCGCCCATTTCTCAACCGCACTTGCTTGGTCTTCGATGAGGTTATTCCGATGGGAAGGCAGTAGGCACTACGACCGGACTCGAAGATTGCATCCGCAATTGGAGAATTTCCCTGCTACAGTCATTATGCCGAGCGCTTGGCCAGACTGAAGCAAGTTCCAGTTTAGGTTCGAACCACACGAACAACGACCGAGATTCGAACCACACGAACAACGACCTACTATATGAAGACATGAAGCGAGCGCTCTAACCACTATCAGACATGAAGCGAGCGCTCGAACCACTAGGCCACACATCCGGTCCAAACGTGTGTTCTATTTGAATTAGGACTGAGGTTGCGTAATTTTACGTGAAATCGATTTCCTATTAAAAATTTTCTGATCGATTCCTTGCTTACACCCATCATGGAAAGTACATACAAGTAACAGTAAATGAGCATGATGAAAGTGAATGGAACACACGTTCACGAAGTTTATGAGAAGATAAAGGTACTAGACTATTTCTTAGCGGCAGCCAGGGGGCCATGGACCCCAATATTTTTAACACACCTAGTCATTTTGTGCTTTGTGAGGCGGTGCTCCAAACAAAACACCGTTGCTCGCTTAAATTAAAAACTTTTGGCGCCCCAAAAGAATTTTGGGCTGGCTAGCCATTGCCCTATTTCAGGTTTAATGCAGAAGGATTAATTTTTTTCTTATCCATTTCAATTTCACACACGCTAGGTAAATTATGTCGCAATTTGGAACCAATTTTATTCATCTAATAAAGTTTAGCAATGTACAACAAACGCCCTTCTTATTTCCGTAATGTAAAACGTGATGGTCATGGCCGTACCGATGTTAAATTGCCCCGGGGTCAAGAAGCTAATTTTGGCGTCTCCATGTTCGAACCTGAAGTTTTCGGAAGCAAATGTGCTGTATTGAAAAAAAGTAGCCTACTTGTGATATTGTTGGGACTTTTCGGCGCCCCTGCACTGATTCTCCGCCCCCCATCGTGATTCGGCGCCCGGGGAACAGTGCCCCACTGCCTCCCTCGTTATTCCCCTGGTGTTGATACGCAGAGTAGAGATCTTTGTATAGCGACAGGAGGGGTGGATGCTGGACGAGATCTTGCCTAGGGTGCTTACAAGGTCACAAGTCTATCAATAGCGTGCTGTCAGGGCCAGCCAAGGTTCCCACACATTGTCAAAAAACGTTTTTCTTACTTTTGCAATACCTTTTCAATAGCAAATAAAAAAAAGTTAATACCATGACTCATCTACATTTTTCCAAAATTTTATTCATGGAACACAAAGCAAAAAACTCGTGTGAAGCTGTCATCAGCGGTGAAGCACAAATTTGGAACTTCCATACTTTGTTAATACTTTACGTGCATTTTCGCCAAATTCAATACTTTTTCAAGGTCTTCAAAAACCGATAACCGGTTTCAAAATTCAATACTTTCAATACCACATGGGAGCACTGGCCAATAAAGCCTGTCCTGCACGACATACTTTATCAAGTTCACTGCAAAATTTAAAGGTTAACATCAGTGTTGTTTTCATTTCATTTCGTGATTTTCTTGGCTGCGTCGCTTGTACCCGGAGTAGGTTTTGTCAATTCTTCACTAAATCATGTTTTAGCCATCCAATGTAAAGTTGCAACCTCTCCAGTGGTGTTGCGTTGATTGTGTGATTCACCACAAACGGGATGTGCGTGAAGAATAACACCATTATGTTTGTGGCGCGAACAAGCTTTAATAGAGTGATCTCGTCGGGTGATCTTTATTGTTGCTTGCTGCCACGGTGCAAAGCTCTGCGCACATGCCGCCCGGGATTTCCGATCGCAGCAAAATGGTGCAGTGACCAGGATGTGAAGGTCGTGCGGAGTTCAGCCTTCACACAAAGAACGTGCGATCGGTGTGGTTCGTTGTGAAAAGGAGGGGATGTTCTTGCAATCTCTCAGGTGGTGTTGCGTTGATTGTGTGATTCACCACGAACGGGATGTGCGTGAAGAATAACACCATTATCTTTGTGGCGCGAACAAGCAATAACAGCGTGATCTCGTCGGGTGATCTCTATTGTTGCTTGCTGCCACGGTGCTAAGCTCTGAGCACATGCCGCTTTGGGATTTCCGATCGCAACAGTACTCAGGTTATGTAACTCGGCCGAAACGCCAGCATTATTGGCGTTAGTAGATCAGCTAACCAGTCAAATTTCGATTATAGGACGCACCACTTTAATTAATTAGTCAAATTGATTCCAGCTGGTACGCACCATGACGGACATGGTGGCGTTTGAAAACGTCACAGGTGAACTTCGTCGATTGTTACGACACCAGACTGAAACAATGGGCCGGCTGGCACAAAGTTTTGAGGCCTCTGCTATAAATTAGCTTGATGTAAACAAATCGTCCCATTTTTAATTGACTTTGGTGACGGCAATTGGCATCAGGTCGAAGCCTTAAATTTGCTTCTTGCCTGGGCGGTTGAGTTGAAGTGAACACTTGTCCAAGGAGTGCTACAGCGATTCACTCAGTGGCCGTAGATCGAACTCCGAGAGAACCGGACACTACCACGGACATATCGCCCCTGCCAGGCGCGTAGCCAGAGGGCGACGATGGGGGCGATTGACTCCCCCCCAATTTCGAATGTAGCACCAAAAATTTTCAGGTTGATCAAGCTTTTCATGTGCAAGCCAAAGAAATACTTCAGTGCAAATCAACGAAACTTCTGGAACCGTTCCTACTTCAGCCTTTAGTCGAAATTGATGAAAGCAGTGTGGTTTACCAATTGTCCATGATTAATCAAACGTTGTGTACATGGGTTTCGGAAGGATTTTTTCCAGGGGTGGCAGTAGTGGACATTTACAGAGAAAGCCCATATTTTCTAAGGGAGGCTAAAATGGTTAAATTTCATTTTTCCCACTCGAAACTAACAAAACAACCTGTTTTCGCTAATAGTTTAATGAGAAAATGTCAACTTTCAAATTCTAGGGAGGGGCCAAGGACACCTTCTGCCTCCCTTCCGACGCCCATGGTTTTGTACAGAGTAACTGCTGGAAAATTCACATCATGGCTGACATTTCCTGAGGTTTAGGCTCCTTGTGGAAGTTGGTGGTAATGAAATACAAACTTGTGCCCAAGAGCTTGTAATCACTAACTGAAAGTAAAACAAGGAGTCACGCTTTTCGCACCTGTTTCTGGCGCACCAGCTTGCTGAATCCAACGTAATGGCGATGTAAACTTCATTTCAAGACCATTGCAAAAATTCGTCTCTGATAACTCTGGCATACTACAAATACTGTACAGCAGGGGTCAACAATAACGTGGTGGCCGCGAGCACCAAGTTGCCCACAAGGACCGTGTAAGTCGCACGCGGGTCTGTTCTAAGAATAACATTAGCCTGGTCACCGTCTTCACATTAACGAATATCAATATTAAAAAAACTGAAGATAAACTGAGCAAAATTTTTATTTCAGAAGTTTGCATTAAACTAGTAGCCCTTCGCATTAATCCAGTGGTTCCCAAAGTGGGCGGTACCGTCCCCCTGGGGGCGGTGAGAAACTCTAGGGGGGCGATGAAGCAGAAATGGGCGGTTCGGGGGGAGATAGGAGACCCAGTTAATAATTACATTTCTTTTGTCTTCAGGAACGGATTTAGGGAGTGCGGGGCCCTAGGCCATCTTAGTTTTGAGGTCCCCAAGCATATGTGACCTATTTGGCTGTTTGTCTGAAAAGCGTGAAAGTATGCCCTTCCTATGTGTAGTGCCCGCCTCAAAAATCTATCTTTTGTTCTGGCGACTTTGGTTCTACATTACATCTAAATAGAAATTAAAGCCTTTCCTATTCTTTTGAAGGACAAATGACATTGCGATCTATTCTTGGAATTTATAGCTCTTTCGTGTAGTTCAGAAGTTCTCTTCATTAAATTTCCGTAATTTCTAGCGTTTTTTGTAGGTTTGTTTTTTGGCTGCATACATGTACATTCGGGACCGTCTTGCCGCTCTCGAAAATATCGACCAGCTGTCGATCTGACTACCTGTACGTAAACCACTTTTTTATAGTAATAGTAGCCACATATTTAATGATAGAAACAAGCACAATCGATTCAGTGGACACAGAGCTTATTTATGCCGCGTTGAAGTTGTCATTTTCCAAGCAATAAAAAATATAGTGTTTTAATCCTCTGTGCCAGGGCTTCTGAAACTTTTTTTCTCTGATCCTATTTTAAAAAACAACTGTTTATATGCGGCCCCGTTGATGGATAGGCTCGATCAGCTATGTTCAACCCGCGGGACGCATGCGGCCCAGTTTAGGTTTTCGGTGTAGTAAAAGTATCCTACATACTGACAACCAGTCTTCATTTTGATAATCTTGAATTTGACATTTTTGATACAGCTGGTCCTTAGCAGTGCCACTTTATCACGTCTGTCACCATTGCAGTTAGGATTCGAGCGCTTTCAGTGCATCAACTTAAGCCAAATTTAGTTTGTTAAGATGAAAGTAAGCCATTAAATGTGCGGCCCTCATTAATGTCATTCCATTTGCGGCCCTGGTTAATTTGGGTTGGACAAAGCTGGCCTAGATCTTAATGATACGTGTCAACGTCTCATTACAAATAACAGGATGCATTTTTGTCAATGGCGAAAGCCTACAAATGCACAGAACCCACGAAAGTAACTACACAGTAATAAAACTACCACGTAATGGAAACAGTAAGGCGAAAATTAATTAACAAAAAACAATTCAGTTTGTTAGACTACTAATGCGATGGATGCACTTGATAATTTTTACACAGATCAATCATTCCTAGATTGATACAAGACAACGCTGGACGAAGGACATTCTTAACATTTTCCAAAAAGGATCTGTTTTTGGACATGATGATTTTATCAATTTTAGAATACCGCTTCACACAAATATTTTGTGCAAAAATCTAAGAGTTTATGAATGGCTGGATCAGAAATCGCTGAGCACTCATTTCTTGTTCTTATCCAAAAATGACAGAGGCTAAACGCTGTTTTGAAAATTCCAGTTGCACACGTGTGTCGTTTAATAACATCGCAAACGCATCCTGGGCATGGCAGGTGTGTGCCATCCTAAAAGTTCAATTGTGTATAGTTTGTGGATCCAACTTCTCCTGAATCAAAGTCGAAAGTGTTTCTGAAACTGTGTATTAAAGTTTTAACTACTCAGTGCGCTCTCAAAGTAGGTCCCAAAAAATTGGGGGCACTGCCCCTCGTGGCTACATGAGAAAAGTTTATTGCATGAATGAAATTTATACCAAATTGCGACATAACTTACCTATATACATGAAATTGAAAGTAATAGGAAAATGTTTAACTCTTCTTGCAGTACATCTGAAATAGTGCCGTATCTCTATCTTCTCATAAACTGCAATAAGGTTAGTTTCATTCACTTTCATCTTGTTCATTATCTTTTCTTGGTGTGCGCTCGTCACTCTCTGAACCACGTATTTATATGTTTTGTCCTTTTGGTGCACCCTTTGGCCAGTGGCGAAACTAGCACATTGGGCCAGGGGGGTCAAATCGCTGTTGTAGGGGCCCGTGTTAAAACCATAAAGTATATGACGTCATCGTGCTCATTCAACCTTGGTACGACCTTTCTGCAACATTCCTTTCCTTACAAGTTACGACCAAATCCAAGACCACCAGCGCTGTGCTAAGAAGTTGTGAAGTGTTCTGG
>Ga0210059_1008834_pt1 | contig 15818 bp, 8 predicted proteins | sample Ectturendosymbi2_FD_188042 | JGI IMG/M metagenome (GOLD analysis project Ga0210059, IMG submission 188042) | Ecteinascidia turbinata endosymbiont from Florida, USA - Sample 2 (SPAdes) (version 2) | ecosystem: Host-associated > Tunicates > Ascidians > Unclassified | place: Key West, Florida... | reverse complement strand
GCCATCTAAGGAAAAATATAGCGACACATGTACGTTCAACAGAGCTGAAGCTTGACAGCGTTCGACCGTAAAAAGTTGTTTCAATGAAGTCATTTGAGAGAGTATGCCCGAGCGAGTTTATCAACCGCGTTGCGCAATATGTGCACATGCTCACCGGTAGAATGAATACATTTTTCAATTTTACTTGTTTACTGATATCGTTTGCAAGGTATCTGCTTAAAATCGATTATTTATCAGCCTTCTCTAATATTTTAATTGGGTTTTATTAGATGAGTACTTTTTTCTGTAAAATTGAAAGACTAACTTCTGCTTGATCGTATTTTGCAAAAGTGAGAGATGAACGTGCATTTACATCGTTTTAAAACAAGTTTCCGTATTCCTGGAAAGAGCAAGTAGGGTTTATGAATTCATCTGAAAAGAATTATCACTTTAAGTAACTAATACAGCTGAAGGTCGGAGTTGGAGTCGGAGTCGGATAATCGAAATTGCCAGGAGTCGGATGACGGGACTTCCGACTCCACAGCCCTGCTACCAACACTGCTTTTGTAGTACTGAGCTTTAACCTCCACGTCTGGAGGTATTCACCTACGGTTGTCATGCCTTTGCTTTGCACCTCTTTCACTGTTTGTCAGTCTCCATCAGCATGCATGATCGCTCGGTCGTTGGTGTATGCATAGCCTACTTTCTGGAGACGGTGGTTGGCATGTCAGAGATGCAGATGTTGAAAAGAAGGGGTACCAGGACGTATCCCTGTGGAACGCCGTTCTTGAGGTATCGTAACGTTTGCTGGTGTGACGGTGAAACTACCAATCAGCTCCATGATCAAGTGGACCGTGCACCTGTCAGGCAGCAATTGCAATCACCTGCAGGTACAAGCTGCTTTAAATGCAGTGACTGATATCATAAAAGTCTGTTTGGTTCATAATTGTCTATTGTTTCTTTACAGTAGGTAGTGTCAAATTTTCGCAATTATCATTTGTGATCTTTGTTTGGGAGGAATTGACAAAGTTTGGGTTTGTAAGGGAGGAATGTGAAAAAAAACTTTGAGAACCACTGATCTAACTTATCTACATTTAAACGGAATTTTCATCAAAATCTTCCCTTTCATAGGCATTGCGGCTACGTAAAGGTGCCTCACCGCAGCAGGCAATGCCGACATGAAAATCAAAAGAAATCTGTAAGTTTTCAAGGATTGCATGGCTTTTAATTCGAGTAACAGTCTACAGAGGTGGTAATATGCTGGTAAGCACGGGCATATATCTAAATCATCTAAATTTATGGAAGGAAGCATGAAATTCCAAAGCGGAATAAATAGTAACTATGGACCTAAACTCAGTGGCGTGGCGAGGCTAAATGTCGCCCGGGGCCGACCATAAAATTGCCGTCCTTTCCAGACCTCAAATTTGTTTACAACAATTTCCAATAAAAGTAAATCATGTTTCGTGCTTTTTACAGATGTAAGGAATAATAAAGCAAACTGAAATGGGTTTTTTGTTTTTCATTCTCGATTGTGCGTCTTGCTTTTTCTGCTTGTTTGCCACCTTTCTCATCATTTGCTCTTCCTATTTTTTCTGCCTTCTTAATACAGTACAATTCGCCTATAACAACTTTGGCTATAACGACAGTTCGCCTATAACGACGCTTTTTCCTCGGTCCCGGCAAAATTCCTATCAATTACGTGCATTCGAATTCGGCTATAACGACTTCCGCTATCTATATCGTCACTTCGCCTATAGCGACGCTTTTTGTCGGTCCCTGTAGAATATTTTGTTCGTTTATATATATAACGACAGTTGCAAGTTTTATTTACAGTTTGAAGTGTAAGGTCGGCAATGTGGAGCTACCATACAAATCTTTTATGGCCGACTATGAACGCATTTAAGTTAAGCGGCCAATCGTTGAGCCGTGACAGATTTGACGTGAGGATATGGCATCAACGATTGCGCTATTAGCTACAATGGAGGCAAATCGTTACATGAGTTTTACTGAACGGTATTAGGGATTGTTGTGACTATAGTCAGTTTGATCGATAGTCTTGGTACAACAGTGCGTGAATTGTTGAACAAAAGAAGCAATAGCCTATCCCATTGTGGAAAAAGTATGACATCGTTGTGTCGTTCAATATAGCGAATATAGTACGAAAGTGGCAAAACTTTGCAAGAGATTTTGATATCCCAATAAAGACGTTGACTACAAATTTGAAAAACAAAGACAAATTAATTTCTCGCTTTTTCTTATAAAGGTATACGCGAAAACACGATACAGTAAGCTGCAATCCTAATCAAAGGACAGTTTTAACCCTTGTCAGGCTTTGGCATTTAACTAAAAAGCAAGTATGCTGAAAAGCCTTTATTTCAAGACAAACGTCGAGGGTACTCCTTTAGTCGAGGGTACTCCTTTGACCCAGACTTTTGAGTAAACATTTTATCAATTTTCTCGCTCCGCAACCACATCTCGGGTTTTTAGACTACCAGTATAGGGCTTCTAAACACAAAAACTGAAAAGAGTAAGAACTATTCTAAAAAATTAATTTTTAATCAACAACCGCCCCAGAAGGAGCCTCCGGTCCCCCTTGCTGCGCCACTGTCTAAACCCTATTTAATGTTATCAAACTATTAACCGTTGTATATGGTATATAAAACCTAATAACTAAAAATGCTGTTTTGCTTATGCAAGTCAGAACCTCTCAATGAGTTAAATATTTTATATAATTAACATCTGCAACGTGGACTTCGTTCTTGCTTTAAAACATGAATCATTCATACTGAAACTGAATCCTTCTACATGTGATTGCATCTAATGCTCACCATGAAAACTGCTTTAGAAAATATAAATACAGCATGTAGGTAATTTTTGAAACTAAGATGTAGGCGTTGTAAGTAACCAGTGCGGTATAAGTGGGTCACACGTTGTCCCACACTTCGTTTGAAGTGGTAACAGCGTTTCCCTGATTCTTCACGTGGCACGGAAATATTGGGGACTCTTGTAAATTATGTGAATATCGTAACAGAAAAGATTCCAACAATGTCTACTGTAGAAAACGTCTCATCTTCGTTTTGATAGATCATTTCCCATGAAGAAGCGTCTTGCCTGCGCACTTACGCACTAGGCTATAGGAAGCTCCCAGCAGCTTTCGTGCTACTAGAAAGCTGTTATGCTCAGCGCGTCGCATGTAGCAGCCAGCTCGCTGCTGCATCACTCCCCCTTCTCTCTTTAAGCGGGAGCCGCGCTCCGAGTGCTCTCACAGGCGAAGCCTCGTACGAGGACCGTAAGCTTTTGCGCACGACGCAGTATCGAACTCCCTACCACGCCGTGCCCCGCATCTCCACCATTGAAGAAGAGGCTTGCCTGCGCACTTACAGCCAGGCTAAAGGAAGCTCCCAGTAGCTTTCGTGGTGCTGGGGATGTTATGCTTAGCGCGTCGCATGTAGCAGCCACCGCGCTGTTACACCCATTTCGTTTTTTCACATTACACCGCTGTAAGTTGCATAAAATTTTTAAATCTGTTATAAGATGTTCATTCGGCAGTATTTACTCACTTCTCACACCCGCTTTTCCTAGCAGTATGGTCGTATCGGGCATCAGCTCTATAGGTTTCGAAATAGCCCACAGTCTGCAGGAACCCCAGTGGTGGAGGAACCTTTTTCAAAGTGGGGAGACACAAGTGCACGTCAAAAAACTATCGAAAATTTTTGTATTTTGTATAGGTAACTGTGAAGTCCCAAGCATTGAAACATGACGTCATTAACTTTTGTCAGCATGTTTAAGCAATTTTATGCAATGTTTTATAATCCCTCACCGAGTCACCGACCCCTATTTACACCCTATCTATCTACGCTACACTGACGTGAGCACATAAATGTAACTAGTTGTTTTTTAATTAAACTCTTTACTTTAACAATGGACCCAATACTAATTGCGTTGCGTAAACTTTTTAAGCAAAATTCTAAATTTAAAGTGGCGGCCAGGCCCATGCGGTACACCCAGTTCCTACGCTCCTGTGGAACCCACCTGGTCCTTGGTCGATGTCTGGGTCGCTTTCCCGTGTGTGTAGCCAACAGGACTCGTCTCGCCAATCTTTCTTGGGGCATCTTGATCACGTGATGAACCATCGCAGTTGGGCTCTTTCTATTCAGAGAAGTGGCTGCGTATTTAGTGTTTTCCGAGTTTGACATCTGCGCACTTTGTCGTGAAGCGTCTCGCTGGGAACTCTTCGCAAAAATCCCATCTCTGTCGCTTGTACCTGAGATAGCACTCTTTCAGTCATTACCCAAGATTCATGAGCATAGGTGAGGACAAAAGCCAATTTGAAAATGGAAAGCTCTGAGGTGTTTGAAAGCTCCCGTTTTGTGACCACGGAACGATAAAGGTCACGTAATACTGTGACTGCTTTGCCAATCTGTGGACATGGGTGGCGGAGCTATTTTAAAAATGGTGGGGCAAAACTGCACGTCAAAAAATTATGGAAAATTCTTGTGATTTTACTTGAAAACTGTGACGTCACAATCATTGAAAATGACGTCATTAAATTTTGTCAGCGTGTTTAAGAAATGTTTTATACGCCCTCAACTACCCCTATCCACACTACACCTAGGCTACGCTGACTTGAGCACATAAATGTAACCAGTTGTTCTTGGTCTTACACAAAATTCATTCACAACTAAGCACACAAACACAAAACATACACAAAGCTAAGGGAGCGTCCACATCAGTGTTCCCTCTAAGAAACTTTTACACTGAGCAAATGTTTTAGTGCGCATGCAGTTGCGCAACTACAGACACACAACTAGTGAAGCGTTTTAAATGGTGTGATATATACACAATATCGAATTTTGAATGTTGCAAGTGCGCGGGTATGAGATTTCACTGCGCAGACAGTCTGGTGGTACTGCGCAGTTGCGCACCTTAGAGGGAACATCGGTCCACACATTACATCATCAGATAGGGGTGAAAGCGGCTTTCAAAATGATGATGGGGTAAAAAATAGATACCTAATATCTGTTGACGGAATATGTGAACGCGCCCTAGTAACAACAGATGTTACAGTGCCATAGTACAAAATTCTTTCCAAAAAAGTTTAATTCTGCGATCATTTTCTGCTATGAATTCTTGCAGTATTGCTATGAGATCAACCTGATCTATTAACTGTTTGTGAATGTGCAAAAACATCCTGTGGTCCAGTATTCTTGGTTAAGTTTGTTTGCCAAGTAGTTCTTCAGCCGTCAAAGGCACGAAAATGACCGCTCTGCTGTAGCATTGACATTGGTATTGTCAAGTCAGGCCGGTCGCCAGGATTTCGCAGCAGGGGGCCAAAACCACAAAGGGCCACAATTTTAACTACAATATTGGATGTATGCAGCAACCGGGGATCCAAACATGAAATGGGGGGAACAGATTTTAAATGAGGGGCGGGCACCATTCCCGACCACGCTGGCGACGGCCCTGTGTCAAGTACAGTCGTACAGTACTCTTGTAAATTCCCCCAAGATTATGGGCGTCGGGGGGCGGGGGACAGGGGTTCTTGCCCTTGGATTTTGAAATTTGACATTTTTCTATTATATTTTTAGCAAAAAAGGTCGTTTTCTTAGTTTCTAGAAGGAAAACTGAAATTTCATCACTTTGGGCCCCCTGGAAAAATTTTCATGGTTACCTGTGGAAAAATCCGCTGATGCCCTCCCCCCTGGAAAAAAATCCTTCCGATGCCTGTGCGTAAGAACAGGGGTAAGAGAGCTTTGCTGACACCACATACAGTTTCGAAAGCATCAGTTACGAAGACAATGATATGTTCTTCAATGGTTTTAGTTCAGTTACAAGGGCATCGATATCTATGTCGTCATGCACTTTTAGATACCACAATGCAAGGACAAGACGAAGCATATGTAGCAAGTGGTCTGCAAAGATGCCAATCATGTTGCGAATGTAATGCAAAACAAAACACAACTTTTCTGTCACATATTTCATTTTGCGTATAAGATTCAGCAAAATTTCACTGTTTAGAATTGTGTTAATACGCTTGAAATTACATGAAATTGCACCAATTTCTCGATGGTGCGGCACGAAATTTTTCTTACACACGAGTTTGAAATATTACACCATTTCACAAAACTTGTATAATATTACACAATCTGGCAACACTGTTCGACAACACCAATGCGGTAAGCAAGCCCGAGCAGAGTGACCAGATTGCGCACGCCGTATCCTGCCAAACATTTACAAAATCCTGCCAAATTACAAATGATATTGCCGAAATACGGCCAAATATCTGCACATTTTTTTCAGTAAACGATTTACCGAACAGTGTACCCACTACGAATTGTGTAACTTAAACTTATTTAGGTAAAATTTAATGGGGGGCTGTAGGACCATGCGCCCCCCAGTTCCGCCACCTATGTCTGTGGATCAATCTCCTTGCTCTGCCTTGCGTCACTTGTGAATACCATCCCAGGAACTTGAACTTCGTGAGCATTCTACAATATTTATCATGGAAATTTAGTAAAACAATTTTTGTGGAGAAACGCAGAGGAAAGCATTTTCCAGGTAACTGCTAGAGTAGTAATTATGCTTTGTGCTGTTCAGCTCTTAGCTCATACCACTCTTTGTTTACACTGATCAGCTATTATGCCATCATATTTTCATTTGCTCTAATATTCACTGACGGTTAGTTTACCTAGTGTGCGGTGGTTTTTTGTATTGCTTCTACTTATTAGCTGAGTCATATTAAACAATAAACCATTACCATTACCATCATAGGTTCGCAAACGTTTTTGAAGCTGGCACCCCTTTCATAAAATAAAGTGGCATTGGCACCCCTTCGTCTTGAAAAAAGCGTATAAATCACAAAACAGTCCCATTTTGCCGTGTCTCCATTTTTTAAATTACTACTCGTAAAACGTAGGCCTACTGACAACACAACAGAAAACACTCATTCGTACTGTTTTAATTTAATATCCTACTACTCATTAGGAATAAACCTAATGAGTTTTTTATTGCTGCTTCTCTGAAATTATCCGCCCATACCTTGACACACAATTACTCAGAGCCACACGAAAATTGTTAGAGGGGTTCAAACGGTTCTGATACTTCCTTTTCAATGAAGTAGAGAGGAAAATCCAGATTCGCATAAATATGTTGTTGCAAAGGGCACTAGAATAGACAGGGCTTTTGTACTCAACTTCCGGTACTTCGCATGGTTGAACACCATAAACTTTCGAGTTCTGTAGCATCAAACAACACGCTTGCCATAATTGCTCCATAAACATTTAACTGGCCTTTTTCAGCGTGGTAACTGCACAGTGAAGCAGAAATAGCAAACTGGCCTTTTTCAGCGTGGTAACTGCACAGTGAAGCAGAAATAGCAACGCACGCATGTAGCAACTTTAATTGTTAAATTAGTAACATTAGCTGGAATAACTAGGCTGGATAATATTCTAGAGAGTACTAGCACTTGCAAGCTTTCATAAACCTCGGTTATTTTGAAAACAGTACATCCACGAACATACAAACTCTCATCCTCGAAAATCTCATAGTTGATCCCCAAATATCTTGTTTCGGATCCCCAGGGATCCGGGAACCCCTGGTTGGGAACCGCTGTCCTAGCTGGTAAAAAATATTTAGGATTGATTCAGTGCCGGGTTAAGGTAGCGTGGGGCCCGCAGCATTTCAAGAGTGCGGGGCCCCAAGTTAAAAAAAAACATCTCAACACCTGCTAAATCATAGTGTGTGAGCAAGGCATCCGTGTTTCTAGCTTTACTCTCTGCATGCTCTATCCAGTTCGCATCGTGACATGGCAGTCTGAGTGTATCTTTCTGACCGCCAATGTTGCCAGATGGTTGTGACCTAAATCTGCTAAATAGTGTCACAAAAAACTGCTAGAATCTGCTGAAGGTCTTGTCACAAATTCTCAGCTAAAATCTGCTAAAAGCAGTGAAATTCTGTTAAAAACTGTCATTTTTAATACGATTAAAAGAAACCTATAAAGTACAATATACTAATTTTTCGTCTTGCACTCGCTCAATTTCACTCGTTCTCAATAAGCATGGGCTGAAAATGCCGGTCTTGGCCAACACACTTTTCCGCCCACAATTTTCTGTCAGTCAACATTTTGACTTTTTGAGCAAAGTAACTGCAGCATGCCTCGTTTTTTGTATTACACACAGTTCTTGACGATCTCTTTCAAATGGTTGCATGTTTTAATACAGTAGAATAATGCTCAGCGATAAACAATTTGACCATAGCTTCAGCCCTACAACTTTCCAAGTCTGGTCTTTGTAACTTTGTATTACATTAGGGAGCATGCAAAAAGTTCTTTAGTCTTATCTGAGTGCTTTTGTGTCCAGTTATGCCTTTTAAGCTCACATTACTTCGCTATGATTGCATTGTTGCAAACCCTCGCAAAAGGCTTTTGTTAAATCAGCAAGATAGGCAGCAGTTGTTGAGCCAACTTTTGTAGTAAGTTTTGAATCTTGCAACCACATATATCGAAACTTTTGGGAGCTTCGGTTTACCAGGAAGTTTTTTTACCAGCCAGTACTACTTACTAGCGTGAGTGAATCACTTGGAAATATCGTGTCGTGGGATAAAAACATATTTCACCAATGTTGCCTTGCAACCTAACGCGCTCACTAACCACACAAGCAAATAATTTAGGCTTCACTAAGCTATCTAATTAATTACTTGTTATCATGATACAATCATCTGCTTGAAGCAGCTTCTTTGCATCATAATAAAAATCCCAAATAATTGCAAGCAGTTGGTTGTGCTTTGTCCTGGTGTTACCAATAGCGGTTCTAAAGGGGACCTGGGTGGGCCATGGCACCCCCAGATTTTTGGCTGGCCCACTGCTTGGCCCCCCAGTTTTGTGCTGAATTTCACGTTCAAGTTCGTTTGATTGACATATACAGCAAATGACTTTCAGCCAGCAATATTTTAAACGATTTGAAGACTTTCTGGCGACGGTTCTGACGATAATCACAAGCCTGTGTTGGGTTTGATAGGGTTAAGCATATGAAATCAATCTTCATTACAACGGAAAATCACCATGCAGGAGAGATATTTATGTTGGCCCCCACTTTCTTCCTTGGCCCCGCAGTGCCCCCCACCAGTTTTTTCATTCTAGAATCGCCACTGGTGTTACCCAGTTAAAAACGTCATGAAGAACATAAGTATATCTTTTGATGAAGAAGGTGTAAAGTTTTCATCTTGAAAAACTTTTAGAATAGGTTTTTGGTCAGGAGTTTGTTACCTGATGAACCTGCCAAACGGTTGGTAAAATCCTGCTAGAAAATTATCTAACTGCTAGATTGAAAATTTTACAGTTAACAGTGAGAAAATCCTGTGAGATTTAGCAGCAAATCAGCTGAAATGGCAACACTGCTGACGGCAATCTTATGCCTTTTGTTACGTAACTGTACAAAAAAAAACTAACATGAATTTCTGGACACAGACAGCATTCAGTTGAAAATCTTCGCTTACTACTTTCGCGGGATATATAGCAAAATATTGACTTCTGGACTTCTTAGACTGAACAAATTTTTATATACAATGTAATAACTAAGATTTATTACAAAAGGCCGCGGGGTCCGTAGCAATTGCTGCATTTGCTACGATTGTTAATCCGCCACTGGATTGATTTGGTAACGCCAACTTTTACTTTAACGTTTTCGGGCAAAAACTGAAAAAGTTGGTCAATGATTGTTTGTCTTACCAAACAATTTTAAACCAACGGCTACGGTTTTATTTTTGGGTTCTCGGGAATCTGTGCAAGTCTAAGATGACACTGGACCTCGAAATGGTTTTCTGGGAGCCTCAACATTTTTGAGTGGTTGTAACAGTCGCTAAACCAGTAGAGTTCCTATAAGTTGTCAGTTTAGTTTCTTTTTACTTCTTACAGTTGCACTCTCCAAGCACTCATTACACCCGGCAAAGCTGTGTAAAAAGCACACAGAAAAAAATTGCGTCGAAAACCAAAAAGATAAGGAATTGCGTCAAAAATCCAAAACTTCGTGCTGAACTACCCTCTTACATAGACGGTAAAACAGTAACCCGACTTCGCAAACCAAGACCGTAGACCATGTGGCCTACCTTACCCTGTGTAAACAACTCAGTATTGACAAACACTGATGTCGGAGAAACTTATTTTACAAGTAACGACACTGTGAGAACATAAACTTTGGAATAAAATTTATTTGCATCACCATTGCAAACACACTTTACCTCCCCATTTATTTTATTGGTTTAACCGGCTCTTCTATTTAGCTTTAAAAACTATATGAAGTAAGCACTAACAGAAAGTGAAAATTAGGCTTCTTATTCCGGATGTACGAAATGCTCACCTTAAAAAACAGGTTTCTAGTTCGAAGGTGTGTGTTGCAGTAGCGGGAGCACTCAAAGCCCCAGCTCTTTATGAAAAACCTGCCGAATTGATTTTTCTATCGATTCTATTCATTTGCGTACTTGCTTTATAACAAGAAATTTGCCAAATTATGTAAATTGTTAACAGTGTTCTTCAAAAATCTAAGCGAACAACTTGGTAATAATTTTCGTTGACAGCAGTAAGCCGTAGGTGTTAAGATTTCATAATTACGCAACTTAAACGAGGCAGGCTGTTCCTTTCAACTTCGCAATTGTTAATTATTGCTTTCTGTTTTTAACCAAAGCAAGGTAAGTAGGAAAATGGACAGTTAACCCTTTATTTAAAAACTGCGATTATACTTTGGAATCCCACTCAGAATCATACATTATTTTTGCATGGTAAGGGTTTTTATATTACAGTAGTTCTTATCTGTCAAAAGGAATCTTTTCACAGCCAAGAATTAGACACTATGGTCTTATCAGAGTATATATTTCGCCTATGCAGTAGGCATCCTTTCTACGCTTTATATCTCTTTTTCATATGATTCTTATGTGAGCCACCGGATTGGCCATCAAACGAATCATCTTACGATCAGTGCTTTAAAATATTATGATTGACAGTTCGTGCCATTTTCAGATCTTTTATTTGCTAAATGCTGTTAGCAACATAGTTAAAAGTTTTGCTGCAGTGAACACAATGGCTACTAGAGAGAATATAGCAATGCGACTTCGAATTCTCCCCCATTTTGAAAAGGGTATTTCTGGACTGTTGTAGACTTGGTTCAATATAAGGAATCAAAACAGCTCTGCAAAATTACGAACCATGCAAAAAAGCAACACTGATGCACAAAGAAAATTGTGCCAAAGTCGCCGTTCTTATTTTGAACTGTCGTTCTGTCAGGGAATTCCTCCGAGCTCCACCTTCACGTTATTTGCATAACAGCCACTAGAGAAAAATTCGTTTGGCACCGTTTGCCGCAGTGTCTGCTTGGGCTGCTGTTTCAACATAATTTAAACGCGCCTCAATGTCAGAATGCACGAACGGTTGTGATTAAATCGGCCGATACGAACACAAACGTCTGAGCATGAAGCCAGGAACACAGTGACTTTTGACGGCCAGTAACAGACGGCCGTCGCCACCATACTCTCCCCCAAAGCTTTTCCCGAGTAAACCGATCGTATGCCTTCTCGCGTTTGACAAAATAAGTGTAGATATCTTTGGCCTATTTTCAAGATTTCTGGAAAATCTGCTGGAAAGCGAAAATTTGGTCTGTAGTGCTACGCAGGGGCGTGACGAGTTTAGATGGCGCCCGGGGCAAGAAGCAAGTTTGGCGCCCCCATATTCGAACCTAAGGTCTTTTCGGGAGCAAATGTACTCTATTGAAGAAAGTACTTAGTGATATTGCTGGGCCTTTTCGGCGCCCCCGCAGTCATTCGGCCTTCGGCGGCCCATAGTGATTCCGCGACCGGGGAATTGAGCCCCTTGCCACCCTCGTTACGCCCCTGGTGCTACGGTCGGGAGGAAAATCGCACTGGGTATCTTCCAGCTTTGGTTCATATTCCCCGACATCTTTTTTCAAGACATTTTACATGCACTTTTCCATGGAGGCTAAGGAGAGGTATGCCCCGCTAGTTAGGGTATTCACTCCTGTCTCCCTTTTTGTGTCTGGGGATGATCACTCCAGCAGTTTGTCAATCTTTACGTGTCCTCCCAGAACACCAGGCCACCTGATACACACAAGTGAGTCAAAGAACTCCTTCTTGATTCAAGTTTGAGCATTTCAGATAGGATTTCATGGCAACCTTCAGCCTTCAGTGTTTTGACAGCTATTATTAAAAAACAATAATATTACATTATTATCTAGCCTATATTATAAAAAATGTGAAACACAATCGTACAGTGCAGGAAACAACATCCAAAACTTCACTTGATTTACACCAAAATAAAAACCGCAAAATATTGCCTAAGAGGAAACCCTACTTGATGCAACCAAATACCTGTATTTAGGGACAATTTCAAAACACGCTTTAGGGTCTGCAAAACCTAAATTTGACGCTATGTTCCACAGATTTTGAAGTACCGCACGTTTGAAGGATTTTTAATAAGATGTAGCCTACTGCATATATGGAAGTTGTGCTTGCTCTGCCTCACGCCTCACCCAGGGGCGTACTGAAGTTGGATGGCACCCGGGGCAAGAAACAAGTTTGGCGCCCCCTTGTTTGAACCTAAGGTCTTTCGGGAGCAAATTTACCGTATTAAAGAAAGCACTTGCGACATTGTTGGGCTACCCGGTGCCTCCCAGGGGTTCGGCTCCCGCGGCAATGTGCCTCCCTTGCCCTCCCTCGTAACGCCCCTGGTCTCACCTCGCTTTTGGGGCAGAACGACGCCAGTATTACTGTAGGTTCTGTCACTACCTCACTAGTTTCTGAAAGAAAAGCGCACCAATTACTTGTTCCCCTTTACGAGCACCATCTAAGAAAGAAGTGTGGCTCCACTAAAATCAATTTGTTGATATGCATGTATACATAACTCTTGTAAAGACGCATAAGAAATGCCAACACAGTAACCAATGTTTTAAATTAAATTATATTGAAAATTAAAAGCCATTATGATTTTATTCGAATATTGGTATTTGTGTTATGGACTCTTAAACATGCTATGCGGTCCGCAAATAAGCACATCCGGCCCTGGCAGTAGGAGACGGAAATGGGTTGATCCATGTGTGGGATGTACCTTGTTTTACTAATGTGAGGGAACTGGTGAGAAAAATTAAATCTTTACGAACGTTTGAGGTTAATTACTAACATGTAATATTTATGACTTGCATGCCATTTATGACTTGCGTTTACAAAGTTCCTTTGCATTTTTTACACACCAGTTTGTGTTCGGTGTATGATGTTGCGAGATTTCGTTTTTCATGATATGATGTTTCTCAGTAGCAAACACAATTTATGCTTAAGTTCACGATTTACAGCTTACAAAAACATGATCGGTTACTGTAAACGAAGCGAGCTGTTTGTTTACGAGGCATCAGCAAACCTAAAAGGAACTGGAGGTAGTGCTGGTCCATCCCGGGCGGTATATTCAGGGGGTAAAATTTGAAGTCGCTAATTAACTATTTTGTAGGCTTTCGGTTTTTTTCCGAGATTCTGTTGTGTCAAGTGAATTTATAGCAGCAGCACAATAATATCGAAAATACAAAACTGATTTACAGCTGCTTTTCAATGCAGCAATTGGATTTCATCATACAACTGTCTCGGTCGCTCGTCAGACCATCTATACCAGGGGTTCCCAACCTTTCTCTGACCATGTACCTCTTCAGCATTCCGACAGATGAGCATGTACCTCTTCAGTATTTCAACATATGAACATGTACCCCTAAAATTTCTTATGACAAAATATTTTATCATGATTAATCACAGATATATTTTTAAATAAGCATATAACAGCTTTTGAAAATATATATAGATATGTGGAAATCAAGATATTTAAACATATATTTCTTTTCTATTGCTAACCTTAAATGTACCTTTTCGGATAGGCAAATGTACCCTTAGGGGTACATGTACCCCAGGCTGGGAACCTCTGATCTATACCATAAGCTTTCTGTGGACTGAAGAAATCATGCAAGGCAAGTTGAGTAATTTCTTTTGAAGAGTGCACTGTTTTACACCAATCCCTAACCTTTCTTAGTTAAGTTGATTGTTCGAAAAACAAGCTCCAATAAACAAAGCTTATTGTATAACTGTGAAAACGGTGTCTTTAATCAAAATCTCCAGGTACTGCCTAAAATGAAAAACCGTTGAGATGTTGCCCTAAAGTTAAAAATTGTCAGAGTGAACGGTAATGAAAGAGGTCAGCTGTCTTTTGTCCAAAGCAATCACTGCAAAAAATGTTATAAAATTCAAGGAATGGCATTGAGCCCGGCAGTCCGCAGAAAATACAAATTGTATTAATCAATCTAATTTTGCTTTTACATACTCAGAATATACGATAGCAATTTTTGTCCACAAGTGTTTTTAACAGTCAGGAACGCCACCCTTTTGTGTAGGTTCAGTTGCTCCGACCTCAACTGAGCTTTTCGCGAGTTGCTCAGTTCATTGTTGTTATGCAAGTGTATACTGATGTGTATTTGATTTTGGTTCGTAACGTCATGACCAAGCCAACGCGGTGTGGTTGTTCGTGACTAAGGACAAGGTCAGTTGTTTATTGGCCTGATGAAATGTGTGGCACTGGCTCTAATTTATAGTATCATAATAGTGTGATTGACTGGAAAGAATTAGCATAGATTAGGAACAGCAAAACTTTTCCTTGTACGTAGATGCACCACATTAAAACCTCACATTAAAAATATCAAATTTGTTACAAAGCATTTGCGTATGACCAGCCCTTAGTTATTTGAGCAGGAAGCATGGTGATTTTTAGTTTGATTTGATATTGATTGGGCGTCGTTGCTGACAACTAAAAAGAGAAGACTGGTAATTGTTTTACTGCTTCGCGTCAGCATAATAATATGTTGCAGTGATAGAGTTTTGCACAGGAGATGAGCAGTGACATATGATTGCCGTTCAACTTGGTTTTTGGAGAATTTGACTACCTGCATTTATAGAAATTAGCTCACATCATGAGTTTTCTATCGATGAATGTTGATGCTTGAGGCTGCAGGACCACTGACAAGGGTGAAGGATACAGCATTGCTTTAGAAATATCAATCTCGGTGACAACTGTTAATGTACATGCGGAATATCGACCTTACAGTAGTTACAAGGGAACGTCTAGTCATTTTCTGTATGGCACGCGCAACATGTTTTTATCTTTTTTTTGTCTCAATGTGCAGAGAAGAACGTTCTTACGTGGTTTATCCCGGTCTTAATGCTCTGGTTATTGCGCATTACGGTTTCCCTCGATTTATTGCAGAACAATGTTTTTGCGATATCACGAGCGTAGCCTACGTATTTTTGAGATATTCCACTATTTACAGCAGGGTCTCAAACACAGCGGCCCGCGAGGGCGTTTTGTGCGGCCCGCGATGCTTTCTGGAATTTTCAAATATTTAACATTTACGTTGCCAAGTGCCTTGAAAAAAGATGCCGCGAAGCAAATGAACCAAAGCTGAATGATACCCAGCGCGGTTTTAATCCTGCCCATAGCACTACCGCCAAAATTTCACTCTCCAGCAAAATTTTGAGAAATCTTGGGAGGATGCCAAAAACCTTTACACATGTTTTGTCGACTTCGAGAGAGCATACGACCGAGTTCCTCGTGAAAAACTTTGAGGAGTGTTGCAGGAGTACGGTGTTGACGGCCGCCTGTTACTGGCCATCGCTGTATTCCTGCTCAGAAGTTTGTGTCCGTGTCGGGAGAATTGAATCACGACCGTTCACTGTTGGTGTTGGACTCCGACAAGGGTGTGTGCTGTCACCGCTTCTTTTCATAGTCTACATCAGGGGTGGCCAAACTACGGCTC
>Ga0210059_1008833_pt1 | contig 15818 bp, 9 predicted proteins | sample Ectturendosymbi2_FD_188042 | JGI IMG/M metagenome (GOLD analysis project Ga0210059, IMG submission 188042) | Ecteinascidia turbinata endosymbiont from Florida, USA - Sample 2 (SPAdes) (version 2) | ecosystem: Host-associated > Tunicates > Ascidians > Unclassified | place: Key West, Florida... | reverse complement strand
AAGACGTCAAACGCAAACCCAAGACCGACAGTCACGTCAAAATCGCTGAAAGCAAATGCAGGGCCAAAAGTTATGTCGGTCTTGGGTTTGCGTTTGACGAACCATTTGTTTTTTCAGCAATGTCTTATTCACGGCCTTTTGTAATCACCACGGGAAACGTTTTTTCACTTGCTTATTTCTTGAATCTATTAAATGCTGAACCTTCGCTTTCTCAGTAAAGCTACAAAACCAGCTTTCCTGAGAATCCCCAACCAGAAAGACTGCTTACGCGCTAGCCATGCCGGATAGTGCGTTACATCCCTGTGCCTCAAGATTATACTACCTGTATGATGTCACAAAACCTTGATTATAAATGTTTGCGATGAGATAGTAATTGTCCGTATAGATATTGCTTGAATTTAAAATTGTTGTGCAACAGAGAAGAAGAAAAAATAAGGGCGCAAGTCACAAACAAGGACATTTATTCGAAATTAAAGACAGTAATATTTTCTAAGACGTAGAAATTTAAAATAAGGACAAATCTTAGAAATAAGGACGGTATGGTAGCCCTGTTTTTATGTTTAATAGACAATTATTGTCTATCAGATATTACTTCCGTTACGCTACAGAAAATAAGAAAAAATAAAGACTCAAGTCACAAATAAGGTGGCTGTCAAGAAATAAGGACAGTACTATTTTCTAAGACGTAGTACTTCAAATCAAGCACAAATCTTAGAAATAAGGAAGGTATGGTAATCCTGCGGATTGGTATGATTTCGCAAATGGAATGAGCGAAGCTGGTGCAGTTTCACAGAATCAATTGAAAACGTGGTCATAGCCGAGCACTAATACTCTTCCAAGTTTCTCTCTAAAATTGCATTTCAAAAGCACAATTTGGACGCAATTCCTTAAAATCTTCATTCAGCTGTGCATCATCTGACATTTTATCCAAACTGAGGCAGTATAGATAGACCATCAATTCTTCAGAAGTTTCCATCTTTCTTTCGTTGCAATATTCATCAAATTTCTGCACATCGACAGAACTTCCAAATGAGCCACAATTTCTTCACAAACACTAGCAATCAACCTCGAGGTTCACTGCCATCGAGTGTTTCTTCTCGTGGTGGAAAATTCGAATGATTTTTTCCTCTCACTCGTCGACGCCACATGGATAACTTGTCTTTGTACGCATTTGGCTTTTAACAGAAATTCCGTATTTTTATATTTTTGTCCTGAAGTGATAAGCTCAGATCATTTATACGAATGGATATGTCATTCAAACATGCTAAGACTTGGTTGAATTATTTCGATTCGAATTCTTCAAGGAGATCAAATTGACGTTAGTCCAAAAAGATTTTGATTTGTTCTCGCAGTTCCAGGAAACTTGTTAAAACTTTCCCACGTGAGAACCAGCGGACGTCTGTTCAGAGAAGTAGAACTACATTTTAACTTCCAAGGTTTTCACAAATTCACTTAAAGAGAAAGACCCCTAATCCAGTTGCTGGACTTTGCAGAAATATCAAGGATGTATATAAATATAAAATATAAAAATTCAAGGTCTTCGATGCCCAAGCATGGCGATGAAGGAAATATCAGTACCTTGCAAGTGTGGAATCTCATTTTTCGTCAGTGCAAAGAACCCATATTTGTTGCCAAGCACAGCAGGAATGTTATTTGTGCACACGGAGACGATACCTTGATAATTCCATTCATGTTTTGCAGTGTTTCATAAACTGGGACACATCTTATGCTTTGGTGGTTCTTTTCGGTTTTTCAGAAAAGGATGTGCGATTTTATTGTGCCATCATGAACATAACTCACCAGTGTAATATTGTATAGTATTGTGTAACGTCTTCACTCCCAAACGCAAAATGCTAGACTTTTAACATGCATCGCAGTAAACAGAAAAACAACACGAATACACCAAAGAAGACGAGGATATATGCATTGCGGTAGTATAGAATACGCTTGATGGCGCATTTAGTGTACTTTGATGAAATACAAGCTTTTTAGAACACACACATGAATGACGCCATCATGATTATTACAATGAAGAACTGCAAATGACTTTTAAGTACATCGATGTAAAGAATGCATGAGGGAGTTGGAGGCTGCGAAGGACCAAGGGTCAACTAGGCTGCAGACCTCCAAAGACGAAGCTGTATTCAGTGTGAAGGGAAGAGTGTATAATAGCTAGTAAATGTCTTTTCCTCTTAGTATAAAATTTAATATGTACAAAGTGGTAATATAGTAAATTTAAGTAAAATGCGTTGCAAGCAAAGAAAAACCACCAGAATAAACTGGTTTAAAATTGTCACGTTAAACAGTTACTGTTTTTGTATATTCAAAAATATTTTAGAGTGCACAAGAGGAAATGTGTCAAAAGCTATAGACCACTGCAGCATTGCAATAGTTTGACGAGATTTAAGCAGGTTGAGAATCAATCGCGCAATCATGCTTTGCGGAAAAGAACTCGTCAATACATGCGTGAGAACGAAATGCATGTGTGTTGTAGGCATCTCACAACTTCATAGACTGGTTTGATGAGACTAGTTTCTGTGAACGCAACAAAAGCCTAACGATGTAATACGTAACAAAGATATTTCATGATTTGAAACTTTCCGCTTCATTAGCGATACGTAATTGAATCAATCCACTTCCTTTGTGTACAACAATAAATAAAAACATAAAATATGGTTCTAGTAGCTGAGTAGTACGTATTTCTTATACTCTGCCAGAAAAAGTGCCAAACACGTTTTATTTTTTATCTCCGGAGGAATTTTTGACCAGATTTCTTTTGCACTATATTTTATCATTTTAGCACCTGAGTTTGAACGTGCTTTTGGTAAATCAAATTTTCGAGTTTGATTTGTCTTGTGCTATATGAATCAACATCTGTAATGAGTTTAACATAATTGTTAAACTTAGCAGGTAACTGCTAGGTAGTATATTCGTACATGAATTTGCTCACTTCAAATGGTAATAGCCTAGGTTGACTGCAATTCGAAACATCGGTGGTACCGTCTAATTGGAGGGAAACTTTCACTGGAACCTTTACATGTGATATACCTTGCTCCAAAATCTCTAAACTCAAATCTCAATTCGGTTCTGAATAACACTATTTGACAGCAGCACAAATTAAAGCTTCTTTCTTGCTTCGTTTTCCAGACTAGTTGTAGCCATTTCTAATACACATTGTTGAGCTTTTCTGCAATAATATGAGGTTAAATACACTTTGCTACTTGATATGAAGCCATCGACAGTGGTTTGCCAATAGATACGATACCAAACATTGGAAGGGTTGTTCTAGAATCACAACGGCCTCTATTAGCTCGGAAATATTTTTCATAATGGCCCACAACAATGGCCCCTCCAGGACAACGGTCGAAGTGTTCTTGCACTTTAGATGGCTTTAAATTGGCGTTGGGGCAAACAGTTTCAAAGAGCATGCACTGATGTTTTTGTAAATCCTTAGTTTCCCAATGTAAGTGAAACCAAATGAACGTTTTCTTCATTCCATTTGCTTTTCTGCCGCATGATGAAAGGTTATAATGACAATTGATAATCAGAAAAACTTATATTATTTTCTCGAGTTGCAATTACGTGAAAGACACCTTCGTTTATTTCCAAACTAGCAAAACCCTTTTTCACGAAAAACAATTCACTCCAATATGAAAGGCAGTGCAGGGCACCCTTTTTCTCTACTTTGCCATCGATTCACCTCACATACGAATGATTAAACTTGGCATCAATTCGTATATATACTACCCTCTGTTTACTTTAGAATAGCCCAGAAAAGTGAGTATCTCGTCACAAAAAACAATTTCAATATCAAGTTTGTCCGAACAAAAACCACCAAACGCTCATAAACAAAAACAAAATGCAGTCGATGTTTGCCGTTAATGCAAATTATAATTAAATCGTGACAGGAAGGTTTGAACGTTCTTCCCGTTTTTGTCTAAAATCCATTAAGATAAAACAACAAACCACAGCGAAGAGTGATAAATAGATCAATTCACCTTAAGACGGACTTATCGCACCCCCTGCAATGATGTCTTGCGCCAACAGAGTGTGCGATCCCCGCCTGGTTGGAAACCACTGCTTTGAAGAAATGCAAGTTGTCATCATCCAACTACCTATTATGTCACGCCAACCTGACAAAAGGAACTACAGATTCATTCAACATTCGTTTGTTTGCCATTTCAGATGTTATGGCGTTGATTGAGGCTATTTTGACGATTTTCACGTTGGCTCAGATTTAAAGAAAAGGAACGGAATTAGACAAACACCTTTACATCGGATCTGATTTTGGATTTTCAAGAAGAAAAGTGAAGCTGCCATTGATGAAAGCGCTTTATCATGCTTGCCTGCATCCCATGGCCGTCGGAAGGATTTTTTCCATGGATAGCCAAAAAGAGTTATCCAGTGGTGAAATGTAGTTAAATTTCATTTTTGCCCATCTGAAACTAGGAAAACAACCCTTTTTACGAACAATTTCGTAGGAAAATATCAGATTTCCAAATTCACGGAACCTGCCCCCTGCCCCCTCCTTCCAACGTCCATGCTGAACTTGTGTTTTCTCTATCTTGAACATGTATCGGGTCATTTCTGTTGAGGGATTTCCCGTCGTTGTACATTGATAGACCATTGTAGATAATTTCAAATCTTTCGTTGCAACTTATTGTACGTGGTCACGCGAAACCGTTGAGGTTGCTTAGAATAAATCATGAACAATTTTATCATTTCTGTGGCAACATTATGCTGCCATTTTCTTATTTTTGATCCACTCACGATGCGTTTCGTTGAGAATATTACCTTGCACAATATTTCACGAATTAATTTGAACCGTGAATGATATTGAGTCACGTGCAAACTGGAATATGGAATTTGTTTAAAATTCTAATATAAAAGTAAATTTTTTTGCGTGCATGGCTGTGATCGCTGAGTGTTTTTGTTTCGTTCATACTGATCGCCAATATTTCCAATTGCGGAAGACTTGCACTCGAATTAAACAATTGCACATTGCTGTCAACATCACCAACAAAATTGTCATCGTATCGGAAAATTTTAATTTTCACTAACATGAAATTTACTGTCAGGTCAAAACATTGGATGCCTTCATTAGAATCAAACTGCATGATATTTCTTTCAAGGCGCATCCTAATCTAAATTTTTAGGTGTTCACTCTGACTGTGCGGTGCTTTTTACAGTTTCCAATTCCCCACTTTGCAACGCTTCAGACCTGCGAAGGAAAACAATACTGTCGATGCGCTGCACTGCTGCAGCGTGTATTCCTATTAATTATCGCCCGCTTGTCCTATCCAAGACCTTCGTTTTGTTAAGACTAAGCATCTTTGTGTTCTTTGACTAACTGCTGTGGGAACTGGTACAGGCCATGAGTTTGAGCCAAACAAGTGAATGGAAATAAAAAATGTGAAAAGGACGTTTATTTATGAGTTCAACAGACAGTATAATCTACGATTGAATTGAGCGTTTACCACACCGTGCCGAAAATCATGTGGGCTGCCACAATATGTTTTCCTTAGAACAACACCTATCTTTGCTAAATCTGCCGCTCACTCGAGAATTCATTGAGATTTTACCCAATGTGCATTACATAATTTTTTGGAAAGAATTTGGTGGGTAGTGCCAAACAATTTCTTATTTCAGTAACCATCACTTGCACTGTACATGCCAAAAACAATCGAAAGCTTAATTGTGTTTGCACTTGCGAATATTCACGTAAATTTCATCATGAGATAAACCCTTTCCTGCAACTGTGGAGTTGGCAAAAATGGGTGCTTCCTTGTTCCGGCCAATCACATATAACACATGATTAGAAACGACGCGGCTAGTAACTGTGATGGGCCTTACAACTAGTCCACGTCGGGCGTCGATGAATGGCAAAAAAACGCCGATGAGTACTAGTAGTGAGTTTATTGGCGATAAAGAAGTTCATAGTAAACAGTCTGCCAGGACACCGAAAAAATCAGTACTGTTATCAAGTCAGGTGTCCCTTAACAAGCTAATATTACAGACACATTTCTGTTAAAGAAAAGGCCATGCGAAATAGATAACTAGCAACATAATTCAAGGGTTAGGGGATGAGGACTTTGTTGGGAAGGCCAACGAAGTACGAAACAGGTTGTTATGTCGGAAAAGTTTTTAAATCTGGAATATGGAACACACAAGCTGCAAGCTATAATTTTCTGTGGATATATCCTGGGCATGAATCCGCACACATGAACCCTCAACTCAATTGCGTAATGAGCCACTTTTACGATAGTGCATTATGAAACTGATTTGTTCATGAGAGAGTAAAAATGGAAGTCGTTGTTTATTTTGGTTCAGGCTCATGGGCCAGATTCCCAGGCAATGGTAATTGAACAACAAAAAGAGCACTGAAATTGTTTTTTAGAAAAAAAAACAAAAAACTATACGATCGAATTATCGTTGCAAACATAAAAAAGTTTTTGCAATAATGCCCATTAGGTTTGCAAAAAATTTTCAAAAACAATTATTGCAATTTCTAAATATAACTTAAGGGTGTTATTGCTTGTGGAAATTTGGGCAAAAAAATTATTCATGTGGTTTTCAATTAATTTGGCGTCTATACTTGCGTCAGAAGCAATATTACAACAACTTTTTCATGATATTTTTTCGAAAATCACCTTACTTCCTAGCATTTGAAATGCTTTGATGAACTTTTTTTTTCATTTTAAGCTATTGCCAAACTTGAAATCTTGAATGAGGCTACGTGGCAGTGCAAAATGAAAACGTTTCATGCAACATGCATGCAAACAGTGCTGAATAATCCAACAAAATGTTATTGCAAATACAGATTGCTGCTTTGGAAAGCTATTCTACGGAAAGAAATAATTTCACAAAGATGGGTAAGCATGTCGTACAGCAGTCGCAGACTGCAGGCAGCCCACCTTGGCCCCAGAACTCTAGCTAATCTTCAGAATCCCAGGCTAAGCCTATGCTCTTCGAAATAATATAATAATTGCTTTCAGTTTTTTTTGTGATTGATGAAAGTGCATGCATATTTATTCCAAACAATTCGAAGCACTACTTGTTTCCTGAGCATCAGTATCAACGTGTGTCTTCCTTTCTACTAACTACGGCGATTCTTGTCTACCCATATCTTCAATTTAAGAACTGCCTGTGCACAAGTAACAAAAATCAGCACGCGACTGAAGATGCCGTGTGGCGAAATCGGTTTCCATTAAATAACATCAATGCGTGCTGATTTTTGTTATTTGTGCGCAGGCACGTAGTCAGACATTTTCATAGGGGGGGCAATCAACAAGAAAGTCTCAACATTTGAATATTTGATGCCATTGTTTTTGAGGCATCATCCACAAAAGGTGCGTTTTTCTGGCGTTTTTTACTGAATAATGATGTTCAGATTTGAGCCAGAAAATAGAAATTCCATTTTCATGGAATTGACAAGTTTGAAACTTTGTGTTTAGTGAAGTTCCAAGGCCTTACTGTACTTTGGATAAAAATTACCATTTGCTCAATAATTTTCTTGCAAAAACGCTTGTGAAACTCTCGATGCTGTAAGTACAAGATCTGCAGTATGCTATATGCATCCAATCTGGCATTTGATCAAGAATTCTTCGTGGCCACCATTATGATTGCGCTTTTTATTTTTACACACTTTTAACGTGCACCAACACACGGTGAATCGAAGCCGAGAAGCGACTTTGCTCCAAGACACTGACTTTCGGAAGTAGGCCTTCTGCAAAATTTGCGCGCGTGTAAGACCTGGATCTTGAACAAATCTCGATTGTTTGGTTGACGTATGTATCTGAAAGCGTGAAGGCTAGAGCTTATCAACGCATTTAAAAAGTCTTTCGATTTTATGTCGGTATTAAACGCTGTATGAAATGCGAATGCAATAGCATTATTGTACGCTACTTGCTGTAAGGGGTCGTTCATAAATGACGTCACACCCTAACGGGGGGAGGGGATCACCATATTTGTGACAAATTGTGACAAGGGGGGAGTCAGTAGTTTTGTGATGTCACACGAGTCGTTTTGTTATGTATGCTACATGCAGTCATACAAGAAAGGAAAGGTGTGGCGACCAAAATGTTTCTATTCCATTTACAATAGTTTTCTGCTGCAACCAATGAGGAAATTTTTGTAGATATTGCTAATGGATTAATATTTTTTGTAGCATATTTCCGATAGTCAGTCAATCTGTGTTGGATTTGCAGCTAATGGTTAACTCTATTGTTGTACCGTCAATGTAGCCAAAGATTGACTCCCAACTCCATCTACTGGACCAAAAAGTTTTAGATTTCGACGCCCGATTCTGTGCAGGATTTTTTAGCTGTTTGGCAAGCATTCCACAGTTTTACTCACAATTTCAGGCAAATTAATATAGGCTAGCTCTGGAATACATGAAATTAAAAGCGGTCTTCATCTTTCCTTCCATCTCTATCTGCAGGTGCATTACGAATTAATCTTTCCACTCATCCGGAAAACTTCAGAATCATTTCCTATAATTTAAATTTTCATATTTGAAGTCAAACTTGTTGCAATTTATGCAATTGCCACCGCCACCTACAATATGAGGGGTGTTTTTCGCTGAACCCAATTACAGTAAACACTTTGAAAGTTGTGACTTATAAACACATAACAATGCTTCAAAATGGTTCCGAAGGAAAACCAAAGGAAACAGTTTCTCGAAGGAAACAGTTTTTAGAAAAATTCGTTTCATCTTAGCCTATGCAAAAACCAGAATTAAACGTTTCTCAAAAAGAGTTATTTACCGTCCTGCGTTGCATTTGCACGACATACTTGTTTTCTGTGCGGTATTGAAATCGTTCGTTCTTGCAGATAGACTATACTGCAAAAAGTTCCTATGATTTGTTTTTGCTTCAATATTGCAAAGCGACCACTACGGCAAATCCATGCACAGGCCTATAACCGCAAGCGGTCATTGCCAGCATTCGCACAACGTACTTCATTCGTTTCGGTCTTCAACAAAGTAGAGAACACTTTGCTGCCTAATTCTTGCTTAGCAATGTGTGCAGTATTTTCGACGTTTTACGAAAAAGATGTTGGTTTTGGCACAATGTGCACAAACCAAATCTATAAAACAGATGAAATTTTTGTCTAAGCAGACACAAAATAGACAGAAATTTGTAATTGCAACTGTAAAGGGGGTTGAAAATTGTGACATTATATTTCAAGGTGGGGTTAAAATCTTGTGACGAAATGTGACAAGGGAGGAGGGGGTAGATTTTTCCGTAAAATAGTGTGACGTCATTTACGGACGGCCCCAAGGATGCATTCCAAAAATGACTAGATATTTTAAGCTATAGGTCTATTTAGAGTTAACAATATAATTTTCAAATATGATTAAGACAATATTGTAAATTGGGGAAAGTTCCACATATCCTCAACAAATTTGCATATGTTTGACCCACTCATTCTACAGCCTACACAAAGCGCGAGAATGGTTGAGTTTTTGCGAAAACGAAACCACAATCGATTATCACCACGGCTCGGATCTAAAATAGGCTACTTGTCGCCGCAGCTACACACAACGGTTGGTTAGTTGATCCAAGCCAGTGGTTCCTAAAGTGTGGGTGGAAACCAAACAACAGTGGCGAAGGGTCCAAAAAATAGATCGTTCCGAGGCGATCCAAATCGGGGTTACATACTGTCAACGTTACCACTGCTTGCCTTTGTCTGTAGCGTAGGTACTTAAGATTACTGTAGATTGCTGAAATTAAAAACGAACTTAGCAGCTTACTGCAAAACATCATCCATCCAACAATTATTTTTTCTTACGTTGTTTGAGGTTTGGGTCGCAAGAGGTGTTCACGTCTGTTTTAGGTCGCGCCAAGAAAAGTTTGGGAACCACCGACCCAGCCATTGTAGAGTGAGCGGTTGAATTAAAAACAAATTCAATATTGTTAAAAAAATCCATAACAACAACTGATCAAATGAGAAAATTTAATTTAGTTTCAATTTAGTCACATGCGCTTTACTGATTGCAAGCTGTATTTTAAGTAAATGGTAGTGCCAATGCTCTAAGCACTTACAACAAAACATCCTTCTGCTTACGTTAGATTTTGCTGCAAGCTCTTCGCGTTGCAGCGGAATGAGTGCCAATTTACTGTAGGATATGGTGGCAAAAACATAAGATAAGAATTTTAACACTTTCAGACTATGTACAGGTCGGACTCTTGACTAATTGACATAACTGTTTTTGACTAACCAGCAAGGTAATGTGAAATATTTGATGCAAACGTTCAGACTCCACGTAATTGCGATTTCAATCGTCATAGTAGACTATAGGTTTGTCATCACAAATAAATATCTATAATGAATAGTGTTGTTGCTGAACACTGTCCATGGCCTAATTGCGTAATAAAAACGATTTTGGAACTATATTGCATTGTAGCCGAATTTTGAGCTTCAAGGCATGCAAAACGTATCACTGCCATATTAACGCATTTAATTTTAAAACTCTGCAAAAACATAAATCTACGATCTTCTATCAAGGTTTCAGCTGATGCTGCAGTCAAGGGTTAAATATTACAGTATCTATAGAATGCAAGAGTTATTAGAGAGGAATTTTTGCGAGGGTCTTGAAATGCAACTTGCAATGCCATTAGTTGGGATACTGCAAGATGGTGCGCCAGAAACAGCTGTGGAAAGCGTTACTCCTTGTTTTTTTCGGTTAGTTTAAATCGCTTAGATCCAAGTTTGTATTTCCTTATCGTCAACTTCCACATGGAGCTTAAACTTCAGGTAAATGTCAGCCTAGCACGAATTCTCCAGCTTTTGCACTGTACACAACGTTTGATTGATCACGGACAGATGGTAAACCTAACTGCTTTGATCAGGTTTGACTAAAAGCTGAAGTATGATTGGTTCTTAAAAAGTTTCGTTAGTTCGAACTGAAGTATTTTTTGTCTTACACATCAAAAGTTTGATTAACCTCAAAATGTTTAGTTCAACTTTCGGAATTGGGGGGTCAATTGCACCCATTGCCCACCCCCTGGCTACGCGCCTGCTTTTTCACAAGCAGTACTTCAATTGAAAATATTTATTCCATGAATGTTTTAAATGAATTAAACCACTTTGTTCCATAAGGCTATGCTTGAAAGATGTATTAACTCTTGATTGCCTTACAAATGACCTTTCACCAATTTAAACACTTGAATAGTAAAAGTTTTTAATCTAAGAGTTTCATCAAGGATGGTAATGGTAATCTTAGTACATATAATGGTAAGCTAAATATTAAACTAATGATCAAAACACTTCAAAATCATTTTAACAAAAGTAATACTCAAGCAGATGAATTAGCTCTTCTGGCGATTGGTTGATTATTTGCCGACGTTTCGCCCACCTATTCAAGTGCACTTCCTCAAGGTAATGTTTTTAACTACATGCAGTGTAACATATATAATAATATATTTTATATATGTTACGCTGCATGTAGTTACTAATAACAAGAAAAATGAGCGGTATGACGTCCAAAGACAAAAGCGCAAAACATACCATCACGTTATAGAAATGGGTGCCAGCACGGCACAGAAACAAACGTAGAAGTGGAAAATGAAAAACGCTAGAAGATGATGAAGTATAACAACACAATAAATGGAGTGAAACCTACATAGAAATGGTAAGGTAGGGCCAAGCAAAATATGGTTCTTCTCAGCACCCTTCACCCAAGCATCACCTTTTTCGATAATGCCAAGAAGATCCCGGAAAGAGTCAAAGCTCACATTGATAAAAATATGGGGTTGACATTGTCAATCAAACGTCAAGGAAAACACGGCTAGAACTTTTACCATGAGATGGCCATGGCCTATACATTCGTTCCATAACACACTGCGGTTATAAATGCATGGATCATTTATAAGGCAGTCAGAACAACAAACGCAGAAGCGTTTTTCTTCTGCAGTTGGTTGAGGAGCTATGTGGGCCTCATTGACAAAAAGAGCAAAACTAAGAAAAGACAGTTGCAAGAAGAAACACCCGGTAAAGGACATGGTAAAGTGACGAAATACTGCCTTATGACAAGAGAGTGTAAAAAGCATTTAACAGCGGGCACCTACCTTGAGTGCAGCAGGTCATTGTGAGGAAAGTGCAGTACTAAAAACGACACCCGTGGGTAAAATGCAGTTCCCCACAATAACAAATGTCCTTTTCCCGCAATGTTTGACTTTGTTCAATGAAATTAGTTTTAGAAAAATTTTTCTAACTGTGCTGACTCACAAAGGTATTCCACAGCCCTAATCACAGTACTGTTACACAAGAGAGGCAGGGAGTCAAAATGACTCTTTCGTGCATTCTAGGTGATTCGGAATTCCGGGCATTCTAGTGTGAAAGGGCTTAGCCCATTAAATTAATTAGCAATTTACATGACGAAAACGTGTACGCGCTTGCATTGAATAAATTAGCCACAATATAACAAACAGAACAGCTGAAACATTGAAAACGCCCACTTGCCGGCATTCACAAAACAGTCGACTCACAGCAGTTTACACATTGCCGCGGTGGTTGCGTCACGAGGAGCGGCGGCATTCGCCTGCACTGAAGAGAAGAAGCGCTTTCACGCTGAGTTAGGGCACAGCAGCGTGCCAATGTTGAAGTGAAAAAACACACCGTTTAGATGTATTTTGCTATGTAAACACAGCCAGCAAATCACTGAAACTGAGATTCGCTCTTATATATGGCCAACAAGAAAAATTGAATACGCATTAACAAACTTTGCACAGAGTTGGGAGAAACTAGAACACACAAACATATCGACAATTCTTTTTCTGTGGGTCAGAGTGTCTGTAGTCAGTCATTTCAAAAAGTTTCTCCGTCTCAAAACTGTGAAACAAAATTTTCGTTTTAACTGAGCATGACAACACGATTGATTGTCCGTATAAACTCAACGGTCTACAAGGAGGGACGCTGGCGAACATATTTTTTCCAGGAGTTAGTGAGATATGGGGAAATATTCATTTGGGTTTTTCGGAAAACACGGTCTGGTGACGGAAAATTTTGTTCGTTTTCCGTTGCAAGGCACTGGATTTGCCACGCCTTAGGGTTGAAATCAAACAGATTCTGTGATGTCACCTCTTTACAAACACGGGTTTTCAACTGAAAACAAAAACAAGATACTTTCTATAAACAAGAAGAAGCTCATTCAACAAACGAATGGGACATCAAAAAGTGTTGCAGTGAGAACGGTTTATAATTCTAAAAAAATGAAAATTACCATGAGCCACTACAAAACACTCGAAATATAAAAATTGTGACAACGCTGAAACCGCGATTTTTCAGGGACAACGACAACTTTGAGAACTTTGAAGAACATTTTCAATAACTGCTGGTAAGGCTATCTGATATAAATTTATCTGAATTGATCGAGACGTGGTTTGGTGGTTGAGTGACTCAACAGTTTTTTGAAGGTTTAAGGTTAACAATTTGCTTATCTGATAATGCGATTGAGAAGTGAGGGGTATAGGTTAATCGTAGGTCGTAATGAGAATGATGGTAGACGTAGCAGTAGAGTATTTATATAGCGTTTTGGGACAAGCATGAATTTTCTGTTTTGTGACGCCCACACAGACAAATCGATAGATAATTCGTAGCTGGAGTTTAGTAGCTTAGTTAGCAAAGTGAGCGTCACGTGTAAACTGTTTTCTTTTTTAGAAAGTAATCAGGATAACGGTTGATTTGCAATAGACTCACGTGCATTAACCTCAGTAAGACGAAATTTACATATGAGAGTGGTTCCAGCAAGCGAAAGAAAGCCAATTCCACAGCAGATGAAAGACGAGCGGTTATTGAAAAGACAAAACCAATAACCGAGTTTGTTAGTGAGTGAATTGCCGTAGCGCTCCTTGGGCAAGAGCGTTCACCTCAGTCGCCCCGGAAAGAAGCACAATTCAGGCTTCGACCTGCCGCCAATTGCCGTCACCAAAAACTAACAAAAAAGGACTGAATCATTCCGTACATACTGCCTGCAATCCGATACCTCTTATTGCACGGCTATCTGTGCCAGCATCCGCTGAATAACGCACAAACATAGGCAAGCCCAGATGAAGTTGTCGAGTGTCTAATGTGACAAGAAAAAACAATTATAGCTTGGCAAGGTATTTCATAACTCCTCCACTCACAAGATCTTTCTGCAATTTTGCGCGAAAATGTTTACAGTGCATAAACAAAACGTCGCCAAACCAGTTGGCGAAATCAGCGCGCCAACCGAAAACCACTTACTGCACATCGCTTCCAAACAACTTCCTTCGTAACTCGGCAGCCGATCCTGCAGCACAGTTAGTGAACGCAAGATGCCAATTTTCGTGTACGTTCGATTACATCATTTTTAGGGGCAGTGTGACTTTACGAGGTGGTCCCCGCGACGGCACTGGGATCTGCGAGAAAAGCACATACCAATGTACCGCAGAAAAACTCACATTGTGATATCTTGGTTGACTCTATAGCCCAAACTGTCGCCGCGAAACAGCCGATAAAAGCCTCAAGACTTAAGTGGCTTTCGCGGGTCGTTGCACCAAACAGGTTTATTTGGAACCTGTATTGTATCTTAGATGTACAAACGCATTCATTGGTCCACAGGCCATTCTCAGTACATTCTAAGTGAACAGTGATCATGCCATAAAATGTAAAAGTAATGTGCATCTTGTTTTGTCCATCCGCCCATAAGCTGTAGGACCAATCTCAATTTTGACGGCACAACTGCCAAAGATGCTTGAACGTGTTTTTCGAAAACCGCTTGCATCACACAAAATTTCCGTTATTCATCAGTGAAAAATCTTCTTCACTTCTTGACTAATGCTCATCGTCATCAACCTACAGTAATTTGTTTTATTCGATCCAACTGAATTGGTTCGCTTTTGCTTGTGTTAAGGTAGCATGTTTGTATGTGTGTTTGTGGTTACCGTTGGGTTTGTTTGTGTGTGTGCGTGAACGTGCTTGTACAAGTACTTGTGTGTGCCGATGCGTGAATGTTTCTCTTAAAGTTTTAATGGAAGATATATCGCACGTGAACGAGATGGTTTCTTTTGGTGTGGAATAGTTTGACAAAAGCTGCAAATATACAGTAGATTATTTTCACACGCCATTAGAATCAGCAATGCAACACCTACTAATGATAGGAGTTCAAGTTTCGTTTCAGAAAACGGGATAATGCATTATTTCGGTTTTCAAAATTTCAAATAACAATCATGGAATTTTTATTTCAAATCAGCGCAATGTGTCAGATTCACTGATAGTCTGCTAATTAGCCTTTGTTAAATCGACATTTTCCTGCCGCGGGTACTGAACGCGGCGGTAATCTTTTTCTTTTGTAATCTTGACTTTTTCAGTCTCCTGCACCTGATCTAGTTTTCTAGGAAAGCATGTTAGTCATCAAGCCACCGGGAAATCTAAAAAAAGACGTGGACTACTCAATTGTAATCTGACTACATATTCACCTCACTTCGTTTTCAGCAAATATACCTAAAAGATGCAAAAACGTTTTGTGTAAACAGCTGATCAACTAACAGATCGTCTTTCGTGCAATCATAAACAATCTCTTGCAGGCTGTCCAGTTGCAACCATTGCACTTTCTTTCATTTACGGATCAACTTGCGGTGACGAGCTGCAAGCTCTGGATGTCAGCGTTTCAAAACTGGTGGGTCAGCCCCCCCCAGGGAGGTCTCAATAAATTTTCAGGGGAACGCGAGCCCTTAAACCACTGGTGCCCAAACAGTCGATCGCGGTCTACTGGTAGACCGCGGACTGATCTCATGTCGACCGCGAAGGCTATTGGAAAAAAATAAAACAAAAATTATTTCTACGGGTAGAGT
>Ga0210059_1008831_pt1 | contig 15820 bp, 10 predicted proteins | sample Ectturendosymbi2_FD_188042 | JGI IMG/M metagenome (GOLD analysis project Ga0210059, IMG submission 188042) | Ecteinascidia turbinata endosymbiont from Florida, USA - Sample 2 (SPAdes) (version 2) | ecosystem: Host-associated > Tunicates > Ascidians > Unclassified | place: Key West, Florida... | reverse complement strand
CGGAGGAGATTGCGGGGAAATCCATCCGCCTACCCTTTTCAAAGCAATAACAGCGTTTTCTGGTGACTAGAGACACTTGAAAATGAGAGCGTTTGCTGTCATTTTCTGTACATTTACCAGTAGCTGCACATCTGACCTTCGTTTTGACATACTTCTTTTTTTGGCAACAATACCCCTACACTCCTACAGCATTCAATCTTTAAATGCAACTGAAACACAGGGACGCCGGAGAGCAGGGGAATTGCCAGGGTTGTCCATGGGACATATTTATCTGTCCCATTCCCATAGTAATTTATGCCTGTTCCATCTCATCCCATCCCATGGGACGTTTCCCATGGACGAGCCTAGGGTTGTCCATGGGACATATTTATCTGTCCCATTCCCATAGTAATTTATGCCTGTTCCATCTCATCCCATCCCATGGGACGTTTCCCATGGACGAGCCTAGGGTTGTCCATGGGACATATTTCTCTGTCCCATTCCCATAGCAATTTATGCCCATCCCATCCCATAGGAATGACATTCCCATGGACAAGCCCGGAAATTGCCCCCTGTCTATTCAGAAGACGGGCAACGGGAGCGGAGGTGTTTGTCATGACATGGCAATTTCATGGTTTATCAAGATAGATCATTGTTATGCACTGAAGATGATAACAGTTGTTATCGAAACGTTTGCAAGATGTCAGTTGTATCGTTTGCTTTGGCCGTAGTATTTATTATAAGACTTGAAACAATTTTATTGTTGCAGCTATTCGTGCACCCAGAAAATTCAGAATGGTTTTCTATAATTTCTCTTATTATTTTTGAGGTCAACATTGTTGCTGAACAGAAACAAGCATAATTCGTGACAGTGTGTGTTTTTTATAAGTTCGCCGTTGCCCTCGACCTCTTTTACTGCACCCCTGCTCTACCGTCGCTCCGGCGTCCCTACTGAAGAAGATGAAGCACCTTTTCTTTCTTGTCTTACCTAAACGAAACTATTTACGCGACTTGTGAAATGTGGCATCTAAAAGTACAGCACGAGAGCGTACGGTAATACCCATTGATTTCACAATGACGTTACCCCACTGCTTACCACGTGTTGAATTGCATTCGCCGTTCACCTGCAAACGCCCGAGCACGTGACGATAACGTCACAACACGCCAGTACATTTGTTTGCCGTTTTCCGCGCACCGCGGCGTTAAGAGAAACAATGCGAGCATTGAGCCCACACGCGCAATGATACCCACTCAGCGTGAAAACAGGAATCGCCTGATTGTGGCGCGCGCAACCAAGCGAAACGTAGCAGAGAACCGATGGACTGAGGACCTCTTGCCATAGTTACAATACTTGTTTTGTATTGAAATTAAGGCACATGTTTTTCGCTGGCATTTTCTGATTTAGATAAAGTTGAAGAAATTACGGCTGATGTTTCACAGAATTGCGCAGAACAAGCAATGACATTTTCGAGCAATGGCCGGAACGCTATGGAATTGGTAGTATTTCTACAACGCTTACTTAAGATTAGGTAGTGATTCTTTAAACGTTGCATTTACCCCCCAGATCATTGTTGAAATAACAAATCCAAATGAAACAAGTTCCCTTAATACATAAAGTCAATCAACACTTCATAATTATGATGGATACCGACTTCTTCCAGAAGACTGAACTAGCGACGTAACCTTTCACAAAAATCTTGCTGCCACATCAATCTCTGCATATAGAATATTCAACCTCTGTAATCTCCACATCTATCTCGGGATATAGTTTCAATTCGCTCCTTGAAAACACCTGAGACGGTGTGACAACCTGCAGGCCGCATCGTTCACTGATGCGAAACTTATTTGCCAAACCTCAAGTGCCCAGACGTTACTAACTGCACCTGAACGTTCGTTAATTTCTGACTTCTACAGTTTGCACGTCACGCAAACTGCACAAACGAAAAACTAAGCGTTGATATTGCGTGGAAACGGAAGACAAGTTATGGTCGGGCGAACTTGTTGACAAATGCGCTTCACAAAAGAAAACAGCACGGCGCCGCACCGGAGCTATTGAAAGTCACAAGAAATGTGATCGTGATCAGTAAAAAAATAAAGCACAGTGATGGTGCGCTCACCACGCGTTTAACTTGCAGCTACTCTGTAGTACAAAAAACGCATTTAATGAGTTGTAAATTTTGCGCCGAAACCAGTATTTCGCTAAAAAATCAGCAGCAGAGTTCCGAAAACTTAAGATGCTGCTTTTAATGACTGACATATCAACCATGAGTTGTAATAGCAAATTGCCGAGTTACAAAGCAAATATGAATGCAGGGAACAAGGAATTAAACGAAGCACGTGTCTATCGATGTAGGCCTACCGGTTTGTGCTTGAGTTCGCTTTTCGCACCATCCAAGTGACAATGCACCACCTTACCCCGGGACCACCAAAATGAAAACCATGACAAACACGAACGGAGCTGGCAAAACAGAGCACCATCGCTTCTGAAACAACAGAAGTTTTGTCCGAAGTGTCAGGCATGCAAATGCTTGGGAATGTGCATTACTGGGACGCTTTTATAGAATATGGCACGCCGTGTGACAGAAAGTATTCGGTGGTTCTTTCATCATATTGAATGGACCCTAAGTAATTTTCCAGGAACATAACATTTTTCTGCCTTAACACCTCTAGGACATTTTAACTGTCAAAAATTTCCGTCTTCATAAAAAATTCCATTCGGATGTTGTAGCCACCCAGAAGCGAATCGCAACAGTTCGAAGTTGCTGCAAAACAACCTAGCTTGCGGGATTGTCTTTCAAAAGAATAAAATACCAACAGCACCTATTTTCTCGCCGACACGAATTCATATTAACGAAAATATTATACAAGTACTTCACAAGAAGTCTCTAAGAATTTGGCGATGTTTCCGGAATATTTGACAGGTGTTCTGCTGGCTCTGTTCCAAAAACGAACTACAAACACTTCTTACAAAAACACTTCGCACTGATTTACTCACTCACAGACAGTGATTAATTTGGTGAAAATGCGTTTAAATGATACCAAAACATGACGCCCAAAAGCAACTGTTCATGTTTCAACGGTGTTTAACTTCACAGAAATTACCCGATACTAAAATGCTGCATAAGCAACCTATCAAGTGAGCTTCACCTTCCGTATAGCTGTAACAACACCCTGGCTGTGAGAATATTAGTACATCGATTAATGTCAAAATCTGGTTCTTCGAGCAATAACTACCCAACAACTGAAATTGGTGCGAGATAGTCACCACCTAAAGGATCCACGTCTTTTTCATTACTAAGCCATTCGCATCCGGCGCCAACACGGAAGAACGCATCAAGCATGCCCACAAGCGCATTGACGCGTACTTCCGACCACAATCACCCGGTTGAAAAAGAAAACAAAAATCAAGTTTTACTCATCGCGAATCTTCCCGTACGCTTGCGACAGGAGCTTGTTTGAAGGCGATGTCCGCTGATGCCCGGCCATGATAACAACAAATCGCAGCACAAGTTACTCGGCAGCGACATCGAGCGATCACCGGTATTTTGTGATGTATGACTGACACTAGGTGTTCAGGGACCGCCAGACCATTCTACACGAGCTCCCGCTTCCTGTACATCACTGATGACAGCAGTGTTGCCAACCTTGCGGTTTTCCCGCGAATTTGGGATTGTTTTTTTTTCTGAATTTGCTGGTTTTTATGATGGCTTGCGGGTTGCTGTTTTTGGGTTTCTTTTATTTGTAATTTGCTTGTTTTGGGCTTTTTTGATGGCTTGCGGGCTGCTGTTTTTGCGATTCTTTTATTTGTTACTTGCTTGTTTTTTTGCAGGTTTCTGTTTCACGGATTGCTTTTTTCCGATTTCATGCAACTTTTGCTGCTTCAATTTACTGTAAAATGCAATTTGTTTTTTTGTAAATTTGCTCATTTTGGCTTGTTTTTTTCTGATTTGCACGCTTTTATTTGAATTTACTTGATTGTTTTCAATTTTCTTGTAAAAGGCATTTTCGGCTGGTTTTTCGGGTAAATTGCCTACTTGGGCTTGTTTTTTTTTAGATTTGCTCGCTTGTTTTCGTAAAACAACCTGGCATTATTGATGGCAGCAAGCATGGTTTTCATCGGGTCGATAACGTAACATTCTGCTCTTGTCTGGTAACTATCATGTGAGAGCAATGTTCCCAACCTTTTAATGACACGGACTTTTTTCGGACCAGTATAAATCTTCGCGGACTCAAGATAGATTAAGACTACGAGAATAATATAAGCACTACTTTTAACAATTTGTATTTATCGCACATGCACAAATTTCAATGACAATCATGTCTCTTGAGTTTGTTTCACAAGTTTGTCGAAAATAAAGGCCTGTTGTCGTCAACCTACACTTGATGTTGTCTTATGGTTGAAGTGGGTTTCGGTGCTTAAAATAGTTGGTGTTGAAAAAAAGCTTTTTCGATAGGTAGTTGGAAAAAGAAAGAGTTTTTGTTGCCTGCCGACACAGACCAGAGGTATTTGGTTCCATTGACTGGACATTAACTCAGAATTGAGTCAGGGACTCCACAGCTGTCGACTTTGCAGCTCAATCAGCTGTTAAGCAATGCAATCCACTTCACAATGAAGCTGTAGCTCTTGAACCTCAAAACCAGTTAAATGTTTCAATGTAATTGTGAAAAGGGATACATCTATCCAACTCGGAGAAATGTAGTGAGGCGCTCAAGAAGATTTGACGAATGCAGCGCAAATCAATTTCTACTACAAATGCGTTTACTGCCAGAAAAGCAGATATTTTTCCAGGTCCAATGCAATGGATCCATAGCGGTATTTTACCTTTAAACGCGACGATGTCTTGGACACATCCACAATTATTTTACCTTTTACTTGCATGGAAATGTTTCGTTTGTTCAAACATATAAAAAATCACCTAAGAATAGCTATTTGGCAATTCTCTTGCTGACTTTTAATCGTTCAGCAAAGTTTTGATTCTGTTCTTTTAATAAAGAGCACCGGTGTCATTGCGTGGGCCACTCTCTCCAGCTTCTCTCCTAATGATAGCCAACGGATATTCAAGTGGAACAAACGCCCACTTTGTTCTGCACCATCTCGTTACACAAAGCACCAAATTAACGAATTCGTAAGGGACGGGATTTGACGTGATTGACAGCAGAGACATATTTTTAAAGTAATGTCAGATCTTCTTAAATTTCTTTCGCTGTCAACTTTATTCTTGGTAAAAAAAGGACAATAACTACCTAAAGATTTTTGTTTCCATTTTTCATAAACTCATAAAATTAGGTTCTCGCCATGGCGGAAGCACAAAATCAATCAATCGGCACAAACAAACACGCAGCGAGTCTGCGAAAGCTGATGTTCCTCAGTGAAGGAATCTACTTTCTTAATTATTTCCTTTCAGGTTTAACAGTTTTCTTTTCGGTGTCCCAGCAATTCAAGTTTATTAACTTTAATTTGCTTGCTGTTGTCAAATGTCTGCGCCACTAAACTCAACTTTCCAGTGGTATTTTGGCAAGTAAAACAGAAATTGTCCCACGCAGTTCCCAGTCGCACGTTACCGCACAAACACGATGAACATCATTCTCTAAATCTGTAGTTTCGCCCAACTCTATAAGATTTCCACTTCGCAGCAGCAATAGTTTGTTTCAGAATATCGGCTGAGAGTTCTTGGATGCGCCAGTTGATGGTGTTGTTTGACAAAAGTAAAGAACCGCAGCTAACTTATTTGCTACGGCATCACTGCACATTATCCCGGCTATTTTCACGGCTGCTGGTTTGACCAAGCTCTCTCCCGCTGTACAAGGCGCGTTTGCTCTTGTATTTTTGCCAAGCAACAGTAAAAGCACGCACTGCTTTACTATGGGAGCAAGCTTTTACTCCTGAAGTAGGTAGACGGTAAGTACGACTTCACGTTACCTGGTGTTTTTTCTCGTCAAAAAGCTCAAGGTTTTCGTCTACGTATTTTAAATATTTTTACTCGAGATGCCGAAGTATTTTACGTAGTTTGGCTTCTTTGAGAGATCCGTGAGCAAGGGCCTCTAAGCATAACACGCACAGTAACCGGATTTTACCGCTTACTTTAACTGAAGTAAATCCAAGTTTCTAGTAGTTGGTATATGCACACACCTACTATCGTTAGCAACGATAAACTAAGACGGTGAAAGCTAACCGCGGTTTAGATAACAACACACTTAAGCTACCGACCACACTACCTCAAAAGTATACTGTAAATATCATGTAGAACAGTAGAATTTTTGAATTTTTCACGCTGGTTGGGTGCATTTAATCGCTGTACGACGAAAAAGGTCGATTGTATGAAGTTGATAAATTATGATTGTTTGAGGGCATTGAAGAAAACTTGTTTGACCCTGGTGCTTGCGGACTCATCCAGAGCCTTCCGCGGACTCGGGTTGGGAAGCACTGTGTTACAGCTTTCGACGTTAGTCATCGAGCTTTTTAAGCTGTATGCACACGGCATGCGTCCTGCGCATTTTTTGGGCGCATGCGTCTGATTTCGTGACGTCACGTCCTTTTGATGCGTCTGGTATGGTCTGCGTTCGAGTAGAATCTGTTTCTATATTGATGCATCAGACTCACTGCTGTGGGTTCGGGAAAGAGCGGCGATGGAATGTGCTTGGAGACACTTTTTTGTATTGGGGTAAAGCAAAGGATGCAGAACGTCCACAGAACAATTGCTAATAGTCTGTGGATAGCTGAAACACACTGTATTTGCGAAAGATCAATTTATCATCTAGTCTTCAGTAGGGCCAGTGCGGTAGGCTACTAAACTGCTGTATTGCAGCACTGTTTAGGCCAACATAACACAACCTACCTGATCGACTATGTTGGTTGAAGTTTTTGTCGCAAGCAAGTCATGGTTTGTGCGACATATTCTGTCATTTACTGGCCCTACTGTAGGCCATTCTAGCTGTTGGGTAAGGTCATGCTAAATGAATGTATTTTTTGCAGTGGGCTAGCCTATTTGAAATTAATTGAAAGTAAGTTGTGTAACTCTCAATGAACAGTTGGTAAGTCTTGTTCAAGCAAAACCCTTGTCACATAAATTAACACTAATGTAGTACAACAAAGGATAACATATTGCAAGCATCACAAATGCTTTGCTGTCTTACAAACGCTAATTGAAAACTATTGTTGTTTATTACACTGCTCACGCTTTTGTTTTGGGATTGTGTGTGTTATTAATTGCAGTTATTGTCCATAATGCATTAATTTTTTGATACTTGGCCCCTCTAGAAATAAAACAAATGGTTTCAAGCAATGCCTTCATGACAGTGAAGGTAGGCCTACACAGAACTCATTCAATGGAACAAATCATCCAAATTTTGTGTAATACAGCACTTTGCTCTTCTGAAATGTGGACAGCACTACTTTTTTAACAATTTGTGAGGCATTGCACAAAGTTAAATTTAGCATTTTACGTTTGTTTTGCATGTAGCCAGTCATTTCAAGGTTTTGTGCAATGTACCGCAGCAAGTCTTCTGTAGCTCGTACAACAGTATGGTGTACAAAATTAGTAACACCTTAACAATATGTCACATGTGATGTCAGAACTTCAGTAAAACAGTCTTGCTCTTCAGCACACCAACGTCATCGCTGACTTTCGGGTCTCAGGCATCCGTTCAGCCCAGGCCATGCTCAGTGAACGCACCGTTTCATGCGCTGACGTGTGCACACAAAGGCTTATTTAACTCTCCGCACCAGTCACACCAGACGCACCGCACTGGAAGCGTGCCGTGTGCATACAGCTTTAAAAACATCAGTTACAGCCGGGTCAGAAGTTTTTATGAGCGACCATGGTTTCGTGCAATGATATCTTAATTAGGCATGACGCGCCTACAGTGGCGGATAAGGGTTGTATCGCACGGAAGCCATGGTCGCACCTATCATTTACTGGCCCGGTTCTACTTACTATTCCTAACACGCTATCTATCTGTTCTTGCACAGCACAAAACAGGGGTCAGTAGCAAATCACTTTTGAGGGATTTTGGCCTTTGTTGGTCAAACAAGCAAGACTGTTAAGGTTCCTTCAATTCAGCTGATTCTTCTGTATGCACAACGTACTACAATGTCAAAGACTATGATTACAAACTGATCTCATAAACTGAGCAGCACTGTTATCTATGCCAAGCAGGAGGCAGCGTTATCTTCCACTATGCAAATCTTCGATTGTAAGTCCAAATTAAGTTACGTGAGTTGCGAGCCAAATCTCGGTTATAGGTTCCCTTTGCCGGTTTGTTGGGATACGATTCGTCGATACGAATTGCGGGGCGGGGGAAACTCAGTAGCTTTCAAGGCCGACAAAAAAAACAGCGAACCATTCGTTTCATCCACCCAGCAACAACATACAAGTATATTATGTCAACTCCAAGTCAGCAATTACTACAAACGTGATTCCGCATCGGAAAAAGTCTTATTTGTTTTGTTGCAACACTTCAGAATGCTCCACACGTAAAAAGCGTTTCACTGGGCGCAAAACCAAGTCAGCGTTTATCTGTTTCTTTCGATAGGGGAGTCAAATTTTTGCTAAGAAATCAGCAGAAACTACTGGTTTTGGATCGCGGAACTTGTCAACCTGATTGCAGCATTGCAGCACGCAGCTGTGCAGAGGGTCACGTGACCGCGTAGCCAGTAAGCCGGTGGTGTGATTATCGGATGATTACAAACCCTCACGTGGTGATATCGTTATCGTGAGGGATGAGGCTGGACGGCGCAATGCCGAACAACATGCGTTTTCAACACAACAAACTCTATTTCGTGAAACAACTGCTCACCTCCTCGGTGTACACAGCACGAACGCGGAAATACTCATTGTTTCGTAGAAACCGCAGCTTGTCACGAGTAGCAACTTTAACAGACAGAAAACTCATAACTGGATGGTCATCACTTTTACTCGTCTCATAACAAGGGCGACCAACGTTTTGATCTAAAAACTCAAAATTTTGTCTTTATGATTTACAAATTTTACCTTTATTTTGACCTATCAACTTCCTGCGTTTGAAAATAAAATGTGGAATACAAAGCATGAGAAACCAAACCGATAAGTTAAAAATCTTTATTCAGTCAAAAATAATAAAAATCAAGTGTGAACGAATCTAGAGGTAATAAGCCGTAGTCGAAAGTCAATCCAAAAGCACAAGCGAAATATCCAAAATCAATAAATATCCTGAAGTCACTGAGAAGGTTCTTAATTATTATACAGTACTTCAACACCAAGTACTACTTCACATTATTGCGTTTTAAAGTTTCTATCTGCATAATCGATTCAGTATTTACCAAACCAAGTACTGCAAGACTACGTTTCTCGCCTTGCTACGCCTAGCCTACTTTTAATATTCAATCGTCCAGTAATGGACAAAACAACATTATTACGTCAGAACTTGCAACAACTCTATTATTATGTCAGAATTGCAACTGAACTTGCAAAGCTACATCAATATCTGTTGTTGTAGCTGTTGTAAAATGTCGATAAAGGAAAACTGCGCTGCAAAAAGATTTTGACCTTGTGGTATCAGCGTGAAAAATTTGGCTTGTGGACTTCTATAAACTGAAAAAATAGACAGAAAAACTTTGACTTTATTGACTTTTGGTTGCCCTACTCTTGACAAAAACCTACATTTGGCACATGAAACGTTCGCAAGAACTTTTTGTTTGTACAGTACCTTACGTAGTTTTACAGTTAAGGTTTACCACAACGTTTCTACCACGACTGGAAATACGGGTACGATGTATTCCTTGCAGAACAGCGCAGAAAGCTTAACCCATGCCATAATGCAAAGGTCAGCAAACTACGGCCCGCGGGCCGGATCCGGGCCGCCAAGCAAAATCATCCGGCCCGGTCCGAAGCCCCTTTTCCAAATTGTAATAGCTGTATGGCCGCCTAGTGGCATTATATTTTACGAATATGCCTTCCTTGCAACCTCTTGTATTGCATACTTACGCGGAACTACTTAATGTGAAAACGCACTGTACTATAAATGTAGCCTACTGCTGTGTGTCGTATTTTGTGCATTCGTTATGAACTGTTAACATCAGGAGTTACTCTGATTACAATTTCATAAATTCCCAAGTTTTAACAACATCATATACAGCAAAGGGAACAGAATTGTTGGTGCAAAATTAGTACGGCCCGCCATACCATCCAGTTTGTTTTTGGCCCGCGACTCGGGAAAGGTTGCCGACCCCTGCTATAATGCATAAACACATCTAGAACTCAGAAGTGACACCTATCACAAGCATACACGACCAGCTGAAAAAAAATTTAGAGTGCTATAAAACCACCACGACAAGCGAAGGAGTACACAAATGACCACTTGTCTCAATTGACGACTCGGTGGGGGTATGCTGATTGAATCATTGAATCGATTTATTTTGTAAGCGACTGATGCCAGTAGACCGAAATTGTGAAGTACAGTATGTGATGTAAGGAAACCGTTACATAGGGCTGAGTTTGTAACGAAACAGATATTGACGAATTCTTGTTGCTGTTTTTCATCCGCAACACCGCAACGTAGTGGGCAATTTCGACTGGAAGTTTCGCTGACCATGTCAGACCACGGAAGTAAACTTGTAAGCAACTGGCTTCGCGGCTACGCAATGATAGGCTGGTGTAGACATAACATACTGTACAACCACGCACGCGGGCCGACAAACACTGGAAATTGTCAAGCTGTCGGTGTGCACGTGGTTACAGCAGACCTTACAGAGCGGCAACAAACAGCATGCCGTTACTTAACTTGGAACTTATTAAGTCTTCCTGTTCGAACTTACTGCTTTCGCACCAACTACTATGGAAGCGTACTACAAACTGAACTTCTGAAAACCTGTCACTCTCAAAATGCATCGCCTAGTCTTCAAACAAATTTTTCAAACGCAACAAAATAAGCAACACCGATTCAGTTACTTTTAAAACAAGGGCGTTATTGCGGTGAAAAGCAATTACGCATTGACTGCGCTCCGTTGTCAAACCAGTAGAGCCAACAACTAAACACAACAAAGCTAGCTAAAAACGAAACCGTATACTGCCACACTTGCGAAAATGTCCCGACACCAGTTTAATGAGAAACAGGTGTTCAGTTCTTACAGTTGATCATAAAATAAGAAATGCCCCTCTGGCCTAATCGATTCCTCTGCGCCAAGAATGCTTTGAAATAAATTACCCAACGCCGAGGAACTTTTTTGCGAAGCACTCGTTGTAGCGAACCGCAAGTGTGACTTCCACTTCGCGCAGCAATAAAACGCTGGGCGCCTGAGTCGACAAAACCGCGGATGGTTTATGTGCTCTTGTTTTGAGTGAGTTTTAATACGACCGTGCTGAAATGACAGGCTTCACTCTTTCCTGGAATTGCTGCAGCACCAACAGAAATCAAAAGCGCACGAAAGCGATGAAGCGCAACAATAAACAGGTTCTTCGAAAACGTTTTTGACAAAAAAAAGTTTAAACATACTGATTTTCACAGCCGATGTTGACGCTTCATGTTAGGTGAAGAGCTGTATGCACACGGCATGCGTCTGGTGCGGTGCGTTTGTCTATTGTCTACAACAGAGGTTCCCAACCTGGGGTACATGTACTCTAGGGGTACATTTGCCTATTTGAAGGGGACCATTCGGGGTTAGCAATAGAAGGGAAAAATATATTCGCATATTAATTATTTCCAAATATTCTGAATATATAAGTTCTACAGTATTAAAAATTCAGGGGATTTTTGTTTCACCCAAACTTTTTGTTATAAGAAATTTTAGGGGTACATGCTCATCTGTCCAAATGCGTAAGGGGTACATGGTCAGAAAAAGGTTGGGAACCCCTGGTCTACAAGTACCGCTCTTTCCTGAACCCGGGGCAGTGAGTCTGATGCGTCAATATAGAAACAGGTTCTACTCGAACGCAGGACCTACCAGACGCATCCGAAAAAGACGCGACATCACAAAATCAGACCCATGCGTGCGTCAAAAAAACGCACAGGACGCATCCGTGTGCATCGAGCTTAAGTTCTTTTGTAGCAATCAAGGACGGTTTGTTTCGCTTAAGACCACAATCGCTGAGTGTGTCAGCTAAGCAGGGATTCCCAAACTTTTTGGTCCACCTTCAACCGTATAAACGGAACTTCTATTGCAAAATTTTTTGACTTTAATTGGCACAGTTAGACACCTATACCCCTCTGCGTTTTTCATAGATAATTTCAGTAAGTGTGCGTGTACGGCCAAAGCATATGCAGAAAAAATTACTCCTATGCGTGAACGAGGTAAGAAAACAACTACCTTCAATGCAGACATCAGTGATAGTTATCTGAATTCACTTTCACAGCTGATTCTTTAGAAATGTAATAACTTCTAAAGAAACACATTTTGCGTTTGAGTAATAACGCAGCGTAATCGTGTATAATCATAGCCGTGGATAGAAATTATAACAAAAGAAAATATCAAGTCAATACTTTCCGTTTGCCTTGACTCGATAGCATGGTTCGGAAAGCCTTCATAGCAACACTCCGTGAAATGATCCAGAGAGCTACGTACACCACGGATATGCAGGAAAGCCACAAATTATAAATAATTTATTAGTTAGCCCGAAAGCCACGGTCAACTAACATTAGTTTGAAGAACATCACTGTCCTCTTGGTGTCGCTGACAACACAACGACCCCTGCAGATGGTAAAGTTACAGTGAGTTTGAACGCTGTGCCTCACAGCGGTCTGCTTCGGTTGAGGGGATTATCGATCAAAAACGTAGGTGGTCGCATGCAAAAAATCGATGAGATAAGGCAATTTTGTTCGGTCACCGACCAAAGATAATTCGTCCAGACATTGCTACCAAACACTGTGTGTTTTTTCACCAACATCAAAAAAACGTAGCGCACTATTCCACGCGAAGTCAGCAACAAACCATACGGTATCAAATATAGGTTTGAGGGCAGGAACTTGCACAGAAAAATTGAGTACATCTACTTCCCATGTTTCGAAAGACAAATCTTTCTTTAAACAATCACCGTCGTGTTGACTACTGCAGCACATGGCACTGCATTCATGCACTCGTGTATGGAATTGGCGCACAATTAAGTTTCGTAAATAGCTTTAAAGTGATCAGGTCAGCATAACTAAATTTCGTATCTGGTTTCCCAAACCAAATAAGTAGAAGCCAAACCAAGAGGAAAACGTTTCACATTCGAGGTGGCACTTCATAGTATCACAACCATGAAGATACAAGGCACAGAGTTACAAAAACAAACCAAACTAAATGAGTTCGGAATAAATTTGCAAAACACCAGTAACTCCAAATATGAAAATCACATAGAAATAAAATATCTCCATCAAATTTCTTTTCATGCCATTATTTCTTTATCACTAACATAATACATAAAAGATTCACGTTAAGGTGTATGATCATACACACGCGAGACAAAACCTTCAGAAGTCTGTAGCATACCGTGCGAAGTGATCTAAAGGTTCCATTTACACAGCTGTATTTCTCAGAACTCCATATTCACCAACCCCTCCTGAAAACAAGCGTATATTCAGTTTGTACCAGGCAAACTGCTGTCATTATTATTAATTTGCACAATCCACTTAAAATAATCTAGGCAATAACTAAGTCATTGCGTCATCTTTCCGGTGACTGTCTACTTTAAGTAAGGGATATTAAGCATTATGAATTGAGGATTTTGAGTGACTGGAAAGACAACTCATGAAATCGGACAGATTGAGTGCAGCAGTCTTCACACAAAAATAAACTTGAGACTTTTCATTTGATATCACAATTGAGAAGTTTTTTTAGATCTTGTTCCAAAACGCAAAGTTTTGCTATGAAAACAAAACATATGTTGTTCTCTACCAAGAGTGTTTGTTTCTGCCACTGAAGAGGTGGTGCTACATTGCATACTTACATGTCAGTTTCAAATTTAATTTACCTTTGAACAATCATTGAATGTGCCTGAAGTTCACTTTTACTCATCAACAATCACATTATAATTTCACTTTATGGTCGCACCACTGGCTGAACAAAAATGATAAACTACTGTATCATAAGACATGCTTGGTCAACACCAGCATCTCTGTACGCCTTGGGAAATACGTGAATAAAACTATCTACCAAATTATACTTGCATAGAAAATGAGTGAACTTTAGCTTCTGACAGTACAAGCTTTGTCATATACAATAAAGCATATTCAAAGCATTAATCATAATACACTTGCAGAATGCTATTTACACAAACTTAAATGCAGCTATTTATTTGGAATATTTTGCTTGCAATGATTTATTGTGAAACTAATGGCATCGACTTTTATCTGCATCTACAGGTGGTTCCAATTAGATTTTCAAGTGAAGAAACGTGTTTAATTAAACCTAACATGGAGCCAAACTTAACATAACATCAGTAAATGACTGCCCATTCCATTCATTTGATTGTTAGCCAACCTTCATTGTAAGTTTCCCTCAATTGTAAGCCACACAAATGGTTTTAAAAAATTTATGTGAGCCATCCTTCATTGTACGTCGCCCTTGCATGTAGGCCACATGAAATGATGAAAAACATTGTGAGCTGCAGCTTACAATCAAATACATACTGTATTTCCAGGTACAATAATAAACTTTTACTGATGGAAACGGAGTGCAAATTGGTGATTCTGACCCTAAGCAACTTTCTTGAGATGATTGAAGACCACCATCTGTCTTCAAGCAATTTGGTGTCTTAAGAAAACCAACAATAACTACCCAATGCATTACTAAGTGACACCAGAGTTTAGTCAAATTAATATATTGCAGTATTTTCCAGGATTTTCCAAGTTTTTTGTTTCTCGTTTGACAAAATTGATAATTTGCGAGGTGTCTCCAGACTATTTTTTAAATGAGCAATGGAGTTCAAACTATCATACTAACTCCTACCTTAAACAGAATTTAATCACTTGTCCCGTTTACATACTTAATCACATGAAAACCATTACATATGAAACAAATAAACAGTTTTTTGATGATTTTTGCTAGATTCATACACTGGGTGGGTTAACCCAAACAGGTTGTGGGTGCCCACATTTTGGGGTGGGTGCAGGAACCTACACAGCAATGCATGGGGGTGTGGGTCAGGCACAGGTTGAACTTAGTGGGGGTGCAGGATAAGAAATGATTTTGTGAATGTTGACCAAATGCATGTGAAAGTGGCATGAGCAAGAAATTCAATGCTACAGAGAGCTTGTGGTACAAGTGTGTAGTGACATTTTCTAGTTGTGTTGACACCACAGATTAGAGTGTGCAGCTCTCAATGATGTTCCAAGATTCATTTGAATAAGAGCTGATGATGCCTGCTTCGTAGGTGAAATATATACTCTGTAAAATCTTAGTGTCTGATTCTTTGCTGGGAAAGGTTTTCCTTCAATAGACAGTGATCTTGCAAGAATTACGTTCTGCATGATGGCGACTACCACTGCTAGTGAACAAGTATTTAGTATGGCTGGGCAGCATGTCATGAATAGCAGAAGAGCAAATTGAAAGAGTTCATCAGTCTTTTTTCGACAGTGCTGTTAAAGCTAAGAAAGAAGCACTCAAGATTGACTAACAAGGTTTCACTTCTTTACTTCACAGTGTTTTCAAGAGCTTCTGTTGGGTTTGAAATCAACAACTGAATATATTGCCACTAGTGCAATATTTGTAAAGCCACAACAGTGACCCACACCAAGCGAATCTATCGCAATTTATTGCGTAAAGAAACTAGTTTCGTGTATTACACATCTTCAGTCCTGCGCAAAAGTCGACATATGAAACAAAAAGAAAAAATTACGCACTGTTGCTAAGATCAAACCTCAAGGTTACAAAAATTGAAGATTACCAAAA
>Ga0210059_1008829_pt1 | contig 15824 bp, 11 predicted proteins | sample Ectturendosymbi2_FD_188042 | JGI IMG/M metagenome (GOLD analysis project Ga0210059, IMG submission 188042) | Ecteinascidia turbinata endosymbiont from Florida, USA - Sample 2 (SPAdes) (version 2) | ecosystem: Host-associated > Tunicates > Ascidians > Unclassified | place: Key West, Florida... | reverse complement strand
AGATCAACTCTTGAAGATAAAGGGGGCCAACGCCACGCAAAGCTCGAAATACAATGCATAGAAGTTTGAAACGCGGCCTAAACAGAACGGGAAGCCAGTGAAGAGACTGGAGAGACGTCGAAATGTGCTCAAATTTCTTAATACGACAGATCAAACGTGCGGCGGTGTTTTGAACGCGTTGTAGTCGCAACATGTGCGTTTGTGACAGACCGTTTAATAAAGAGTTGCAATAGACAAGGCGGGATGTTACCAGTGCAACAACAAGCTTCTCGCAGGCTTTTTTGGAGAGAAACTGTCGGTACACAGAACTGGATGCAGACCCGTTTCCTAGAATAGATGCTATGGTAAATCGGCTTGCAGAGTATGCTGTTCATTACAAACATGATTTAAAATCAGCTTATAATCAAATTCTAATTCTTATTCCCGACCGGAAATACACAGCATTGGAAGTTAATTGTAAATTGTGCCAATACAAAAGAGAAAACATGGGTGTGCATTTACTGGATACTCGTAGACAATCAATTTGTACACAGAACTAGATGCAATATCCTTGGTCTGCTGAATTTCCTATGCGAGGAACTTTTCGTTGATGTGCTAATTTGTTAGTGAGCTATTTGTCTTTCACGCAAACTTAAAGATCTATTGTATTTTTTTTTTCAATAAGAAAACTCTTTTCTTTCGATTAGTTGGAAAGATTTTTGGGAGAGAAAGAGAAAAGTGGTGGTTTATTGCAGCGACGTTTCGTTCTTACATGTAATTTTCCTTGAATACATTCTAAGATACCTGACGTCACCTGTAGGTGGATATGGCCAATATCATAACAACAAGAATATAGCTTTTGTGAACATTCACGCACTATGTCGAATAAACTATGTTTTCATTTCCTGTCAGAACTCATGGTTGACCGAAGGTGAAAACAAATGTACGGTAATGTATATCGATGCTTGAGATAAGAGCTGAATAAGATCGTAACAAATGTAGTTTACGAAAGTTCGTGCTGTTGGTAAATGGATGCTTCAAGCTAAAAGTGCCGGTCGTGTTGTACTTTTCGGATGCAGTCGAACATTGATAGGAGTGTCGTTGTGTTTATTTACCAATGATTGGTGACCATCATTGGTGCTAATTTTTTGCTTCTTTATTTGTTCTATTTTCTGGTTTTTGTAAGTTTCCCAAATAAACGTAGATGAACTGAACTGCTTTACAGACGGAAATATGGTTTATGTTAACTGGGAAACTTGTTTTGTCTGATATGGTGTTTGTTTGCTTATATTTTGTATTTTTTTGCTTGTCGATTGTTTTGTTTTCTTCCTGAGTTTCCTAACTAAACTGAAATGAACATATTTTTAATGTCTCTGACAGAAAGTCTTTCATCTGACAGAAAATCAGAACCTCCCTTTAAATATGCACTTAATAAGAGATGAAGATCTTTTGATAGTTAAAATTTTGTGGCACTGGAATGGAATAGCGCAATCACTTTTAAACCCAAGTTTGTTGGTACTGATGTTCCACAAGGTTATTAATTCGTTTATCTAGCTATTTATTCATTTCACCACTGCATGGTGCTTACTGTCTTTTCTCCTGTTTGTTATTCCTCTTATTTTTCCTATAACTGCTTTTTGGTTAGTATATCTATTTTTTCTCTCATTTAGTTATATTTGGCATCGAAACACAAATCAGATTGAGTTTTGTCTTCATAATGTACCAACCGATTGTCACCTTCACTCTGTGGTTGGTTACTTGTCCCTTGCAATAGGTTGATGGCGCCAGCTGCGCCTAATTAAAAATACTGAAATCTACCTTGGTATATAGCTTTGCAATAAGACCAAGGTGCTTTGTTCTCTTTATTTTTTATTGTAATTTTATTCCCGTAACTTTAACTTACGAGTGTATAGGAAACCAAATACAATGCAACATTTAAGACATATTTTTGCGAGATGGCTGCCTTTGTTCTTCAGGGGAAGAAAGCTGCGCTAAATTGTTTCGAGTGACAACTGTGTTTCTTTGATTTTGGGGTAAAAAAGTTGACGAAGTTGAATTTTTTGCACTGGTGATGTGTGAACTTTGTGGATTTCGTTTTTCACACAAAAAATAAGATTCGACATTTTTCTTTTATTAACTACTACACTTCAAAACCATGATGTCAACCCCTTAACCACTATCAAATGTCGATCACTGAAAATAAAAAATTACTCAACAACATTTGGGATAGTTTGCAAATAATTTAGCAATTCGTGTTATGCTTAAGATATTTGATTTGTAAAGCGGTTTTCAATCGATATTCCGATGAAAGTGGGTAAATTTTGTAAAATTAGTTGCATTCACCAACAATATTTTCAAAATGAACAGCGAACAAATGAACTCAAAGTTATGGCCTGACATCCGTTTCAACAGCTAAAATTCGTAGCTAACATTTTGTTTAACGCAATATGTACATTTTTCCTGGTGCTGACTGATCCGGGGAAGTTTATGAATCGACTGCGTTAAACATTTGAAACGATGCACGGCGCAAGCTTACACATTTGCATATAACTCTCATTACGTTTGACAAAGAAAACCCGTTTGTTCCAATGGATTGTTTTCATATGAACCTCACTGTGCCCATTTGTCCTGGCTGTGGTTTTAGTCAAGTGAGACGAGATGGATGATTTTGCAAAGTTTTATTGGGTTTTTATCTTTGCAAAGCATGCTTCATTCCGAAGCATTCGTAATAATTTTGATAAGCTCTCAACACTACACTGATTGCCAAAATGTCTTCGAAATAATTTGGTCACCTTTTCTGAAGCAGAATGCTTGTTGAAAACATATTTTCAGCATTTGCTGCAAGAAAGTCGAGCTTCATGACTGAAACAGTGATTTGCAACTTGAAGGTCAAAACCTAGTTACAGTTAAAATCAAAACACAGTTGGTTTTCTGAAATCATCATACGAAAAATATCACGTTTCAGTCGAGATACCCGTGTATTTATAAAGGGCAAACATTTTAACAGATGATTTGCAACAATGCATTTGATTTTTTCAAATGTTTATTCAGGTAAATCACAAGGGCTTCAAAATGATACCTTCCCTTTACTAAATTTCCATGAGTTGAAACCAACAGGCTTCTGCCTGTTAAAATAAATGTGTAGGAAAAACATTGCTCGCAAGCAATTACTATCTTGTCATTTGGTACCTAACAGAAATGATCACGGAGCTGGAGTGCCGGAGTTTGCATTTTAGGCCGATGTCAAGCGAAATTTCTGACCTATTATTGTTTGTCAGTCATTTTGCTTTTGAGAGTAGGCCTAAAGGAATACAGTTTGGCGATTATTTTTTGGTGTGTGTTGTTTAAACTAAACCTTTTTGACTAGATGTCAGGTACCCACAACAAGCCACAGTATGGGAATAACTATAACCACTGAAAAATCATGGACTTTAGTCTTTGACCGCGATTCTTTTTCTAACCCAAACCCTAACCCGACACACTTACCTGAACACCAAAACCTAAGCCCTAATCATCAGTTTTCTCAGCGTATTTGATATGTAGAATATTGCTCTGTGCATGCGCACTTGGGGCGAATTCAGAAATTTCGCAAGTCAGAAATTTCGCTTGACACAGGAGCTGGAGCAGATGTTTTATGTTCGACTCCGAGCAGGACCCGGAGTCAACGTTAAGGTCTGTCCAGGAGCCAATCAAAAATTCTAAAGAAGCTATTAAAATTTCTGTAATCATGCTTCCTTTCTGACCAGCATTGTCATACAGTGGAAACCGTATCCGTTTATAGAGCAAACCGCTTGCTCGAACACTTTCGGCTGAAAAAAAACGATCCTATCTTTTTCCTTATAAATTCTTCGCTTATTAGAGCAGGCACACCGCTTATTAGAGCAGTTAGACGTGTAGCAGCACCATGGCTTGAACGCAGTTAGCGCGAAAATGAAGTAAAACAATCAAAAATTGACCAGTTCTTTTGAGCCAAAGAGGGGCAAACGTGAATAGTGTCCACAACAACAGCTACTGTGCAATACATTATGACAAAAATATTGCAAAAATTGGCTACAGTAAATTTTAATTTTACAATACTGTGTACAGTGCTCACAACGAGAAGAAAATACAGCACCCTGAAATTGATATGTGTATTGGTGAGCCCCTAGTGTGAATGACACCCTAGTTGCCTCCTGAGGCAAAATATCTGCCGGGGCTATTTTGCCTTCCAAGGCAAATTACCTGCTGAAACGCTTTTGCCTTTTGTAGAATATGATTGGTTGATATGGTCATGTGACAAGCACAATATACAAAGTTACATGCTTGGATTAATGTGCAAGACTAAAAGCCTGAGACCCTTCACCTAAAACCCCAAACCTAAATTTAAAACCCAAAACCTAGAACCTTAACCTAAAACCCTAAACCTAAAAATAAAACCCTCGACCTAGAAGTGAAACCCTCAACCTAAAACCCCCAACCAGTTGCGTTGTCACTGGGTATCTTTGTTGGGCTTACCTCCCTCAAAAAAAAGCTCCAAGCCCCCCAAACTGAAGTATGAAACACTACTGTATAATCAGCGGAGTGCAGTTTTTGGCGCGCTGAAGACATCAACAACTGCCTAAGTTAGTGCCATCGAGGTTTGTGGATTCAAGCCCACACTGAAGGTGTACGGACACAACCGGGTCACACACGCTTCAATGGCTCCTGATAATGGACACCTCCAAAAGGCCCAAGGGACCCAAAAACTCTCATCTCGGTGTGTCAAATCGTGAGAAGCTGGGATGGATAATGTGAGTCACGTGGAAAAATAATGGAGAGAAGAAGAGAAAAGAAGAAAAAGGCTCAACGTACCAAGGACATATCAAGCATGGCGCGCATGTCATCGGACCTGGCTGGACTCTTGATATCAATTGGAAAGATAGTTCAAAGAGAAGAGAGTGGGCAATCCAAAGACTTCGAGGAAGGAAAGTGATGAAGTAGTCACACTAGCACGACTGCTACATGCAAGTAAAGTCGGCCAAAGCAAGGAAAAGGAAAAGACCAAGCAAGCGACACTTAAAAAGTGACTTCCATGCATATGGAAGTGAGAGCTCTCTTTGGCCGAAACGGCAGGCGCGGTGAAGGCATCAACAACTGCCTAATTTAATGCCATTGAGGTTTCTGGGTTCAAGCCCACACTGAAGGTGTGCAAACACAACCAGGTCACACACACTTCACCTGCCAGTCGTGCAGTAGATGATGAAATGGATGCCGATTTTGCACATTTGACCTGAGGTAACCTCACGTGATAAAAACCTTGGAAACACTGCTCGTTTCTGCATCAAGGTAGTAACTACCGATTTGCCTTGCATGAAGCGGCTCGGATAAAACGCTGAGTTTATCAGTGAGGTGGCAGCGACCTCGTAGCCTAACAGACATGTTTCAGGGCTCGTGTGTCAATGTTTTTCGGTTCGGCTCTCAGCTTTGGGAGTTTTGTTTTGGTAGTACTTGTTGCACAAGTATCCACACTTTTCTCTTCATATTTTCCTTTTTGCTTTACATTTGGGCTTTAGATTAAGCAGTTAAGTTTATGGGTTAGGTTTAAGTTTAGGGTTCAGGTTTAGGGGTTAGGTTTAGGGGTTATGTGGTTTAAAACCTTAGGTTTATAGCGGAAAGAGTTGAGTAGAGGACAAACTTCTCTCCGGCCCGCTACCTTGTTGCAGAAACGAGCGGTATTTCCAACGTTTTCATCGTGCGTGGTTACCTTAGGTCAAATGCGTAAAATTAGCATCCATTTCATCATCTATCCAGTTCTGCCTGACGGAGTGCTCACATATGGGAAAAGCAAATTTGCATGAAAATGCAGCATTGGCAAAGCAATGCCAAGTTATTTCACTTACTTTTATTGCCACCGAATGCTTCGTTTTAACTCAAAAAATTTTAAAGTTTTTTTCAATATTAGCAGTCAGCTCGTAGCGGCTCGGTGAAATCTAGCCCTTAAGAATATCGTCAGCGGCCAGAGATTATCACTATCCTGTTTTCCGGTTGGATATCCTGCAAGATAGTGAGTTTGCAACCGGATATGGATATCTAAAAACTGCTTTCAAACGTGAACCGGATACAGATAAGGATATCCGAAACGCTTTTCTCGACATTTCGAGGATTCAGACTCTTGGAAAAACGTTGCACATTGCACAATCATTCATTTAGTATCTTCGGAAGCATCTCTTCAGCCTTCTGTGCCTTGGCTTCAAGTCTGTCTATAGTGTAATCTCTGTACCATAGTGTAGTCCCATGCCCTACCGATTGAACATGCCAAGTTTGTCAGCATGAGTCTGTTGCTGGGGTAGCAAGATAGGGCTCTTTCAGAAGCCTATACATTATAGAAGTTATTTGCTACGTACCTTACCTGGACTAGAGTTAGCTAGATTAGGCCTACGGTGATCTATGGTCGAGACTAGCTAGAGCAAGCTAGCTGCTTTAATGTGGTCTGTAGTAGAGATGGACAGAGTCTCATTTTATGGACTCTGCGTCCACTCCTCTTCCGAATAGTTTTGCTCCGCATCCGCTCCTCCTCCTCAAATCGTAGAAATATTCAGCTCCGTCTCCACCTTGACTCCGCAAAATAGCAATATATGCAGTAATATATAGGCATGTTGCTTGAAGGTTCTGCTTGTAAGATATTGGCAATTTTTGATTATGAAGCAAAATAGTGCTCGAGTTATTTTGCCTTCGGATGAACATGATTGGTTGAAGTGATTACATGACAAGTTCAGAATGCTTGACCTGCTTAGTTGACTGTGACATCTGCAATGGCTCAGTTCAAGTTGCTTGAATGAATTTTGTCATGGTTTCAGTACTGGCAAGCTGTTGGCAGCTTCTTTTCCGCATCGTGTGAACTGTAGGCTTAATTCTAAACACAAATCATGAGCCCTTCCTCTACATGCTAAATCGTTGTCTCGGCATATTGTACTTTCCACATAAACACTAAGTATAGGTAATTGTGTTCGACTAAAGGTAAAATAGCCCCAGTGCGCTTTCACCTCATGAGGCAACACAGGCACTACCATTATACCGTATATCGTATAACGTTTTTCTGTCAGAAGACAACTCTTTGTCTGCTTGAAACAAACAATTTCAAGTGGATTGCGGTTAAGAGTATCATAAAACTGATTTTTCATCAGTTCAGATACTGACAGCTGGGCACCGCAATGCTAACAATATAAACTGTCACAAATATATCTGAAATATTATGACTTCAAAAAATAATTGCACTGCATATTGAACTACCACTCGCCTCATACTTCAACATTGGATGAACATGATATAACTCTACACTGTTACACAACAGTGCTTTAGCCCAGGGATCTCCAACCTACGGCCCTCGGACCAAATCCGGCCCACGAAGCCATTTTGTCAATAATGAAAAAGTAGTACATCTACGAAAAGGTAGTTGATTTGGTAGAATGTAACATATCACAAAAAAATCACATTAGGTAAGATGTCCGGCTCTCGAGCTGTTGTGTAATGGCATATGTGGTCCTCTGACAAAAGAGTTTGGAGTCCCCTGCTTTAGCCAATAATACAATTGAAAGTGAGACACAATCGATGGCCGCCAAAAACTTCCTTGATTTGGTATTGCATTACGGTATAATACAATACATTAACTCTTAGTAAAACGTCGTAGGTAGCCTAGGCTACATGAAAGAATGTTGAAAATAGCCATCAATCACACAAAAACCACGAGCAAACAACGCAACGTGGGTTTGGATATGATGGCAAGTTAACCACAAATTTGCGTAACGGTAATGTTCAGCTGTAGCCTACAGACTGCCTTGCTGAAACGTTGAACAGATTGCAAACTATTGCAGGGCGACCAGACGAGAAGGCCTAGGTGCTTGAGTTTAAATGTCCAAAATAGTATTAGATTTTGCATACACTGAGCAACACCAGATGCAAAAACAAACGTCTGGCCATAGAAAAGTTCAATGTTGTGTCAGCAAAGCGAATCCTCCACGTAACTTTGTAAGAAAATTTGAAGCAATCATGAGTTTCAAATTCCAAAAAAAATTAAGAAAAAACGAACTCCTACTCCGCCTCCGCCGACAAAGAAAGTTTTTGGACTCCGCATCTGCAAAAAACATGTGGAGTCTGCCTCCGCGGAGTCCAAACTCCGCTTTTTGTCCACCTTTGGTCTGTAGTAATGTTGAACAAATCGGAGATTTTGGCAATCCTAATCCAGTCCAAAAATTTCATTGGATAATCCGGTCCGTTCCCAATCCGCTAGACCTGTCCAAATATTTGATCCAATCCGGTATATATCCGAAAAAAATATCTGATTAAGCGTTTTACTTCAGTCACCAATGCAGCTTGGATATCCAAATCTGATCCGGTTGAGTTTTTTGGAAATCCAGTCCGATCCGGATCCGGTTCTGAATTGCAGAATCCGGTGGATCGCGATCCGGCAACCGGATCATGTTCGATACTGGTCTGTAGTCTACATTAGGCCGTGCTGTCGTCACGCCTAGTTTACGTGAGCCTGCATTGACTGGTCGTTGAACGATACCAGTTAGATTTTTTCATTCTTGAACATTATACGCAAAAATTGTTGTATTATGACGTTGACTTGTTGGGCTGAATTTTAAGTGAGTCATTTCAAAATTTGTGAGATAGTTTCAGCTAGTTTGTTGTTTCGAAAGCTGTTATGATTTGCATACTAGCACTGCTAACTAGCAGAGATTAGCGGATTGTGAAATTTTTTAGTCCGAGTCCAGTCCTGATTGAATAAAATTGAAGCCGATCCAGTCCTGCAAAAATAACTTTGCGCTTAGTAAACGCTCAGAAGCCAGAACTAAGCATCAACAGTTAAGCCGTATTCCCACAAGCCTTTCATGGAGTTATTTCTAACAAGCCACGTAGTTTTATACTGTGTGAAAAGAAGCCTGAATAAGCATAGCTTCACTAAGCTATTCACTCAGGTGCATTGGTCACACTCACATTCTCACATTATAATGGATTTTAATCTTGTGGAAGCGGAACCATTGCGACAGAATCACCCCCGCTTCTTTTTACACAGTATAAAATAACGTGTCTTACCGTTATCAGCATTCACTGTCTCGCTGCATCACCTGCCATAGATGCCTGAAGTCAACAGTCACATGGGGAAAAACGCATTAACTATCGTAACTTAAAGGAGCGAACATAAGTGAACGGCTAGCTATCATTGCACCACACCAGAAAAGTGAAGCTGGCTCTTGTGCAGTGTGAGTGCCATACCGGTAAATGAAGTGTTATTGCAAGAATCAAATCAATTAATCGAAATCAAGATGCTGACTTCAGATTTTCTAAAAAATATTTGGTTCATAGTCCCAATTTCTATGGGGGCAAGTGCCATAGGTGGTGGAACCGGGGGACCGCATGGACCTAGGCCCCCCCACTTTTATTTCTGGGGTGCCTGGTCTCCCCACCTTTTTGCCTAAATATCGCCAAGTGTAAGTATCACAATTAGCATTGGTTCCAGTGATAAAGTAAATCGTTTAATGAAAAAAACGTTGCAGAATTTTGGCAGTATTTTGTCGATATTATTTCTAACATATTATTTTAATTTGGCAGGATTTCGTAATTGTTTGGCAGAATATGCCGTGCACAGTCTGTCACCCTGGTATGGATTGCTTGCCGCATTGGTGTTGTTGAGCAGTGTTGCCAGATGGTGTAATACAACACAATTTTTTCACAAAAATGGTGTCATTTTACATGCTTGTGTGCATGGGCGTCGGAAGGAATTTTTCCAAGAGGGGCCACTAGCGGATCTTTCCAAAATTTTTTCTACGGAAACCAAAAGTGGCGAAAATTTGTTTTTTACCACTCGAAATTAAGAAAACAGCGCTTTTTGCTTAAATTTTCAAATTCCTGTCCCTCTTCAGACACCCATATGCTTGTGTGTAGGAAATGTTCTTTCCACACTAAAAAAGCACCATTTTGAAAGTATTTTTTGAAACATAATTCATATCGGACTGAATGTTTTTGAAGCAATAGATTTGTATAAAACATTGGATTTGAAGTTCAATCCAATGGACAGTTCCCATTTCGAGAATAATTTCAAACGAACGATAAATTGTCCAACACCTCGGGTTAGTATGAATGAGCCTAGTAAGTGGATGACTTACTGGCGTTACAGTGGCGATTCTAGCATGAAAAAAGTGGGAGCACTGCGGGGCCATGGAAAATAGTAGGGGGCCAACAAAAATGTCTTACGTGTATGGTGATTTTCCACTGTGATGGAGATTGATTTGCTATGATTATCAAACCCAACATGGGCTTGTGAATATCGTTAGAACCGTCGTCAAAAACTCTTACAAATCGTTTAAAATTTTGCAGGCTGAACGTTCTTTGCTGTATATGTCAACCAAACAAACTTGAACGTGAAATTAAGCAAAAAACTGAGAAGCCAAGCAGGGGGTCAGCCAAAAATCTGGGAGGGTCATGGTCCACCCAGCCCCCCCTTAGAATCGCCACTGCGGCGTTATCGTTGCTCTATGGCGTACATTACTCGACAATGGAGAAGATATCATGAGAATTTCTCATTTATTGTTACATAACATAACGTTACAGGGCAACGATAATGCCAGCCAGAATGAAAACAAACGGAAATTTCAGTGACGTAAGCGTCGAACGGTTTTATTCAGTCAGTCAAAAAAGCCCTAGTGACGCTGATGACCTGGGTCGCCCCTGTAACAGCCTATTTGAATTTCAGGTGGTTCACCGATACGTTTTCATGGTGGTGTAGTTTCGTCTAAAATAGTGTATTTCAGACCTTCATATGGTGTATATGTAATGACGTCATATTTCAATGCTTGTGACGTCACAGTTGCCAATTCAAACCACAAAATTTGCTATAATTTCTTTTGAACGTGCACTTGTGCCCCCCCCCCACACTTTGAAAAAGGTTCCGTCGCCTATGGCAAGTGCCCGTTTATCCCTCCTGCAGACGCTCACGAAAGTAGCCCACCGTATCTCTTTGAAAAACAAAATGTCCTTAAAAAAATTTCAAGTGATCTGGCAATCCTACCTGTATCATACTTACGGCAATCAAAATCTTTGCAAGCCATGCAAGAAATCAAAACAATTTCAACATAATGGCTGTTTTCATCTAAACAAAATCTGTAAACTGGTAAAAAAGAGGATCATGACAAGTATTAAATTGGGATGGAATTTAAATGGCGAAATTCACCATTCAAAAATGTACAGTACCTCGGTGTTAGGTTGTCTTTGCGATTTTTCTTCTCATTTAGTTTATATAAAAATAACCCCGCGATTTTTCACAGATCAATAGTTAGATAAATTCCAAAGATTTTGATATAAAATTCGTTATCATAACCCTCTTGGAAAGTTTTTAACACTGAATTGAAATTGATAGTCACACAACACGAGAATCTGGCGGCGAAAGGCATTTTAGGTGTTAAAGTATTTTTGTGATTTTTCTTCTCATTTCGTTTAAACTAGCTATGTCCAACCCAAATTGGTTACTGGGCCAAAATTATGTCAATATCTTAACCAAGGCCGCGGGCCGTGTGAGGGCCGCACATTGAACGGCTTATTACTTTGATCTTAGCATACAGTAATTTAGCTTAAGCTAATGTACTGAAAGCGTTCGAATCCTAACTGCATTGGTAACAGACGTAGACGTGATAAAGCGGCACTGAAGACCAGGTTCATCAAAAATGACAAATTCAAGATTATCAAAATAAGTACAGGTTTTCAGTATATAGGATAGTGCTTTTACTGCAGCGAAAACCCAAACTGGGCAGCACAAAACCTTCGACTGGATCACATGCGGCCAGTGGGCCGCGAGTTGGACACAGCTGGTTTAAACAAAAATAACCCCAGCGAAATTTTCCAGAGCAATAGTTCGATAAATTCCAAAGTATAAAATTTGTTATTATAACCCTCTCGGAAAATATTCTAATTCTTCGTTGAATTATCACTACTTTTCAAAAAGTGGTTTGTTTGGAACAATTTTTATGAGCTTGGTACAACAAATTTGCAGTTTTTTTCTTTTAGATGTTGTGTTCAGAATTTGTGCTTTCATTTGCATGTGTTTGTTTTGTCATATCACCTCATTTGATAGGTTTTTAAGGCTTTTCATCTTAACGCCCGAATCTCGCATCCACTGAAAAAAGTGCGGTTGGTGGAAAACAGCAGAGATGAGCGGACTGTGAAATTTTTCAGTCCGAGTCAAGTCCTGATCCGATAAAATTGAATCCGATCCAGTCCTGTCCGCAAATTTTTTGAAAATCACTAGTCCGATCCAGTCCTGATCCGCTAATGTAAAATAATTTATTTTTATTTTGCCTCATGAGGCAACATAAAAGAGGAATTTTGCCTTTAGCCAAATACCATTGGTTGAAGGCAAAATAGTTCCAGCAATGCTTTTGCCTGATGAGGCAAAACAGACACAGCCTTTTGGCGTTTCTAAAATTTAACAAGGAAGTGTCTGTTTGGTATCACAGGGAAAAGCACTGCAGGAGTTATTTTTCCATTAGGAGAATCCGATTGACGATACACTTGGATTAGCATAAGGTCCTGGTTACATGACCTAAAACCTGAAACCAAAGCCAAACCTTAAACCTTAATCAAAACTTAAGCCTAAACCCAAACTTCAAACCTAAACCTAAAAGTTGAACCTAAAGCCTAAACCCAAAACGTAATCCGTAAACCTAAACCCTAAATGTAAACCCCAAACCGAAAATTAAATACACCCTAAACGTAAACCCTAAACCTAAATCCTAATCTTTTTGAAAAGGTACATTAAAAGCACTCCTATGAAAGTTGTAACTCTACAAGCTAAGCCAAAGGAAATGGTGAGAGTAGAACCAAGGAACAATCTCACTGCAGGCATAGACACTAACCGCTCAACTATGTTCATGTTGTTGCTAGAACTCAACGTTATATGTGAACAAAGGTGAATACAGTTCCAATTGCAAAATAGTCCCAGCAGAGTTTTTGCATTTGATGGTAAAATATACACTACCATTTAGCAAACCTGTGAAATCGGATCGCAACCAAAGATGAGCGGAGTCACATTTTTCACACTCCGACTCCACTCCTTCTCCATGCTTTAAAACTCCTGCTCCTGCTCCGACTCCGAAAAATTTTGAAACATCAACTTCGACTCTTGTAACACTCCGAAAAGTTTCAAGTAATTCATACTAAAATGATACTGTCTATTTTGCCTCAGGCAAAATACATGTTGTGGCTATTTGGCATTGATAGAACACAAATGGTTGAAATGGTTACATGACTAGCACAATACAGAGAGACACAACATGTTGTGATTCGAAGTTATGACTTAGCCTATACTTTACACAACATAGACAAACACAGCCACTAAAAGCTTGCCCACATTTGAATTAGACAATAAAGCCAGATGTGTAGGTCATGCATTCTACACTGGTCATGTGATCACTTCAAACAAATGTGTGCAGCTACTGACAAAATAACTTCAGAACTGTTTTTGTCTCATGAGTCAAAATAGACGCTGCTTATTAAATATGTATCTGTAATTAAATTACGAAGTGGAAACCATTGAAATACTATTTAAGTAGTTCAAGCTTCAATAATTAACCATATAGATTACAAGTATTTGAAGTGAATGCTAATTTTCAATTTTTGCAAAAGACTCATTTTAAATCTCCGAGGTCACGAGCTGATCGTCTGTTCATTGAATCTTACTTTAACCGTATTTTCTCAGATAAAACTCTAAATCATAACTATGCCAAACTGAGCCATTAACACGAATGTGCAAACAAATCGTACAGAAAAAATTAACAAGATTAACATTTGCATTACGCATAACTTTGGCTACTGTATAATCCCTTTCAAATTTTCATATGCAGTAGAGATGCAAAACAATATAGGTTATCTTTAAAACTGCAACTATTAGGGCAAATATCCAACTTTGTTCAGGATGGCTACAAAATGTGAGCAGAGGTTCGCCTATGCAAGCGGTGGCTAGAATAACAAATCTGCACAATGCAAATATACATTGTATTGTACCAGTGCACATTACTTCTAACATTATCATCAAATCCTGTCACTAGGCCTACAGTGTAGGCCTATAGGTCATTTCGGCACACTGTTACTTCTCTATAATCTGTTTTGTTTACCATTGTTTTTTGTCATGTGTCTTGTGTTATTGTCCACATCAGTAACAGCATTAGCCCAACAATCTCATAGTTACGGCATGGATTCCGAAATTCCCGAACTGCATTGTCACTTACACACTGCAGGCCTATTTTGCATAGGCCATAACTTTGAAACCATCATTAGTCGTGATTGTGAAATGCTCGGTACTCCCACCCAGTGTCACACTTTGGTGATTTATGACGACACTGGTCAGAAAACACGTCTCAATTCCATTCTGTTGACACCAACAAGCATAACTACAGAAATAGGCCCCTTAAAATTTGGTTTAGCTCCTGCACAGACCTTTAATGTTGACTCTGGCTCCGGCTCTTGCTCCGGCTCAAACCTAAAAATTGACTCCGGCTCCTGTTCCGGCCTAAAATGCAAACTCCAGCAAGAGTCCACTCCGGCACTCCGGCTCAGTGATAATCTCTGATCATAACTAAAATTTTTGATATTTTCAAAAATAATCCAATTGAAACAACAAAAAATTTCTCAGTCCGATCCAGTCCTGTCCGCCAATTTTCAAAAAAATTGCAGTCCGATCCAGTCTTGATCCGGGAAATATTGGCTTCAGTCCAGATCCATTCCAATCCAGTCCTGATTCGCGCTCATCTCTAGAAAACAGAGGTGGGACCGGATCCGGATTACCGGAGTCGACTCCGTCAGGATTCTACGTTTTTGTTTCGGACCCGGATTCGGAATCAATAATTTGTGAAAAAACGGACCCGGATCCGGGGTCACTTTTTCTTTTCGGCAGTAGCAGGAGTCTGTGCGGTCATATCTTCGGTAAAATCATGGGAAATTGCAGTTGGATCGATGTTTGCAGCCGGAGTCTGAACAGGAGTCGGATTCTCAAATTTGAAGAACAGCCGGATCCAGATTCAAAAATTTTGGAACAGGAGCGGAGTTGGAGTCTGAAAAAGTGACTCCGGCCACTCACTGAGCTGCCAATCAGGGATGCCATGTTGGCATTTTAAACGCCAAATTCCAGAAATTTGGCCTTTTTTGAAGTGGTTTGGCATGAAAAAATAGCGTTTGGCAGGTACGTCAAAGGTTGGCATTTTTTGATGGTGTTGGCATGAAAAATCATTGCTTGGCATTTTTTAAAACCTCTGGCTGATTTAAGTTACTGCTGTCAGCTTGGTCTTGGAATTATATATTATATAATTTTTATAGTTATAATATGTAATATAACTGTGATATAACATAACTAACTGTTTTTTTCTCAGGACAAGGTCCTCTCTATTCTGCCACGGTCTCATTCTTGAAGATGCAAGCGGTTTGGCTGTCTAAGTGACGTCACAGGGCAATAGAAATTATACTTTTTTGGGCAAGACTTCGAAATCGAAAACTGCGGCACATTGATCAGTGTTGCCACTTCTGATGTTTTAACATCAGACCTGATGTTTTGAGAGAAATTTCTGATGTCTGATGTTTTGGCAAGAAGCAACAAAAACCGCCTTGAGCTTTTCAGCCGGCTGTTTGAGGAATCTCCTGCTTGGTTCTGCTCCCATCTCTTTGCAATGATTCAGCTTGTACGTATCATTCAGCAATATTTGTAAAGCCACAACATTGACCCACACCAAGCGAATCTATCGCAATTTATTGCGTAAGGAAACTAGTTTCGTGTATTACACATCTTCAGTCCTGCACAAAAGTCGACATATGAAACAAAAAGAAAAAATTACGCACTGTTGCTA
>Ga0210059_1008828_pt1 | contig 15824 bp, 10 predicted proteins | sample Ectturendosymbi2_FD_188042 | JGI IMG/M metagenome (GOLD analysis project Ga0210059, IMG submission 188042) | Ecteinascidia turbinata endosymbiont from Florida, USA - Sample 2 (SPAdes) (version 2) | ecosystem: Host-associated > Tunicates > Ascidians > Unclassified | place: Key West, Florida... | reverse complement strand
GCCTGTGTGGCTGAACATATGGAATTCGCCCTGGCTGTTTTTATAGTTAGTGGAGTTTCCAGTCACTCCAACAGCCCTAATCTTATCAAACTCGTAATTTTCAGTTGTCCTTATTGATACATAGACAACATGCACTTCAGTTTAATGAAACCAAACCCTAAAGCGTAAACACGAAAAACAAAAGAATTAAACCACTGCCATCAAAGTTGCAATAGCGAGAGTTGAACCCAGCACCACTCGCACACCACGCTTGGAACATTCCGCTCGACTGATGAGGCGTTATTGTTAACAAAACAAAGCTTAGCATTTTATTCAAACCGTGTCATGGCATCAGACCTAGGCTAGAACCACTTTCTTTGCGCAGGTACTTTAATCATGTTCCTTCAAATGAAGCTTAAATTTTCCAAAAAATTTCAAACAGTTTATGATTTTACCCAAAATTTCTACTTCTTTCACTGGACTGTTATGCTTTTCCAGTAAAAGTTTGTATCCTGAATCAGTTACAGCTGCAACGTTCACCTTGCCAAACATTAAAGGTCTACTTATAGTACTTGAATGCTTATAGACTTGCCAGATTTCTCATGCTTCAAATTTTTCACATTTCAATCTTTTTAAACTAGCCACATCTTGTGTTGTCCAAGAATGAGATCCTCCAACTACTGCCATACATCTTCAAACGCCAACCCCAGAAAGCTCATCAGCTTAGCCTACAGTTGCAAGCTGCACTGGTGCAGATAAACGAAGAGCTGTATTTTCGCAGCCCGAGATTGGCGACCAGATTTGAATCCAATATCGCCAAAGTACTAGTAAAAGCATTGTTAAACTTAATTATATAATTCAATATCCAAGAAATTCAGGTAGTAAAAAACAGTCAAGATCATATTTCCTCCGTTTTTTCTTTGAAAATTAATCGTCAAAATATCAAAAACGCTTTCGGATAAGCAAATATACCACCATGCTTTTTGCAGCCAATTGTTTGGTTTCTTTCCTTCAGGGCTGTGCGGATGACAGCCCCGAAATCGTCAAATTCATTGTCAAGTGTGCTGAAAACGTCATCGCATAACTGTTGTCAAGCAGCGAAACATTGGTTTTGTTGGATTCCAAGGAAACGTTGAGCCGAAATGGTGTCGGCAGTACCGAAAATGATTGTGTTGTGAAATTTTCGTAACTAAATCCAAACGGCGAGTTTGGCCGTTTGGCGGAATCTTTTGCCTTACATTTTTCAGGGAGGGCTGCAGCCCATCTAGACGAGCCGCCCCTGATTGAGCTCATTGATAGTGTGCTGGATATTCTCCGACAAAACAAGCAATTGCGAAAACGTTTTTCATAAAATATTTGACCAAGCTAAGAATGAATGTGAAAAATATGATGCTCCACTATTGATTCCCAGAAGATGCAAAAGTCAAATTTTCAGAGGTAATTATCCTTCTGATGACCCTGAGCATTTTTTTTCGGGAAGCCATATTTGTACCATGTTAAGATCATTTAATAATGGAAATGGAGGATAGATTATTTGATCAGAAGCAGAAGTGCCGAAGTCTTTGGGGCTTGATACCTAAGTATTGCGATGCTTCGCCAAACACCGCTCAAGATTTAGAAAAGGTACTGCAAATATATCAGGAAGATATTGGTCCCAGAGCAGCGGTTGTTCCTGAAGTGCAGCGTTGGGTAAAAAAGTGGAAGAAGAAAGATGTTAGCACTGTTTCTTCGAGTGCCATCGAGGCACTCTGTGCTTGCCATGCTGATATTTGTCCGAATGTCTACATATTGCTCACCATTTTAGACACTCTTCCTGTATCAGCTGCTACAAGTGAGCGCAGTTTCAGCACCATGAGATGTCTTAAAACCTATCTAAGATCGTCGATTGGAAATAAGCAAATGACAGGACTTGCACTGCTTTCCATACACAAAGATCGACAGAGAAAAAATTATGAATGACTTTGTTGCCAGCAATTATCGTAGATCTGATTTCGTGCTTTATCATATATAAAATTTGTGAAAGGGATTATTTTACTAAAGCAAAAGATTTGAAATTAATATTGTACGACAAGCAACTACTTTGCCCATGGCCCTATAGGTAAGACCAACACTTAAAAAACTATACACATTAACTGTCCGCCGGTGTATTCGTACCATCGCTACGATTCCGTTTGCCGTGACGGTTTGCTTGTAAGAGAGAGTGAGAGATGTCACGTGCTTAGTTGGCCAAATAAGCATGAATGGGTTGCTCCAAGAGCCTCCTGAACAACATCTGTCCCTGTCCATTCTCTCATTTCAAAATTTCTACGGCGGTATCCGTCTGTACCATGCGTAATTATCTGTAAAGTTAGTGATATGGCGGCTAAGCTTTGTTTGCTACCACTGCCTCGAACATGTTAGATGATACACTAGCAATTCGCATACGCTTGTGCTGCCTTTTACGAGTATGTACAGAAACTGTCGTTTCAATTCTGTTTTGGCGATTTAACAAAGGTATTTTACTTTTGGTATCGACCAGCAACCATGTAGCGTGGCTGTGAGATAATTCTACGATCGGTAGTGGTGCCGCAGTGCATTTTGCTTGTCTCTGATTTTGAGAAAAGTGCTATTGATGATATTTCGTGACAAATAATAGCCGACTGACACACCAGAATTTGCTGGAAGTGGTATGAAGTAATGCTGATATATAACATAAGAGTGCTTTTGAAAACAATATCTCGGGATACTGAGCATGTAACAAACTTCCATAAACAATGTCAAAATTTTGCAGAGAAGTGCCACACTACATCGCATCGTACTTTAACAGATTAACAAAATCACGTTAACAAGGGGAAAACGGGCAAAGAAAAACAGACGTCGCGGCTGGACCTGTTCAAGAAAAGTCTTGATGTGTTAAAAATGGTAGGCATATGTGAAATCGATAGCCTATAAAAATAATTAGCTTTACTGATTCGCTTGCTTACAGTGATAGCGTGACTCGAGTCACGATTTTTGGTGAATCGGACTCGACTCGAGTCACGTTGAGCAAAGTGGTCACTCTACTCGAGTAACGTTTTTCACAGAATGACTCGAGTCACAGTCAGTGACTCGAGACATTTTTACAAAATCTCTGAGTTCCTGATAGACAAACCCACCTCGCGTGCTCTTAAAGAAATTAGCATTTTTTGCTTCACTGATGATCAAGATTGGCGCAAATTTTCTGTTTTTCCTGTCTCGTCGTTCTATGTTACATTTCAAGGATCAAGCGCCCCAACTTGCACAGACGTGAACCTGAGACTTTTCTTTCACTGAGGGGTCAGCAGAGATGAGCACGGATCAGGACTGAAGCCAATTTTGGCCGGGTCAGGACTGTATCGGACTGCAATTTTTTGAAAATTGGCGGATCAGGACTAGATCGGACTGAGAAAACTTTTAATGTGATTATTCTGAAAATATCAAGAATTTTAGTTGTGATCCGATTTCACAGGTTGGCTGAATGGTAGTGTACATTTTTCCTTAATCATTGGGATTATTTTGAAATTCAAACACCTTTGTTCACATATAAGAAGGTTGAGTTCTAGTAGCATCGTGAACATAGTTGATTGGGTAGTGTCTATGCCTGCTGTGCGATTGTTTGTTGGTTCTGCCCTCACCATTGTCTTTGGCTTAGCTTGTAGAGGTTACACCTTTGATAGGAGGGCTTTTAATGCACTTTTTCAAAAAGTTCGAAGTATATGTTTGCGTTTTTGGTTGAGGATTTACCTTTAGGGTATAGGTCAGTGTTTTTTAACTTTTTTTAGATATCTTACCTTTTTATCAAACAAAGTTACCAGATTTACCCCCAATACACTCAATGGTGCTCATTTATTGAAATACGAAATTGATGAACTATTACAGTTTAGAATGATTTATTAATATTTACCTTGGCTGCAATTTGTGGTTCAATAAATTTACCCCATTGGAAGATGAAATTTACCCCCAGGAGTAAATTTACCCCAGGTTAAGAACCACCGGTTAGGTTTACGGATTAGATTTCAGGTCTAGGTTCAACTTTTAGGTTTAGGTTTTGGGTTTAGGTTAGAATTTTGGGTTTAGGTTTGAGTTTTGGGTTTAGCTTCTGGGTTTAGGGTTTTAAGTCATGTAACAAGGACCTTACGCTAATCTAAGTGTATCGTCCTTGTCACTTGACCAATCCAAGCAATCGGATTCTCCTAATGGGAAAGTAACTCCAATAGTGCTTTTCCCTCTGATGCCAAACAAACACTTCCTTGGTAAATTTTGGAAATGCCAAAAGGATGTGTCTATTTTGCCACATGAGGCAAAAGCACTGAAGGAACTATTTTGCCTTCAACCAATCGCATTTGGCTGAAGGCAAAATATCTCCAGTAGTTATTTTGCCTCATAAAGCAAAATAAACACATGATTTTACATTGGCGGTCAACACTGGATTGGACCGATGATTTTCAAAAATTTTGCGGACCAGGACTGGATTGGATTCAATTTTATCAGAACTGGACTCAGACTGAAAAATTTCACAGTCCCCTCATCTCTGGGCGTCAGCAGGGCGCAATATATCGACACTTTATCGTGGTTTAATGCAGTATGTGGTTATTGTGATCCTGGCAGTGGGTCTCCTACTGTGACTTGGGTCTTTTCGAGATACCAGTAAAGTGATTAAACTTTTTCAGATTCAAATCCAATCCAAAAACTATATTGCAAAATATAATGCAAATACGGAAACCGAATCTTATTTAAATCTAAATTTCTGCCACTGTTATTAGCCTAAGCCCATGTGGCGACGTGATTACGCCACATATAACGTTGAATTCGCACCAGCAATAGAAGAGTGAACCTGGTCAAATGTGTAATCCCAATTGCTATTATGCTGAGGATCATCGGTTCGACTGTTTCTTTGGTTGGTTCAGGGCAGCGCAGCATTGTGCCTGCAACAAATGGCTCCCAACGTGTTTGTGGCTGCAATCCACTGTTAACCTGCGATCCTGCAGTAACCTGTAGTCCCAAAACTGAACCGAAAGTTGCGATAATGTTCAAAAGAAAATAATCAATTCCAATCCAAATCTGTTCAAGAAAAAATGATAACATCGAATCCATCAATATATTGAAATGTCGCAAGATTTAAATCCAAGTTGGCTACATGTTCATCTCTTCCATTTTCATGTCTTAGGCATGCGAAAGACAAGGAAGCATATTTCTTGTGTTGTGATCAAAAAGCTCGAATTGCTAGTGCGCAAAGCTTCACACTGTGGCAGCAAGCAATAATAGAGATCACCCGACGAGATCACTCTATTATTGCTTGTTCACGTCACATATATTTGTGTGTTGCTCTTTGCGCACATCCCATTTGTGGTGAATTGCACTTTCAACGCAACATCAACTGATTTTTGCAGTGAACCGCACCCATCCCACATTCTTTTTGTTAAGGTTGCACCTGGCAGCACCTTCACATCATGGTCAAAGCACCACTTTGTTGTGATAAGAAAGCCCAGGTGGCAAGTATGCAAAGCTTCACACTGTGATAGGAGGCAACAATGGAGATCCCACGTCGTGCTGATTCTATTTCGGCTTGTTTGCGACACATATATATGGGTGTTGTTCTTCACGTACATCCCGTTCGTGGCGAATCGCACAATCAACACGACACTAACCGATTGGTTGTAAACACTTGCAACAAAGTTGGGCTAGACTTTCTAAAATGACTAAGAGTGCAAGGAACACGTAAAATGCAAACTGAGAAAACTTAAATATTAAAAACCTGCAATCAAACTTGTTGAAACAAACATTGGGCATCAGTTTCTAACCTATCGGGCGCAATTCAATAGCATGTTGGGCACCATTTTCTAACTTATTAGGCGCAATTTCATAGCTTAAAAAATTTAATAGAAAAAATGTGAAATTACATGAGACTCGACATTGACTCGAGCTTGCAAACCAATGACTCGAAGTGACTCGACTCTGACTCGACCAAGTCATGACTCTGACTAGACTCGAAAAACTTTTAGATGACACTGACTCGCAGGGCTTGTGACTCTGACTCGACAAAAATGACTCGGGCACATCACTGCTTGCTTGTCACCTTTGTGGGGACCCGTAACTTGAATAGGCTTACAGATATGTGCAAGTTTAAATCATCGCCAAAAGATAAAAGCAGACCCGTCGGCAGATTCCTCCAAAGCTTTTACAGTAAATAGAGAGGTTTCAATTGTTGATGTTAGGAGGTTTATTTTTTTAGAGCTGATGCCGGTTGCTCATAGCGCATTGCATACTTTTGAAACTAAAGCATTCAACACTTAGGCTGCACTTTCAAAAGCTAGAATGATAAGGAAACGGTGGTTGGTCAATTCGCTCTTGAATATCTAAATAACAATTCTATGCACGCAGGCTATATAAACTACGTTCTACGCAAAACTACTGTCGCGAATAAAATTGAACCATGCAGAAATAAGCACCTCAGCTTAAAATACAAGTAGTCAGTAATTTGTCCAGGGGTTTCACCATAGGTGGCGGAACCGCGCGGCCGCGTGGGTCTAGGCCCTCCCACTTTTATTTCTGGGGGATCTGGTCCCCCACTTTTTTGCCTAGATATCGTAAGTTTAAGTAACGCAATTAGTAGTGGGTCCAGTGATAAAGTAAATGGTTCAATGAAAAAAACGTTGCAGAATTTTGGCAGTATTTTGTCGATATTATTTCTTTCATATTCTTTGTAATTTGGCAGAATTCGTAATTGTTTGGCAGAATACACCGTGCACAGTCTGTCACCTTGCTATGGATTGCTTACCGCATTGGTGTTGTTGAACAGTGTTGCCAGATGGTGTAATACAACACAACTTTTTACAAAAATGGTGTAATTTTACATGCTTGTGTGCATGGGTGTCGGAGGGAACTTTTCCAGGGGGAGCCACTCGTGGATTTTTCCAAACGTTTTTCTACGGGGGACCAAAAATGGTGATTTGGTTTTTACCACTCGAAATTAAGAAAAAAGCATTTTTTGCTGAAATTTTCAAATTCCTGCCCCTCTTCGGACATCCATATGCTTGTGTGTAGGAAACGTTTGTGCCAAACAATTAAAAAATACGGGTAATTTCAAGCGTTCTGACACAATTCCAAATAGTGAAATTTTACTGAATTTTATACGTAAAATGAAATATTTGACAGATCAATTTCAATTGTGATTTTGTTTTTGCATTGGCAACGCTAAATCGCTATATTTTATTTCTGCATTGGCAACACAATTGGCATTCTTACGGGCAACTTGCAGTTGCTACGTATGTTTTGTCTTGTCTTTGTATTCTGGTACATAGGTGGCAGAACCGGGGGGGGCGCATGGGCCTAGCCCCCCACTTTTATATTTCGAATCTTTCCTAAATAAGTTAAAGTAAATTTCGAATTTGCCTGAATAAGTGCTAACAAAATTAGTATTGGGTCTATTGTCAAAGTAAATCGTTTAATGAAAAAAATGTTGCACAATTTTGGCCGTATTTTGTCAATATTATTAGTAATATATTATTTGTAATTTGGCAGGATTTCGTAATTGTTTGGCAGAACACGCCGTGTACAGTCTGTCACCGTGCTGTGGCTTGCTTACCGCATTGGTGTTGTTGAACAGTGTTGCCAGCTGATGTGATACAGCAAACGTTTTTACAAAAATGGTGTAATTTTACATGCTTGTGTGCACGGGCGTCGGAAGGATTTATCCAGGAGGGCACTAGTGGATTTTTCTGAAAGTGTTTGCAAAGGAGGCTAAAAGTGGTGAAATTTGTTTTTTACCACTCAAAAGTAAGAAAACGGCTTTTTTTGCTAAAGTTTTCAAATTCCTGCCCCTTCTTCCGACGCCCATGCTTGTGTGTTAGGAAAAAGTTCGTGCCACACCATTAAAAAATTTGTGTAATTTCAAGCGTATTAATATCATTCTAAATAGTGAAATTTTACTGCATCTTATACGCAAAATAAAATGTTTGACAGATCAATTTCAGTTTTTGTTCAATTTCAATCGCGCAGAACGTGAGCTTGCTTGCTTTGTATATTTGTGCCGCCACCCACGGTCCTCACTTCACTAAGTTGTTAACTCGGGCTCTTTTCTTTGGACCTTGACAGTGTTCATATAAATTCATTCCATGTCTGGCTTTTCGCGTTCATGTTGCAGGTAACCTGAATAAAACAATATGGTTCGTAGTTGGCTTCTCTCGACTTCATTCGCTCGCGCTTTACTCGGGCTCATCCTTTAGAGCCCGAGCTGCCCTATGCAATTAAGTGTTTTTTTAAACACAATTCATATCGGACTGAATGTTTTTGGATTTGCATGTAGCATTGGATTTGACATTCAATCCAGGGACACTTCCCATTTCGAGAATAATTTCAAACGAACGATAAGTTGTCCAGCAACTCGGCCTAATGCGAATGAGCCTAGTATACGCAACAGGGCTGTGGAGCCAGACCCGAAACAATTTTGCATGGCTCGAGCCGGAGCCAAATATGTTTTAGATGGTGGAGCAGTAGCAAAAATTTTAGATTGTTGAGCCGGAGCTGAAATTTGGTTTCCGGTTCCACAGAAATAGTTGATGGGGCATGCGAGTTGTACAAAAAATGCAATGTTTTATATTGTTTTTTGGACAGTCGCGCATAACATTAAACCATTTCTTGGGCTTATTCTTATTTGAACTACTGGCATGTAGCAACAACAGGTTCCTTTCTACAACGTTACCAGTTCTGGCATCAGCCACAGTGGTTTTGTTGCCTGTATTGTGTAACACTGTATTGTGCCTCTTTCCAGAGGTTAGAGATGGCACGGGCCGCCAACAGTCCAGTATTCGGCCTTCCGCTAAAGATTTTGAAACAGTCCGCCAACAACTTTTTTAGCTGTGACGTCATTACGGGCCGCTGCGGTCTGCTCGCCATAAAGGCGAAATTTTTGTTTTTTGCAAACTTTCAAAATCTAACATTGAAAGGGTTTGCTGCTGTTTTTTCTCTTTCATCGTTCTGTTCATATTGCGTTTCACTTGTTTCGATGCAAATCAGTGAACCATGTTAAGAATCAATCAAAGCAACAAACACTTATTTACAGGCTGTCGCTGTTGCCCAGGTTTAGGTTTAGAACAGGTGTTCCCAAACTTTCTCTGGCCATGTACCCCTTAAGCATTTCGATAGATGAGCATATACCCCTAAAATTTCTTATGACCAAAAGATTGATGAAAATAACAAAAATATATTTACCAATAAGCATGATTTTGAAAATAATATTCACAGATGAATGTATAAATATTTCGAAATCACATAGCCTATATGTAAACATATTTTTCCCTTCAATTTCTAACCTTAAATGTACCCCTTCAGATAGGAAAGGTAGCCCTAAGGGTACATGTATCCAGGCCCGTAACCAGAGAGGGCGCAGGGGGGCGAAGCCCTCCCTAGAAAAATGTTTGCCCCCCCTGCAAAATGTGTTGGACGTCATTCAAAATTCTTGGACATAGTTCAAAAATTTTGTACCCCTCCCAGAAAGGCTAAGTTTAGGTTAGGGTTTAAGGTTTGGATTTAGGGTTTTGGTTTAGTATGTTACTACTAGCAATTGTAGTGCAGCCTAGCGCACACTTGTCTTGTGACACGTTACAGTCGGTGGACAAAATAAGTCTTCAAAAGTGAAGGTCCCATGGCCAACGTATAGCCACTGCCTTAAGACTACACGGTTTTAGTGTCCAAAGGACAATGAACTGAAAACTTAACCACCCATGGATCTTCCTATTTCAAAACTCATTTGACCATACCGCCTTGCATGACGCGGTTCGAATACAGTGGCCACTTTGTCACTTAACTGGCATTGATCTGGTAGCTTAACGGATAGTCTCCTGGTCTGCCATGCCAATGGTTGAGGGTTCGCCTCCTGACTTGGTGCCTTACGTTTTCGTGAGTGAATGCTTGCACGTTTCAAGTTGTGGGACCAGGTTTTCTTTACTTTTTAGCGTTAGGTTAGCGCGTTAGCTTAGCATTACCTTAGTGTTAGCTTTAGGTCAGGGTTAAGTCAGCGTTAGCTTGGGGTTGGGTTAGCTTAGGGTTAGATTAGGATTAGCTTAGCTCAGCTTAGCAATAGGTTAGGGCTATGATTAAGGTTAGGTTGATCTTTTGTGTTTACCATGTTTCTACAAAGCCTACTGCATTTTCCTCGTGCGTTATTGTCACATTACAGGAGATGGATAAATAAGGTTTCAAATTTAAAGATCCATCGATGGTTCGTGTCCCCCACCAAATTGCGTCCATGTAACCAATCATGACTTTGGTCCAGATTACAAACTACACTAGCCCAAATTGCATGGATCGCCCCCAAGTGAATATAGACTGTATTGAAAATTTTTTCACCGTTCATAATTTGTGAGCAACTTGCGCTCGCCCTGAGAAAACAGAGTTGCCCTGAAAATTTTCACTGTATTGAATATGCTTTTGACATTCAGTATTTTTAACAACTTGCGCTTGCCTTGAAAACAGAGTTTACCCTGAAAATTTTCACTGTATTTGATATATTTTTTACCATTAGGATTTTTGAGAAACTTTGTGCTTGACCTGAAAAACAGAGTTGTCCTGGAAATTTTCACTGTATTGAATATACTTTTTGCATTCAGGAGTTTTGAGCAACTTGTATCCACTTGCCCTGAAAAATGGAGGGTGCCCTGAATTCACAGTACTGATTATATATTTTTTATCATTCAGGATTTTTGAGCAACTTGCGCTTTCCCTGAAAAACGGAGTTGCCATGGAATTTTTCACTGTATTGAAATATTTTTTATCATTCAGGATTTTTGAGCAACTTAGGCTTGCCCTGAAAAACAGACTTGCCCGGAAATGTTTCGCTCTATGTGATATACTTTTTACATTCAGAATTTTTGAGCAATTTGCATGCGCTTGCCCTGAAAAACAGAGTTGCCCTGATATTTTTCACTGTATTTGAACATGTATTTTGTATCATTCAAGAGTTTTGAGCAACTTGAGCGTGCCCTGAAAAACTGAGTTGCCCAGAAATTTTTCGCTGTATGGAATATACTTTTACATTCAGAATTTTTGAGCAACTAGCGCTTGCCCTGAAAAACAGAGTTGCCCTGATGTTTTCTCTGTATGGAATGTACTTTTACATTCTGAATTTCTGAGCAACTTGCGCTGGCCCTGAAAAACAGAGGGTTCCCTGAATTTACTGTACTGAATACATATTTTTTATTATTCAGGAGTTTTGAGTAACTTGCGCTTGTCCTGAAAAACAGAGTTGCCCTGGAATTTTTCACTGTATTGAATATACGTTATACATTCTGAATTTTTGAGCAACTTGCGCTTGCTCTGAAAAACAGAGGGTGCCCTGAATTTACTGTATTGAATGTATATTTTTTATTATTCAGGATTTTTCAGCAACTTGCGCTTGCTCTGAAAAACAGAGTTGCCCTGGAATTTTTCACTGTACTGAAATATATCTTATTATTCTGGATTTTTGAGCAACTTTGCGGTTGCCCTGAAATTTTTCAAGCCCGGTGGGACGGCCGCCTCCCCTCCTCCCGACCCTCCGTCTCGTACGCCTATGACAGACAGTGTGGCAAGATTTCTCAACCGCAAGGTGCTCATACTAGATCTTAAGTAACTCTTGATCAGTTTTAGTTTCGAAAAACTCCTCTCACAGGTAGCACCACTAACGGCAATTATGAGGAAAATCCGCAGCATTATTACTATATTTGGAACAAGGTTATAGTTCCCAAGGTTATACTTTTGACTAAATTGCAAAACTTCAAGTAAACCTTCTTTCTCTACAGTGAACTGTACATCGGCAACGTCGTATAACTGTGATGCAACAATAACCTTCTTTTTAACTGCACAACAATGAACAACAAGCGACGCAACAACTATTATCAATATTTCTTTTTCGGCTATTAACTGCACTCAACCTCCTGTACAACTAACTGGCCTACTTGGAATCTGAATGCAGCACGGCGATCTAAAATTTTCATAATGACGCATCAACATACTGAAGCAAGAAACCACTTCCCCGAAACAAACTAGGAACCCTCACGGAACCCTTAAAACTCACGTAACCCCACTACATGTTTTGCGGAACCCCTGATGAACGATACTGAGCTAGAATATATTTATCCACACACACGGAAATCTATTTTGACGAGCGCAAATCCAACTACACATTCATTAGATATACACAGAAATGATTTTTAGACCCAACAGTGCGCTTTTATTCGCAGGTACCCTACAAAACTTAAGAGCACTTACAAAAGCTTAGAGCTCACTACAGCCACACGTTTGCCCACAGTTGTCCACCATATTCCTACTAAGCTCTATAACGTCATATAAGGACTACGATCAAACGTGAACAACGACCCAACACTTGATCAATCAAATATGTAGTGAATCCGTAAAATTTGACATCAAGTGAGTTGATAAGTGCGTTGAAAACCGTGTTGCAGCTTCATGTAAAAAGAGCCTATTGATGCAACATCCCTGATACACGATTGTTGATTGTTTGGCTAAGATAACAATCGCAAATACACATGCCATAGCTTAAATTACTCAAAATCAAAAACGTCCTTCAACTGCGAGTAGTGTCCCGACATTAAAACCAGCTTTATTTCAATACAGCCTTTGCAGGTTTATAACCCGCAGCATAGCCCATAGTGCCGCCCCCATAAAAGTGCCGCCAGGGGCGGACCGCCCCTCCTTAGCTAGGCCACTGAATATGAGGCTATGTCAATACTTCTGCAACGTTTTGATTTACATCCTTTTTCGTATACTAGTGGACAATGGTTGAATACTTGAAGACTAAGATTGGCACTGCGGCAAAACTGCCAATCTTAAGCTCAAACTCTGTCTCCACAGTAGTTCTGCTTTTTGTTTTCCGTCTCCACAGTAGTTCTGGTTGTTCAGAGAATTGCGCAAATGCGTAGGCTAAGTGTGCCAATAAACTTTCGCACTCTATGGATAAATTCGGTGCAAAAACATTAGGCCTACATACCCTTGTCTGGCCTACAGGGGTGTAATGGGGCGGGAACGCATACCTTTTTCATTTTTGCATTAAAATGAGTTCGAAACTGCTTCAAAATGCCTAGTTTTTTTGGGTGCGTTCCCACACCTTTTTGTTAGCGCTACATCCCTGGGCCTACAACAGCGTTAGATTTGTTTAAGGTTCATTTTATGCACAAAATAGAATTGATGGCTGACCCTGTATATCCTGAAAGCAATACCCTGACGTTGTTGGTAGCTCCTAAATATTTTTCCACACTCTTCAAACTCCTTCATTAGAAGTTGCACTGCTATAGAAGTAACTCGCTCCTCAGTAATTTTGCATATTACGAATGAAAACCTGTATTTACAGACTGCTAAATCTTTACCTTAACAGTTTTATTCTGCATGAATTACGGTTTATTCACCATTACGTAAGAGCAGCTAATATTTCAGAGTATTTTGAACGAAATCCTTTTAAAAAAGGGTGATGTGTACATCGAATATATATCATGAATGGGTAGATTGAAGATAAATTATTTTAATCAAAACATAAATGAACATCATCTTGCATAACGAACATAGAAATTTAAAGAAAGCACATCGGAAACATGGAGGAAGATAAGTCATTGCCAGGGCCGTAACCAGGCAATTGCATCCCAAAAGCATGTACCGTTGTTAGGTACAACACCAGTTACAATAATTCCCCCTCCCACGAAAATATCAGCAGGTTGCGGTCCTGGTCCCTGCAGGCGAATATGCTTTTAATGCACAAGAGAACACTACAGTGATTGAATGAAAATCAAGCACAAACGCTGAAACGGTTCAGGCACCTTAAGTTTAATAAAATATTATTTGCAGCACGTATATGTCAGCACAAAAAAGAAGTTTGCTCTCCACCAAAGTGTCTAATTTTACCACATTAGTCCTTTCAGCTACATTTTTTACTTAGCACTTGGCGATATCGACCGTTTGACTGAAATCTAAATATGTGCATATCTGATATCAAAACCAACTAATTACTTGAAAGCAAAATCGTTTAAATTTTTTTAATGATGGAATATCAAGGACAACATTGTAGGGAAATATGGCCAAATGCGTTTCAGAAGAAACCTATTTCAACGGTTGTCTGAAACACGACTCATATTTTTCACAGAACAATTTCGACTAAAACTAAATGTAGATGCGCACGTTTTGTACATATTGGATAGCAACAAATAAGTAAGAACACTAAAACACCGCACGAATTAAAAACTTTCCAAATTTTCCTGCTATTTTAAAATGATGCATCCATAAAGGTAAGTTGACATTTTGTCAGTTGAACACTTACAATACCTTCACTGAAGAGACTCCGGCAGAGACTGGAGTGTGTGAACCACGCGTAGTTAAGACAAAGGCAAACACTGCCGAAAATATTGCCAAAACAAAAATGTACACAAACAACCCACGTGAGGGGAATTCAAAGTGTAAAGCAAAGTTACTTTGAAACATATACGGCAGCCAAAACGTACTGATGTATTGCTGTTTTCTTTCGGTCATAGACACATTTTTAAAAAATGACTAAAAAGATTAAGTAAATTCGGTGACAATGTCCGAAAACAGACTAGTGAAAACTGTTACGGCGAGTTTTAACAAAATTATGGGAAACTGACTGTGCCATGGCAAAAAACGACGATAAACGTGTTTCATGTAATTTTTCATCATCATGTTATCTGCCAGTTATCACAAGTCACTGCTGATGTGAAACAAGTGAATGAAACAGGAGTATGTGAAAAGTACTTTCAAGTTCTATAAATTTAAGTGACACCCGCAACGGTCTAGCACAGTTCGGCGGCGCCGTTTCGACGATGGTGGTCGCAAATGTTTTGTGCAAAAAAATTGTGTTTTTGAAATACTTTGAAGGTTGGGCTACAAAGGATGTTTGCTTCTTAGTAGTTTCCGGTCCGTCAGAATTTTGGAAAAACTTGGTGCGACCGTGACCGCGAGTGTAAAGAAATATGCTTATCACGTTTATTTTAGCTGGCATGAGGCGTTTGTGAGTTTACACAAAAGTTAAGCCTCTACACCATCTACTGCTTGATCTTTCACGTAGGTATGAGGTATCATTTTGACTGCATTTCACAGCTAATCTAAGAATATATCGTACTTTCTTGCCATCGGTTCCCTTATCGGTGTACGAATATGCAGTAATGGCACTTCCAAATCCATAGTATGCATCATGAATCGCAATAAAAGAGCATCGTTGGAAAGATCTGGGACAAGTGCTAGACTGACTCTTGCGCTTACACGCTTCCCAGACGACTGCAGGGCGAATTTTCGCACTTTTGTGACTTTTCAAAGGAAAACACATTTCACATTTCATCGCCGAACTGTCCCATTCCGCACACGCAATTTCTATTTCGAAGTCGCTAAACAGAACGTTTCGCCATGTACGTGAACGTGTCGTGCTAAGCTTGGAGCTTCGCTCATAACTCGAACATGACAAACTGTCCGAAGTGACCTAACCTGTCTTCTGATCGTCGCTTTTGCATGTCACGTATTTGTTTTGCAGTGTTCTGCAGGAAGCTCAGAATTTCCACGCTTTCGTATTGCCGACACCTCGACATCGGCACCCACCCTCTTGGAATGGCCCTGCTAAGAACAGCGCGGTTCCGGCTACCGCCTCCACATCTGTCTCGGACGTTTCTGATCCTGCCTACACAAATGGATTATGACCATATCTGCAGCTTGTGACTTGTGGCGCAGAAGAACAGACCGTTGACCATGTTGTCCTTCACTGTCCAATCCATCGGGCATCGACCTCTGCATAGCCTGACGATTCTGGATGACGACAATCGAATTGCTGCTCAACACCTGCCCCGAGATTTAGTGCGGTC
>Ga0210059_1008827_pt1 | contig 15826 bp, 9 predicted proteins | sample Ectturendosymbi2_FD_188042 | JGI IMG/M metagenome (GOLD analysis project Ga0210059, IMG submission 188042) | Ecteinascidia turbinata endosymbiont from Florida, USA - Sample 2 (SPAdes) (version 2) | ecosystem: Host-associated > Tunicates > Ascidians > Unclassified | place: Key West, Florida... | reverse complement strand
TTTCCACAAAACCATTCTTCAGGAATTCTGAGAATGAACAAAAAGGTTCCTGGCATGTTCAAGGATGAATGTGGTGGGGAAATCATCTCAGAATTTTGTGGACTTCGAGCAAAATTGTATGCTTTCAAAAAAGATGGAGAAGAGGAGAAACGATGCAAGGGAGTAAAGAACCCCGTCGTTTCAAAATCAATCCATCTTGAGGATTACAAGCGATGCTTATTCACTGGAAAAGAAGAGCATCGAAAGATGAATGTCATTCGTTCACGAGAGCACGAACTGTTCACAGAAACTGTCAATAGAATAGCTCTCTCAAGTTCTGACGACAAACGTATCATCAGGACCGATAAAATACAAACTCTAGCTTATAGCTTTCGATCATGAGGGGCCTTAGGAAGATGGGAACAAAGGGGGACACTAGGGGGCAAACTGGGGACATGAGGCAAACTGGCAACGGGGCAAAGGGCTTCAGCTGAACGGGTCAAAGGCCTGAAAGAGTGCTTGTGACGTCATCAACTGCAGGGGTATTGTAATGATACACTTGACTGATAAAATGGGGATTTTTTCAGCGGTGAATATAATAAACAAACAAAGAAATAGACATAGTCCAAGCAGTCCTAGAAAATGCAGTTGCCCTCTACTAAGGACAGTGAAATTCGCATTTGTATGAATGTTCTATAGCTTTTTTATCAAGCGTACTGTAGAACGAAAAAGGCATTTGTGAAAAAATTTGCCTCGTTTCAGTCCGTGCATTGAATATTATAAAGTAATGTTCATCTTCAAAAACAACTGATTTAACGACATCATTATACGTCACCTAATGCTTCCTGACGTTGAGCTAGGCTGATTTAGCTCTGAAGTTCAGTTATAATCTTTACATCACAAGACTTCATTTATTGTCTAAACAAGGCTGGCCAACCTTGCGCACACCATGCACCAATTTTTTCAAACGCGAATACTTTTACTTCCTTCTCATTCACTTACTTTTAAATGAGACTTATAAGTTTGTTTCGATTTCACCAGTTTTTCAGTGCTTGGGGTTGATTTTTTACTGCGAGCAGCAGAGATTTTTTCAAATTTGTATCAGCCAGGCGCAACCTCGTTTCGCTTTTAAGCATTTCATGGACGAAAATGCTTGTTAGCATGTGTAAATCATTCCAAAACCGCATATATGACTGTGAGCAAATTTTCTTATTTCTGGGGAATTGTCACAGGCTAAGGATCGCCAGAAATTAATCACGACAGAAGAACCAAGGGCTGACGAAAGCTCATAAAATTTCGTTTTCAATATTGGTTTTATGTTGAAGTCAATTAGTTCCATTTGCATGTTACTTGGCATCATTATGTTTTGTTAACTAAGAATGGATTTATAAATGCCAAAGTTCAGTCTTCTTCTTTGGCAATATCACAAGCATTGCAACACTTTCAAATGAGTCTTGCAATAACTTGATCTTTACAGTGCATTTTCTCAATTGCCATTACCAGCAGCACATTCATTTTGTTCGTTTGAATACGGAAAACTGGCTCACATCCTCGTTTTCTAACTGCGATATGAACAGTTAGCTTAATCAAGTTAGGCAATAATTTGTTTTTGCCCTGCAGTTTCACATTCAGATGACTGAGATGGTTAGTAGCATTAACAAAAAATGCCAGATCAAATAGCCAGTTGTTATCACATCTAGAGCCTTTTCCGCAGGTGGCTCGTTTTTATCTTCCACAAAATCGTGGAAAGCTTAATTCAAGATGATAACAGGCGGTTCATAACGGATTCCTACAGAAATCGATAAAATAAAAGTGAGGTTTACTATCTTATTTTATAAAGATCACAGGGATGCAATGAGCCATTCCGGGCACCTTTGCTCTTAACCTGCCCCACGTTTACAGCTGCAGATGATTTGGGAAGATATGTGCATTTTTCATTTAGGTACTTAAAACAGACAGCACTCACGCAGCGGCAGGAGTAAATTCGCCGTAAAATAAAAGAACGAAAACTTCAAGCTATGTTTAGTGTTTGGCATTTGTTGAGAATTTGCATCACAGAGCAAAGGTCATTTCATGCTTTTCCCGCCTCCTTGTAGCTGGAATACAGTTTGAGAAATTGGTCGCAGCACCCTCAAGACAAAAATACGCACTCATTGCAGTAATTTTGTAACTTTTCTTAGTACTAGAACCTTCCACGTAAAGGTTTTATGTACAAAAAATGGGGCGCTATGTGAAAGCTGACACAAAAGCATCCATCCAAATCAAGATTTCTGAGAACATCAGAACACTTGGCTAATAGTTTACGCCAGGATTTCTCAACCTCTGGGTCGCGGAAGAATTTTTGACGAGTCACGGCCAGGTAATATTGAAATTGTGTACGTTTGATTTCAGTGATTTAAAGAATGATTCATTGTCACGTCACGCTTCAATAGTGGTCTAATTCTCTTAGATTAGAATATAGAAACGGCTTCAAACATTAACCGTGTCGGCACTTATCTGAAGCCCCTTCAAGGTGCGGGACCCAGTTTGATAAAATAGGTCTAATAGACATAACACCGCCTCTGGTTGAGAAGCGCTCCCTAACAACTTTATTCAGTACATCCATTGTCAAACTGTGCATCTGTTTCGGTCAACGTCCCTTATAATAAAAGCCTTGGGCACAATCATACCTAAACCCATCGTTTGCTCTTGCGTTAGGTTTTCAGACTAAGCTTCATGCCTCTAATTTTTCAAAATGTGAGCAAGCTTTTTGTAAGCTTTTCTTGTTGAAATAACTTTTTCTATTACTGCCAATGTCAAGTGTATACCGTTTATCAAAGGAGGCTTCTACGAAAACCACGTTGCAGGACCGCACTCACCTGACATCTTCAGGGGGGGAAACGTTGGTAATTGTTGTTGTACCTAACAACTAAACATGTTTTTGAAATTTTTGGGTGACGAAATTGCTTGGTTTCCCCACTGGTTGCAGGCCTGCTACGTTGCCTACCCTCTGGCACTGATTCATTTTACTTGCAGTTCCAGCTTTCAATCTGAGCTCTATATTACCCACACAAAGGCACCAACTGCACCATCTCGCTCCAAGATCGTCATCTTCCGACACCATTACGTCATATAGAAAACATCGGTTCTACTGAAACTGGGCAACGTTACGTTTGCAGAGTTCTTCACTTCAACCGTCAAATTTTAATGTTGATAAACCCACTGAATGACTAAGCTGTAGCTTGCGGCATTTATTGAAAATATTCCACTGAACATTAACAATAGCATAAGACGTGCCAAGAAACGTTTGTCGCCAATGCCGATGGCAGTGTTTCCCAACATTTTTAGGCTTGCGGCACCCCACAGACGGCAAATATGATTTGCGGTACACAATGGAGAGCCCATAGCGATTTGCTTTAAGGTTTTATGACATTTTGAAACTGATATTTTAATGATGTATTGAAAAAAGCATTAGCTCGCGGTACCCCTGCGTATCGTAAACGGCACCCTGGTTGGGAACCACTGGCCTATGGTGTCAAGTGATGTAATGAATAATTATGTGCCTTTGGGGCGTTGCTACGGATCGAACGATAGGAGAAAAGGATAGAGCTAGCCTATTTGCCGTGATTTCAAGCAGGACTTGTTTTTTAGGATTTTGAGTGGAGGGGCTATATAAACCTCGAACTACCGGACCAGTAGTGTTTGCACGACTGCGGTCGAATGCCATCATTTCTCTCCTTTGTTCAAACGACTTGTGACTGGATTGGGGGCAATGGCTTTGGCTTGAGGGGAAGGTGTTAGGTGTTAGGGAGAACTGCCTCCCAAGTAGCTATGTTGAAAAACCCGTGATTTGATAAAACACTGGGGTACTTCAGCACACTGGATTTGACCAGACTTTTGAGTGAACATCTAATCAACGTACTAATTCCACAGCCACATTTCCTTGTTTTTAGGCTAGCCGTAGGGCTTCTGAACACAAAAATGAAAAGAGTTACAACTTTTTAAATTAAAAAAAATATTTGCAAATAATAACGAGTTTTGAGGTGCTTTCAAAAATAATATTTAATCAAAAAATGCCGCCCCCTGAAGGTGCCGCCCGGGGCCCGCGGCTCCCAGAGCCACCCCCCTTGCTACGCCACTGGGTGCAGCTGTACAGTTAATGGTTGCATGGGGCGTGAAACAGAGGTTGAAGAAACTATAAGCGGTGGCGATTCTAGAATGAAAAAAGTGGGGGGTCACTGCGGGGCCAAGGAAAAAGTAGGGGGGGAAACATAAATGTCTATCTTGCATGGTGATTTTTCATTGTTGTGAAGATTAAGTTGGTGTGATTAACCCTATCAAATCCAACAGAGGCTTGCGAATATCATTAAATATGAACTAGCGTTATTGTTCACTAGACACACCTCAACGGCACTGTAGATGCCATCACACACGTGTACTGCTATGTCGAAAATTCTGTGCTAACGATGCAATTTCCACAGCACTGGACGTGTGAATCGAAACACCATTTTCCGTACACAATTGTGCCGGCTTCACATGAATGAAAGCAACTTTAGAAAGTGAAAACAATTCACATGAGCGCAAAATGGTTCCCACCACGAATTCCACCTTGACACAAAGGCAAGTAGGCTGTTGACAGCCAACTAGTTTCATCAAAATATTCTTACTACAAAGCGCATAAAAATAAACCGTCTTCCAACCGTTTGGTGACTACTGACTAATCCGTTTTTGTGGTAGTTTATGGTGGTGTAACCATAACAATGTTATGCAACTACTATTACGAATGTGCAGCGTGAATAGGGTGAGGGCTATTCAATGCAGTATGCAGTTAACCGTAGCGAGGTTTCGGTACCAGTTGCACCTAAGTAGCATACCAGCGCCGCAGATAGGTGTGCGTCGGCGTGTACCTGATAGCAAGATGTAACAGTAGGCCTAAAACTTATTTTGCAGAATGAAACTTATTTTGCAGAAAAAAGTCGTTCATTTTATTATTCCCACTGAAATTTTCCTCTGACTGATCCTCAAAAGTTGACTTTTCAACCCTGCGTTGATTTATGACTGTCTTGTCATACCCGAAACACGCAATACCTCTAAACCAGTGGTTCTAAAAGTTTTCTGCACGTTGACCCCCAATTAAAGTATACAATTTTCTGTCGACCCCGTGGCCTAGCCCAACAGTTACTCATACAAGGAAAGGATGTGTCAAAATAAATTTGAGTACTTTTTACTTCAAATCCATGATAAAATATGCGAGGCATATTGATTTACTGTCGCTAGCTTTGCAAAAGTATTTACTGTGGCTTTTACTCGGGTTTACAACAATTGCTTTCCGTCCTTCTGCGTAGCCTATTGCCAGTTCTGCTACAGGCTTCTCTGCAAAAATCACTAGATTCACAAAAAAATTCACAAGATCTGAAAAAAAGTCACTAGATTTGAATTCTTTGCGTCGAAGATCGCAATTTTCCTTGAAATGATTTAGTTATTTGCTTTATCGCCACAACAACTTAACATCATATGCACGTTCGTTAAAATAGATGATGCTGAAGCCTGGAAAATGTCATTCCAACAACCTTCAGGCTTTTTTCAAGAGCTGAAAATGACACCACTTGGCACTTAGGCACTTACGGAAGATTTTGGACCGACCAACTTAACAATTAGTCAATTATTTCTACTGCAGTGATCCTGCAAAGAAATGAAGTAAACGGCATGGCCAACATTGCAGCAACAAACCGTACGGAAGTGAAATCAACAAGAAACTCAAATTAGAAACACTTCATTTTTTGCTGCAAATCTTCAAACAATGATTCACGTAATCAATTGTTTTTGGATTGAAAACGGCTGAAGGTTGGGAAAAAACGATCGTCCTACTTTGCAAAAAAATCACCAGATTGCAGTGTAAAATGACTTGATCACTAGATTAGTCTAAAAATCAGTAGATCTAGTGAAAAATCACTAGGTGTGGCACCAGCGCCTACTGCTGTACCAGGGTTGCCAGATATATTTTTGACAAGGGGCCAAATCTAGTCCAGAAGAGAGCCAAATTCTAAGATATGGAGCCAAAAAAGGGTCAACCATTTTCTTCAAATTTATTAGCACGTACAAAGCCATGAACCCATACTTAATCATTTTTTGAATGACAGTTTTCCTCAATCAAAATTGTAACTCAACAGCAAAACAAGTACATGATGAGAGATCGTAAGAGAACAACTTAATTTCCATCTATAGCCACAAACTGAGATAAATTTACCAACGTCGATAAGTGCTAAAGCGATCAACAGCAACCTGTACAAAACGGACAAACCTGTGTACCACCTAAATAACAGTAAGTTAGGTAACAATTACAGGCTCTAGCTTTGCAGCCGGCTGTTTGAGGAATCTCCTGCCTGGTTCTGATCCCATCTCCTTGCAATGATTCAAGCTTGTACTTATCATTCAGCTGTGTTTAGTGGAGGAGTTGCAATTGTGCTCAAATTTTGTAATCTTGAGTTTTGATCTTAGCAACAGTGCATAATTTTCTCTTTTTGTTTCATATGTCGACTTTTGCGCAGGACAGAAGATGTGTAACACACGAAACTAGTTTCCTTACGCAATAAATTATATTGCTGAATGATAAGTACAAGTTTGAATCATTGCAAGGAGATGGGATCAGAACCAGGCAAGAGATTCCTCAAACAGCCGGCTGCAAAGCTAGAGCCTGTAATTGTTGCTTTCGATAAGAGGCGAATCCCAGCCCCTGGTGCTTTCCACTGAAGTGGACATCAATTAAAAAACTTTGAGAGACAAGGAATGACTTACAAATTGTTGCTTGAAATTTTTAGCATGGAAAAACTGAATAGTTTATTGTACCGCAACTGTAGTGTACACTTTTTCACTGTACCGCCCGAACTAACTAGAGTTGGCATGCTTGACTTCTTCCGCTGCACGTTACGGTCTGTTGCAAACCATGTGATCGTCTGAGACAGAAACCACGCTAAACGCGGAGAGTATGTTTTGTCAATCAGAAGTGCCGAATGGCCGTTACGATCTCTGTTCGTTGAACAGTGTTGTAGCTGCGTTTAGTGGAGGTGTTGCAATTGTGCTCAAATTTTGTAAACTTGAGTTTTGATCTTAGCAACAGTGCGTAATTTTCTCTTTTTGTTTCGTTTGTCGACTTTTGTGCAGGACTGAAGATGTGTAACACACGAAATCAGTAAGTTAGGTAATGTAGCAATTCTCACTGCTACCTCTACAACTGCAGCAAGTAACAGGCATTCTGAAGAACTTGCTAAACTTTCATATTAACTCAGAAACTCTGAGGATCCTCACAAAATTTTGCAATCGAAAACCTTCAAAATATAGGAATTTGGTGAAAGTCTGCCATCAATTAGTCAAAAAGTGAAAAAATATGATTTCTCAGACAGGACTCAGGATTGTCAGATCTCAATCTTGCAAGAGGTCAAGTCTGTCCTGGAAAAGGGTTAAAGGACATTTTTGGGGCCAACAAGTGTTATTTGGAACCAAATTTCTGAAATTTGGCCGCAAAAGTTTCAACCTGGCAACCCTGTGCTGTACTACCCGTCTAACAAGCAGTAATGCCAGGTTATTTTGCAAAAGCAAGCAAGTAAATTTTAAAAACAAGCCCAAAACAGGTAATTTAACCGAAAAACCAGCCAACATGCGTTGGCATTGAAATCAAACAAAACGAAAAATCAGCAATAAAATTAAATAACAAAGCAGGGAGGCAAATCCAAATAAACAAGCCCAAAATGAGCAAATTTTCATAAAAACAAGCCCAATATGCCTTTAGCAGTAACTTGAAACAGCAAAACTGCCACAAAATTTGAAAAAAAAGCAATCTGCAAAACAGAAATCTGCAAAAAACAAGCCCAAAAAACAAGCAAATTTCAATTGCAACAAGCCCAAGAACAAGCAACCCACAAGCCTTAAAAAAACCTGCAACTCTAGAAAAAAACAAGCCTAAATCCGCGGAAAAAACAACACTGCTAACAAGTAACAACTGCTGAACTGCGACACGTGCACTACAATATTGTTTGTGACGTAACAAACAAAACAGCTTTCATAATGTCATCCCATTGAGTGATTTAATAAAAAACTGTTCAAATCGAATGTTCTTTTAAACTACTGTAGCTGAGGTTTGATCAGCCCTCGTAATTTTGTTTGATTTGTTGAAAAACGCCGTTTGCATTCCTTGCCCGATTAACAATAATTTTGAATTAGAGGCTTCAGTGGTCCAGTAGGCTAGACCCCAACAGCTATTCATTGACCCCCTGGCCATTCAGTGACGCCCATTCGACCCCGTGGCTATTTATCGACTCTTTGGATGGTCCAATTGATCCCTGAGGCTCGATATCGACCACTTTGAGAACAACTGCTCTAAACCAAAAAGATTCAGACAAATAGACAACGAGCAATATAATTCTCACACAGATCCCTGCACTGGCTACGTTCAAATTTTATATCATCATCACCTCAACGTAATTTAATCCTTCGTTTAGCATGTCGAATGTCAAATTCTTCAACGAAATCATTTAAATCTGTTTTTCAGCTAGTACCTTTCCATTTAAAGCATATCAATGTTACCCAATCTTTCACTGGTAATGGAATTTCTGGGAAATGTTTTTACTAATTTCATTTTTGAAAAATTTCTCTTGCGTGAAGCGCTGGTGACCGGAACAGTTACAGCTACCAGTAACAATCAAACGCAGCTTTTTAAGTAGCTATAAATGACAAAAATTGTTCGAGCGACATACGCAGCTTCGACTCTTTCCGAAGCATATTCTTTGCCAAAGTTATTTCACGTTTCAAATCATTTTCACTAAATTAATATGATTCGTGAATTCTTTCAAGTGTGGTTCTTATGGAAATGTTTGACCTCCGGGGCAAAGAGCTGAAATACGCGAAAGAGTTGCTTCTGAATCATTACAGAAAATCCGTTCAAATGTCTGTGAGGTTTCAGGACATGTAGGTAAAGTTAAAACTGTAGTCACGAACCACTTACGTGAGATGTTTCGAAGTCGTATACACAAGGCAGTAGAACGCAATACCAGAACCAGGATAAATTGAGATAAATTAACTGAAACCAATTCCTAAGACTTTCACAAACGTTTTGCTACTGGGACAAGCAACTATCTGCTGACAGTAATATAATCCAGCTCCATCTCACACTGAAATGCACAAAAGATCAGTCTTCCCACTTCTGTGACTGTTTATTAGTTTTGAAATGAGTTTTTCAACACCATGACCATTGACCACTGCCTGACTAAATGTCACGCAGGATCCAAGCAACCACTGGCGTGTGTCGTCAAAAACAAATCTAGTTACCCGACCGTCAAAAACAACAACACAGCTTATCATCCATTTGAGAAATATTGAATGCAGGCTAGAGGTTTTCGTTTAACACAGGGGTGTACAACCTTTTGCTATTGCCGGCCGCACTACTTATATTTATATGAAGTACGGCCCCCAATGAGTTCGAGTTATATCTATGAGATACGTTTAATTAAAGAATAGGTTTTATCCGGTATATGTCATTTACTTGTGCCTAAAAGTATAATGAAATGTCAAACATTTTAACGAATTCATTAAAAAAGAAACATCACCATCCAGATTGTTACTCATCGTGTCGACTGATGTTCTCGCCTTGCGTTTGTTTTGCTTCAATATGCGCGAACACGGCCGCCAAATCTTATATTTTGAATTACATGCCGCAAATTTCATTATCGAAGGCTGCAGGTTGTGGCGTGCACCGTTGGTTTAACATATTGCTGGCGGGAAGTTATCTACTGCATGTCTAGGGTTGTCAGATGGCCGGCATTTCACCGGCCTTGCCGATATTTACTGCTAATTCAACAGAGGCCGGTAAAAGGTCGGTATTTTGAAAACCAGTGTCTGAAGCCGGTATTGTGAAAATAACTAATTTGCCATACGTCAAAAAGAACTAACGCAGAATTACTCAATGACTTTTGTAGTGAATCTTGTCAGGACAGTTTGTTCAGAGAAATTTATTTGCTACTGTTGACGCAATCCTTGGTGCGATTTTCACGTCACACACACCAAAATGTAACGAATCAGCCAAACTACGGGCAAATTATTAAATGTAGCTTAACAATACTGATTGTCTCTCTGCTTTCCTGGGCCGTTTACGAATTACGACAAAGGTTAGATCTGGCGATGTTGACAAAATGGCCGGTATTTTTACAAAACGCATTTGGCAACCCTACATATGTCAACCAAACGAATTTAATTATGAAACGAATTTAATTAGAAAATTATGAAAAAAACTGGGGGGAAAACGGGGGCCAAGCAAAAATCTGGGGGGCCATGGCCCACCCAGGCTCTCCTTAGAATCGCCACTGACTATAAGTCACAAAATTTAATTTTTGCCAAGCACTTTTTGCGCCCCCGCCGAAGTGGCGCCCATGGCACGAGCCATACCTGCCATACCCCAGATACGCCACTGGTCATAGAGCAGACAAGGCAAGTGTTAAATAGATTGATGTTTATTGCCAGCATTCTGTAATGTTGCCCAGGCTGCATTTACATTTGTTGATATACAGCAATGCAGTACAACTACAAAATAAAGGAAATTTTTGTTGACAGCCACCGATTGTGTCTCACTAAGAATTCTATCAATGGCTTAAGCATTGTTGCAAAGGTGCATTTTTGTGTATCGGTCGATCTATGAAGGTTCATCCAGTGTTGAAGTATGAATGAATTTATTTTTCAAAAAGACACGAAGTCCATAGTACAAACACACACTGTCTGCACAACGCAGATTGGTAAAAAGAGACAAAACAGAATGTTTCACAACGGCATTGGAGGCTGAATCACAGGCCCACAGGCACTTTTATTACAGAACCTTTTACAACGATGAGTGGTGGTTAGATATGTACCGCAAGGTTCAGGCTGATGAATATGGCGGATGCATCAACATAAAAAACACATTTGTTACAAAAAGAATAAATAAGGTAGCAATTTTTTGTTTTCACAAAGAAGTTGCTCATGCTCTTTTGATATTATTCTTTATCCTCTTGTTGCATTTGTGTTATTTCGTTATTTGAGTCACAAAAAAATTATGAATAAACCATTACCATGCGTCAGCAGTCAGCACAATACGAAAAAAGGGGAAAACGAATCACATACCATACGAGTCATGTCATAGCTCTAGTCACAGACACAATATTTTTAAACAGTCCATGTAAGTCATTGAGGAAAGCAAATCCAATCGCAGTCAAACTTAACTTGCTGTGTCTTCACCGATCGTTGCCTGCACCTTGGTTCCTCAAAATTCTTATACATGCATGCAGTGGTTGTGTGTGAACCGAAGCACGATATTCAGTGACTGGAGTAGCACTTTGCAACACGGGCGTCCGCAGAAATTTTTCCAGGGGGGCAACGTCAACATTTTGCTGATGCTTGTCAGGTTGCTGACGATGCAACGCAAACGTACGTTCACGAAAGGTTTTACCATTTCTACACAACAACACCACAAAAAATGCCCATGTTACGACAATAGCCACAAAACTGCGCATCGTTGGCAGCCATAGCCAGGTATATTACGATAATTTTCACAATAGGCTATCTGCAGATATTCAAGGCAGGGTACTTCTTTTCACAGAAGTATTGCCACGGTCTTTAACAAAACCACAAATTACGACCGTATTTTCCTAACAAAACTGATCAACGTCATTCAGAAACAAGAGCTGCAAACGTCTGGGATCTCGTTCAAAGCAATCAATCACACTTTCAATAAAACCTCGCTTGTCTTTTCTGATTTTTTCACGGGGAATGCTAATCATGCATAGAGCTCATCATACATAAACCGCACAAGTAAACTATGTTGACAGGACTATTGAACTACTTACTTATGTTAGAATGCCATGCAGGCTTTAAAATAACTGAGCAATGAATTATGAGAAGTCGCCACAGCAATGGTACCTTTGCACTCAGTTCTTACTGAGAAGTCAGAAATAATTCTTAAAGATTAAGACGTATTGTAACAAGCCACGTACTTTTGTACTGTGTGAAAAGCAGTGGTGTAACTCGGGTCAGCAAACCACGGCTGCGGCCCGGTTCCGGTCCGTGAAGAAATTGTTGCCGTGCCGTGCAGAACCATGGCCAAATTTGTCCAGAAGTGACTAAAACGACTGACATAAGAACACACTGCGGGTGCCATTTACCCTTTTTACACTGCACTGTTATCGGATTCGCGTTGGATTGGGAATCCCATAAATCACTCAAGCACGACCATGAATGTCTCACCGAGCTGCTTGAGCGCGCATGTTTTCAACCATACCCGATTCAGCGAATCCAACTAGCAGAGGTAGGTTGGGAATCCGATAATAAGGGATTTGAGCGGAAAAGAGGTTGGGTGGTTTGTATTAAGTCTTGTGCAACCTTTTCTGTACTTGTTTGATGCTGAAACCACTATCGTGGAACAGATTAGCCTATTCAACCTAAGATGTAGCAAAAACGACGGATAAATTTATTTATTACTTTTGCCTGTAGGCTAACTACACCTAGTTAGGGAAACAATCAGCAAAATTGAATCGGTTGAGCAAACTGGAAGATTATTCGGCAGGTTACAAGACATCAGATATTGGGCTGAAGGACTATTACCCCAATACTGATTTAATAAGTTTTCATTACACCTTGGTATAGTAGAGTGATTCAACCTCTGTACAAAATACGTAGCCTAATATTGGAAGTGGATGACTTCAGTATAGGCTACACTTTGAACTTTGTATCCCTGTTATGTGGCTATGATTTCCTCAGTTCATAATTGAACACATGGAGTAGCATAAAATGTGTCATAAAAGTTTGTGGAATAGGTTGCAGTTGCAATTTGACGAATTGCAGTAGCCTACCTACTGTTCGTAGAATTCTTCTTACAAAGTGCTGTGAATCCTCAATTTGACACTCGTTTTTATTGTACTGCAGACAACAAACTGGTTAATGATCGTGACTGAAATAAACAAAGTGGCTTTGCAATGTAAAAACGAACTCCCATTTCCTGCCCTGTAGAAGCTGTTTAAATTCTATTTGTCACCTGAAGAGTGCAATTACGATGCGACGCGGTTTCCATGACCTCATCGCCCAGCAGTTCTCCACGATTTTCTCTGCTGGCTGTTATTTTTCGCACTACACTAAATAAAATCACATCTCGGCGTTTTCCAACAACACCTACAAAAAGCACCTTTGTGTAGTGGAATCAGGCTTCACTTTTTCATTATCACCTATTCCCCAGTTTTCACAATACCACTGGCCAAACCCACGAAGCAAATCTTTGCGTCTTTGCAGTGTAAAAACGCCCCAGTATCGAGTTTGCCAGTGCGTTCACGAAGGTAAGCCAAGGGCGACGAATCGCTCACGCGTGAATCCGAGGACAAGTGCAGTGTAAAGTGGGTAATTGACGACCATAATCCCGACAGGTCGGAGCATCTTACTGCAGCATCGTAAGCCCAGATCTTCCTATGAATCGTTGCCATGTTGAGTTGCGAGTTGTAACAAATTCGTATGTGCTAAACACTCATTAGCCTGTCTCAGCGTTTTTCTTGCTCAACCAGTTGTTTAATTCTTCTCTTGCTACAGCATACTTCCTGCATTTCTTGAAACTCAATTGGTATACGAATTTACTCCGCGTGTTGTCGAGAATTGGAGACTCTATGTTTGCAGTGGCGTTACAAGGATGGCAAGGGGGCATCTGCCCCCGGACGCATCATTTTTGGGCCTCCATACTGAGGTCGAAATGTTACGTAATAATTCCGAAATGTCAAATGTCAGCGGATGCTAATAATTGCGATTTTACAAAATGTCGAATGCCAGTGGCGGCTACCCAGGTGCAAAATCTAATCAAGATCACCAAGTTCCGCAAAGCGAGTAGTTACGAAATTTAGTGTCGTTTTAATTTGAAAGGCGGAGCTTTCGTCTCCAGCAATCAGCGCCTACCATAGGTGCAGCCAGGGAGGGCCCAGGTGGCATTCCCCCCAAATTTTTATAATATTTCGTCATTTTGTGCTTTGAGAGGTGGCATTCCAAACAAAATACTCTTGCTCGCCTAAAACCAAATATTTGGGCACTTTAAAATTTTGGGTTAGATACGCCACTGGCTTCTGCATGTATTTGACTCACTGCTGCGTGCTTCCGGACATAGCTAGGGCTGCAAACTTTCCGACTTTGCTCTCAGTCTGTAGCTGCGTCACAATTAAACGGGAAGCCAGCGTTCACAATGCATGCAGGATGCTACTGCGCATGCTTGCAGAGCAGCGATGAAACTTGCAGTGTTGTTACGACAGCAGATCTGATGTTTAGGAATTTTTTGAGTTTTGATGGTTTGACGAACTTCATATTGAAATGGATTTGATGTGATTCTGAAGGTAGTTATGATGATTTTTTTTGTGAGATATTTGAATAAATGCTGACTACTTTTGCAAGATTCTAATTGCAACTACGCAACAGCTTTGAGTGCATTAGTTTTGTAATTGTGTACTTTTCAGTTACTGCTACATCTATTTTATAATAATCCGACCTATAAGCTGAGTACCTCCATGGACATGATTGTCGAAATTCAGGCCACGAACTGATCTCGGAGCGTCACTGGCCTGAGATACGATATTTCTTAGGTAAATACATGTGACACATTAGATTACATCGCAACTAGCAATAATTCTCTGATTTTCTGTAACTTTTCAGGGTGACATATTCAAATAAATTTTTTAGAGTTTCGAATTTTATATTTGTCCAACACAGTAAGGTTTGTATAAAATCATTTGGCTTAAGTTTTTCAAGTGCATTATTCTGTCGGTCCTTCTCTTTGACGTATTCGTGAGTCTGCCCTAAGTCAGCTTACATGGCGTTCTAAAACTCGAAACTCTTGGAGTGCATGCTCCAGAACCTCCTAAAGCTCGCACCAGCCAGCGGTGATTATGACCAGACCTGTCAAGAGAGGGGAACAAGCGGGTAGGCTTACGGTGCATTTGGGATCTTGAAATGGCTCTGAAAAACCCGTGCTTTGGAAAACAAGGTGTAATTCTGGCTAGTTTTGTACTGCGTTATCAGACGATATTTGTGCCCATAAAATTCTTTCATTAAAATTCATGCAGATTTTGCAAATGATCCGGGAAATTTTTGGTAGTTTTTGCATTTTTTTTCACTAGTTGCTACAATTTGAATGTTTTACCACGGTTTGGAGTGTCGCAATACAACAGCTTGAATGTTCAGTCGTGATCGAAATTTCAAAGTGGGGATAGCTTCACGCCAGTGGCGACTCCAGCACTCGGGGTTACTCAGGCCTAGCCCTAGTCTTCGATTAGGTTTTACGTTGCAGAACGAGTACTTTGCTTAGTAATTTTCTGCCAACACCGAGTTCACTAATTTCAGTTGCTAACTCGGGCTCTTTTCATTGAGCCTGGTTGCAGTTCATATATTTTGGTTCCATGACTATTGAGACCATTCATTTGAGACCACATTCATTTGAGACCACGACATTTGGGACAACATTCATTTTAGACCAATTAATTTGAGACCACTTCATTTGAGACCACTTCAAAAGAATAGCAATCTATCGGAAACTTGTTCGTTCCAAATAAAAATTAATGACAGCTGCTTTCAACGAACAAAATGTGCAAAATACTTGGGGGTCTTGATAGACAGCTCGTTAGATCGGTCATTTCACGTGCAATACATAAAATCAAAACTAGTTAGGGCATCACATTTATTTTATAAAATTCGAAATGTGGTATCAGTTGATGTTTTAAAAATGTTATATTTTAGTCTTGTACATTGTCATCTAAAATACTGCATTGTTTCATGGGGCACAGCTACTAATTCTGTTTTGCAACCACTAGAAGTAGTGCACAATAATATTCTA
>Ga0210059_1008825_pt1 | contig 15827 bp, 15 predicted proteins | sample Ectturendosymbi2_FD_188042 | JGI IMG/M metagenome (GOLD analysis project Ga0210059, IMG submission 188042) | Ecteinascidia turbinata endosymbiont from Florida, USA - Sample 2 (SPAdes) (version 2) | ecosystem: Host-associated > Tunicates > Ascidians > Unclassified | place: Key West, Florida... | reverse complement strand
ACTCTGCACCGCCAGTCCGCGGTGAGCTGTTTTCCATTGGATTGCGAGTTACGACACGGGCTATCAAGCATTAAAGTAGGTGTCAACTTGCATATTTGTGGGTTTCAACCTACTGTGGGGCTGCAGTAACGTTTTCAGGTCGCAGCGCAAAACGCGGGCGACACCCTGGAAGCGCCACTCTGCACGGCCAGTCCGTGGTGAGCTGTTTTCCATCGGATTGCGAGTCACGACTCGGACTATCTAGCAGTAAAACTCCTACACGGAGAACAAGGGTCCCGTTTACTCGTCTAAGGACAAGGTTGCCCTTGTGATAATTAAGTTTTGTCCAAACCAGTGTCATGAAATTTCTAGTAATCTCGCTGCATAAAAAAAGGGAAGAAAAACTAAGGGATAAAACGGCACAGAAATGAGCTCCTCAACAGGCTGCAGAGATTTGCGAAGTGCTAGAATCCAGGAAAGACCCCTATAAGAACGCGGTGCGCTTGTATAGAATGCATTGCAGGGCAAATAAGTTTTCACACCGTCTTAGACACTCCGAAATCAGATGGTAAACCACAGGATTGCACGCAACCTCCCTCAGTGAGCACGAGCGTCGATAATGCAGCGCTCTCGACCTTACAGTCACGTCTAGCGAGGCTAGACGTGACCCACGTTAGTGAAAGAGCATCATTTATGCCGCGAGCAGTCATCGGCTATCGCCGGAACTTCACGAGAGGCACAGGTTGCTTCCCTAATTGACCTTTGTACGCCAGACCAACCGCAGGTGCCCTTAAGTTTCGACGAGCGACGTATTCTCTCAGGAGAGACCTCAATGCAAGGTACTTCGGGCCTGGCCCACGTTTGTCCGGTGCAGGCCGATGTGACAGTGGCCACCGCGCACTCGAGGGATCAACCTAAGCCTCAGGGCAGTATTGCCCCTCATTCTGCCTCGGGGTACATTCAAGGTCTAGCACAACCAAGTGCCACAGCTGGAAGTGTCAAGCACTCTGGAGGGTTGCGTAATTCGAACCTCTCCGAAGGTTATTCTACTAACGTGACCACTTACTCGCCTTTGCCCTCCTTTCTAAAATCAGAACGCGAACCTAGTAAATCAACACACAGCGGCGACCGACGACATGGGTTGCTGAGCCTGACATATCGCAGTTCGTCGAGCTCGAACTCAATAAGTTCAATCAGCTACATGGGGAGTGAGGACGATAAGAAAGCAGGCATAGAACGTCAGATAAAGACAAATAGCAACGTTCAACCACGGTTGAAGCAAGGCGTCACTCGTCTGACAAGGCCGCCAAGCAATGCGGAAGGTCGCGAGGCGATCGCTGCAAGTCACAGCATAGCTTGTGCAGTCATCTAATTTCACACGACCCATCTTCCGATCCGTCCAGCAGTAATTCAGACTCGTCGTCAAGTAGTTCTTCAGGTGGAAGTCGCAAAGAGGCTAAAAATAAAACGAAACGTTTTGAACGGAAACCTCATAAAACACGCTCCACTCCTGTGAAAACCAAGGTTTACAAACGCAAACAATGCGCGTCCAGCTCATCGGAAACCTCAGAGGCAAGTGAAGTCGAGCAAGTCATGACCACACGCGTTTCTTAAATTCAGCTAAGAGATTTTAACCGGCAGGACGTCAGGAATGGCTCGCACGCTCAATAAACGATTTGAAGAGCTATCCCGACATCAGTGAGGCAACGCGCATTAACTTGGTGTATAAAGAATTGCCAACAGAAGATCGAATTTTACTAGACATAATGCGAGGCACGGCCACACTCGAGAAGGCTGAGCAGGTCTTACGAAAAAATACGCAAGTTCTCAAATGTCAAATGTTCAGGTTGCATTAAGCGGCATGCACCTCGCCAGTAACGAGCTGCCGTCTTAAAAGTTGCGCAAAACATTACAAAAGGCGCATCTTTCCGTACCAATAATGAACAAAGGAATGGACATGTTGGTTAAAGTGTTGTTTCTGCAAGCCTTACCCCCCGAAGCGCGTTTAAAATTTTCTGGTTATTCGGGGACAACACAACAACTAATGAATGAAGCAGATTCTTACGTTATTGCTCTTAGCCAAAAAAAAACATAAATTGCCAGTGTCTATGGCATCCAACAAGCAAGATCCGCCGGTTAGTGAGCACGGTAACCCCTACGAAGTGGGTGCACTGTCAGTGCTTCAAGCTCTTCTCAGCGAGGAGGAGTCAAGTATTAATGGAAAACTGCGCTCTGCTACTAATTCTCGCCAAGCGCATTCCGATAATGACGAACACGGGTCCAGAGCTGATCATCGCGACGGTAACGAACGTTCGCGCCATCAACGTTGGGGTTATAGACAGAATGACAGACATAGCTCGTCCAGGCGACATTACGACACACACAAACAAGGTCATGAGCGGGCGCAACCGCCACGACACGACAGTCGTCAGAATGGTGGTCAGCACGTGCATTGTTACGAGTGTCAACGGACAGGGCATGATTGCCAGGTTCTGTCCTGGCCGCTCTACGCAATCTAATTCGCAGGGCAACCAATGGCACACACAGCAGTGGAAGTGATGTTAGGAAGACCAGCAGCGACAGCTCCGACAACTGCAAGCGCAAGTTGCGCACCAATTCGAAGGGCCACAGGGTGACGTTCCAAATCCGCGCGCGCCATCCTTTCCTCCAGCGCCGCCCACGCGTCCACAAGGCCAAGGGTTTGGTTATATGAAGGACAACCGATCGGTAATGCGACCGCCTGGTCCATGGACCTATGCCTCGTCAAACTAGATACGCTCTTGGAAAAGCCTGTATGTTTAGGGGCAGATTTCGAGAACTGTACAGGCCCGTTTTATGTCGTGCATTATGTAAATACCGGCATGAAGTTTTTAACTAACACTTGTGCAGCGATTTCCTTGCTTCCAGTCCGCAATGTGCCGATCGGAGTGACAGTACAACACTCTAATATCGTCATAGAAGGAATTAGCGGCGAAAACCCATCGCGCTGATGGCAAGGTCGACCTAAAAATTCAACAGGAATTTTTTGGAAAGGTTTTTAACGTAACCTTCCACATAGTGCCTAAAGCTGTGTTTAACCTGCTTGGCGCAAACTTTACTGATCGTTATGACCTTGCAAACATTATTGCGTTTCAGGCTCGTCGTCTACGAGCCGAAGATACGCATGTAATAGCGCGCACAACAGTGGTAAGCGACTCAACAACCGATAAGCTCAATTTGGATGAAGCGCGTTTGCTTGCTGTACCGTTCGATCATGGGCTGCCAGCATTTCCCGAGCCGCGAGTGATATTTGATCAAGCGCGATTGGACGCCATCTGACGGAAGTTCCGCAGTTTCCAGACTCTGAGCGTAACTTTAAGCAGGGGCCTCGAATGCCCTTTTTGCAAACACTCGAGTTAAAGCCTGAAGTGAAACCACGCGCAGCCAAGGTTTATCCACAGTCTCCAGAAGCGTTAACTGCAATGAAAAAGGAGTTCGATAAATTTCGCAAGTATGGGTTTGTAATCGAGGGTTCGTCCACTTGGTCCGCACCCAGCTTCGCCATCAAAAAGAAAAACGGAGAGTACGGCATTGTCACAAACTTTCTCTACCTTAACTCGCAACTCGTTCCCGTTATGTTTCCATTACCATTAATTTCTGACCTACAGGTGGTAGTGGCCAATAAAACGATCTTTTCGAAGTTCGATGTTGTTAAGGCGTTCTACAGCATCGGGGTGCGAGAAAAGGATTGGCATCTCCTTTGTATAGGAACAAGCTTTGATTCCTTCTTGTACACGGTAGTTTCTATGGGATTGACCACCAGCCCGTCAGTGATGACTCGCTGTATGAATGCATTATTTATTACGCATATTCGCTCGTTTCATCATGCGTACCACAAGGAGCATATGCCTGAGGGCAATTACGTGTTTTGCTTTATTGACGACATCATTCTGGCTGCCGAATCCGAAGAATTGCATTATACAATCATCGAAGTAATGTTCTACATTTCCACACAATATGGACTAACGCTGAAACCTGGAAAGTGCGCCACTGGTTATGATTGTATAGAATACCTCGGCAATATGGTGTCCGGGACAGCCACGTGGCCAACCCCTCACGGCGTAGAAGCGCTTGTAAACATGGCTTTGCCTACAACAGTTATTGAATTACGAAGCTTTTTAGGCGCAATGGGGTTTGTCTGAACATTTATGCCACACTATTCACAGGTGTCACACGTTTTGGAGCGCCTCACCGGTTGTTTGACAAGACGCGAATCTCAGCGAACACCTGTGCAGTGGACAAAAGCAGCTGTCTTGTCCTTTCTCAAGATCAAGCACAAGCTCATCCATTTTGCGTACAATTACATCATCGACCCAGAGGCGCCTCTCGTCATTTATGCGGACTCAAGCTTAACCGCCATAGGATCCGCGCTTACGCAAGAATCAAAGGAAGTGCTATTGCTGGTAGGATTCATGTCGAAAAGCTTGAATCCAACACAGATTCGCTACCCAATCTTTGACAAAGAGTTGTACTCGTGCTTCATGGCAGTAAAGTATTTTTCTGCGGAGATAAGCGGTCGACAAGTAACCATGCACTAAGATCACTACGCCCTTGTGCAGTAGTACAATCGCCCCAAAGCGCTTCAAAGCAATATTGCTAGCGAACAGAGACGCATGCGAATGATGGGTGAATTGTCTTATCGAGTGGTGAAGTTACTGCATACCCCTGGTCGCGAAAATCCGCTAGCTGATTTCTTGTCTCGCATGAATCAAGATCAAACCTGTCCCATTTACCAAAAAATGCAAGACCAACTGCAGGAAATGCAGACTGCGGGAACGTCGCGAACTGAACATTCACAAGCGATCGTGAAAATCCCGCACAGCGACAGCGCGCAGCGCGCAAAAACAACGAAGCTGCTACAGCTCTGGGTTTAAAAACATTGTAACGCGCCTCTGGTAAAAACCGCTGCAAACACACCACTACCGGACGAGGCTGCGATTGCGTGCCAACATTTTCAACTCTTCCGTTTTGTCATGCCGAAAACAGTACACCGCGCAAATCTACGTTTCCCAACAAGGAGACGCGGCAGAGCATCCTCATCTGGTATACCTTGCCTAACGACCAAAATATTTTGACCAGTCATAGACTGCAGCTCGAGCATTTAGCGCAAGCACATTCTATGCACGAACTAGACGAACTTTCGCATGAAAACTTGCATTTTAAAAAGAGCTTATCACCGGTATTCCGCTGTGGACATACCGTGCGGGGAAACAACCTGCTAAACTTTGGATCCCCTCTTCGCAACACGAATTAGCTTTTAAATTTGCGCACTGTCAAACACACCCTGGCAAGAGGGAGACTAAGCACTTGTGCAAGGACAGATATTTTTGGAAGGGTTTGCCTGCAGACGTTGAACAATTTTACAAACGTTGTCTGATCTGTTGCCAAGAAAACAGCAGGCGACCGCGCTTAGCCTTACGACCTTTTCAAGTTCCAGAAAGAAACTTTGCCATCGTGCACATAGACTTAGTTTCTTTTGGGCATGATCGAAAAGACCCCCGATACGTCTATGTGCTCACACTGGTCGATAGGTGGACTCGTTGGTTCCCATTCAAAACAGACCCGTTCATAACAGACCATTCATAACAGACCATTCAAAACAGACCACGTTCACAACAGACCTGTTGAAAACAGACCACTTTCATAACAGACCATGTTCATAACAGACCCGTTCATAACAGACCCGTTCGTAACAGACCACGTTGATAACGGACCCCTTCTTAATGTATATTGCAGTGTAGACGCTAAAAGTTCAAAGCATTTTGTCTAACACACTTTACCCCGTCCGGCCCTAGGCACGAACTGAGTCTGTTATGAATGTGGTCTATTATGTACTGGTCTGTTATGAACGGGTCTGTTATGAACGTGGTCTGTTATGAACGTAGTCTGTTATGAACGTGGTCTGTTTTGAGTGGTCTGTTATGAATGGTCTGTTTTGAACGGGTCTGTTTTGAACGGACACCGGACTGGTTATATGAAAATTTGACCTCTTTTGGACACGACCACTAAGGCAGTTGTTTCTGCTGTAGAACACAACTGGATACAATACTTCGGCGTAATGTCGATTTTAGTCTCAGACCAAGGTCCACAATTTCGAGAAGCTGAATTTCAAGCCTTCTGTGAACGCTGGGGCATAAAGCATAATTTTTCTTTGGCATACTCGCCGTCAGGCAATGGCTGTTGTGAAGTTTTACATTGCATAGTCGCGCAGCGATTGCGGGAGCAGCCCGAACCACATAATTGGGTGGATGCATTTCCGAACACGTTTCCAAAGCAGGATATCCAGATGTCAGCTGCCATGAACACTTTTAACTCCAATTTGCGACTCCCCGCACAACCGCTTTTCGATATTATCGAAAAAAACATTGCATATTTGGTCGAACCGATCGCAACAAGCCGGCAGAAACGCGACAGGTACGACCGGGGAGGGACAAGTTAGGCAAAGTGGCGAATGCAGATTACGTTTATCTTCGTGAAGGAAGGTCACTACATAAGTTAGACCCTTAGTACACTGGACCGTGTAAGGTTGATCATAGACATAGCACTGTGTCGTAGATAGGTTTCTCGGCCTGACGTATCATGGGCAGGCAGTCCTACTGGTTCTTACCCAGACGAATCCAGACGTGTGTCGGTTTCTGACCGCCTATTCTCACAAGCTCGCCTGCGGAGGCCCGGAATGTGGGATGATTTTGTTATGTATTAGGTCTAGCGATTGCAAGAAAGGTTCGTTTGACATAAAAAGCCATCCCTATGCGTCTTAAACGACAAGGATCTCGGGATCAAAGGCGAGTAGCCTCGCCCACAGCCCTGCGTGATTTAGACATTTGCGATTTAACGGGCACGTAATGCCCACATAGTCCTATGTTTTCACGTTTACCGGTGGTTAATGAGCGAACTAACTCGTGCTTTTGATTTTGGAGGCAGCTGCGACGTAAGTTGAGATGCCCAGTAACGACCACAATTATGTCATGTCGCCTGAGACGGCTGAGGGCGTGAGAAGTCTGCTTAATGCTTGTGGAAACACTAATGACGTACAACGGACACAGCAGGCCAATCGAAGTCAAGGGGTCTCCAGTGCCGCGAGTGGGGCGCCGGTGCTGCGCGCGAATCATCGAAGCCAGGAAGGCCCCAGTGCTGTGAGCACGAAGAGATAGGCACGTCAGGATCAGGAGACCAGCATGTGCTGTGAAAACCGCCCCTGAAAAAGGAGGGGGGGGCTACACTAGCTTGCATTTTTTTGTTCTGTGTGCTTTCTGACCTGCTGTACATATGCTCGTGTGCTGTGTATACTGGCTTGTTGTTTCGATGGTGTGAGACAACTGCAGCTATCGTACGTGTCAGCGAAGAGTATCTCGCATCTCGTTGTACTATGGAGCGAAGACAGGACGGGTTACGTGCCAATCGAGTCGGAAACAGGGGGCAGAAAGGTCGTAATCCACCCTGGTATTGTCATTGCCCAGACTGTCGACGTGATTTTGCTAGGCCCCATGTTTTTCGCAGAGGACAGGTGAACGGCCTACGTAATGTGAGGTTACGTGTACTGAGACAGAACCAGCCGCGAGTCGCTCAGCGATTGGACACTATTCTTGTATTGCTTGTGTTGGTTCTTATTTGGCTTGTTGCGCGGTCAACAGCCAAACCCCTGCCGTTGCGCTGCTGAGAACGTTTTGCTGTGTCACTGGCCACCCACTCCTTAATCGCTGGTTTTCCGAATCGAAAGGACACGGGTTCCTATCAGAATTGCAGCGAGTGGTCTTCTGCAGTTGTTTCACGGGTACGCCGCTGCCTTAAGCCCTGGGAGCGCAAATGGTTTAGCGAAGGGATTCGTAAACCGTTGGCCTTGTCTAACCGGTCCGAATTATACCATGCAGTTCTTTGGTGCTTGAACCTAGCTCCCACAGGCTCTTATTTGCATAAGTGAAAGCAACTTACCAGTAATATGTTGGCGTTTTCATCCGGTGCAAGCTTTAAAGCAAGGATGCGGGAAGCCACGCTGAAACGATCGAACGAAGCTCTGAGGGATGTTGAGCGGTTGACGCGGCTTGGTTGTGCGCTGCCAGCAAACAACACACACATTAGATTGTACGCCGTTTGACAAGCGCAGTGCGAGGTAGTTTGACACTCGCGCGTGGTCTGATGCGCCCACGGGAAGTAGTTTCTGAACACGTACCCCCTCACGAAGTAAAACGACGAAAAAAACATAAATGCCGACGTAGTCTTCTTACTAAATGGCTTGTACTTAAGGTGGAAACCAAGGAGGCTAACAAAACCTACGCAATTAATTTTACAGTCAACTGTACGAAACCTGTCAGTGCTCAGAAATTAGCGTTATTTTTAAAACTATGGAACACAATGGGCACCATGGCTGCCATTACAGACTGCCCAACGACCACTGCTGCTCTGTGGCAACATCACATCTTAGCTGCCCTGCCTCCACGCGATTCCGAAGAATATGAGGATTCCAAATTAACGCAAGACGTTGCCATTGGTATTCATGCATTGACGGCAGCCGGTAAAAAGCAAACTAATGTGTCTACCTTCGCGACGTTGTTCCAATCCGCTGCACAGAAATTAAGAGAAAGAGAAGCCTTCTCAACTGTAACTCGGCTGGGTCACAATGTCATAGCACATAACGTGGTACGCAGCAAAAGATCCACTGTAATTGAAGCAAACAAAACTTTTAACGTTGTAAATACAACGACCGACGACGTGCATCAAAACGCAAGTCGCGTGCGCATTGTCAATCAAACCCTCATAATGACTGTGTGTCAGCCCAGCTCACGTCAACACGTTGACGCTTTAGCCAACCTTCGTCCGTGCACGCGGCCGAAAGCAACTATCGAAGACTTTCTGATGACGGTTCTGTTGCCACACCAAGTTTTTCATTAGCCATTTTGTGGGCAACAATGGTTAGATTTTAACACCAGCCATGCGTTCACATGCAAGTTTTATTTATTAATTCTACCCATTGTTGCACTTTAACCAAACCTAACTACATGGCAATGCTATTCTACAAACCAAAACAGCATTCAAAACAATATACTGGCTTAAAATTTGTCATTTATTTTGAAATGACTGATCAAAAATTCAGTCTAACAAGTCAATGTCACAAATCAACAATCTTGCATATCATGTTTAAAAAAGCTATCTGGCCTGGCAGGCTATCACCCAACAACCAGTCAATGCAGGATCACGTAGAATAGGTGTGAAGACTGCAAGGCCTGGTGTAGACTTCAGAACACATTAAAAGAGCTAGTGCTCTAGCTAGTCTAAGTCTAGACTACAGATCACGGTAGGTCTGCACTAGCTAGCAGTAGTCCAGGTACGCAGCAAACAACGTCCTTTTGATGTAGACTGAAAGAGAGCCTTATCTTGCCATACCACGAACAGATTCATGCTGACAAATTTGGCATAACTCTACGGTTCAGAGATTACACCATAAACAGACTCGGAGTCATGGCGCAGAAGGCTGAAAAGATGCTTCTGAAGATAATAAATGAATGATTGTGCAATGTGAATGTGCACCTTTTTCCAAAATGAAAGAAAACGTTTATCGCGGCGCACATGCTTTGACCGGCCTCATGTTTGCTCCTTCGGAAAAAATGTTTTGATAACTGAACGATAGGATTGATTCTGCTTTAAATCACAATTAGGGGGGCCCTTGTAAGCATTTTGGGTGGGCCCAGTGTTGGGCTGATACGGCACTGCTCACACTAACCACAACATGGGGTGATTTTCACCCGAAGTCACACTACCCATAGCGTGGGGTGATTTTCACTTGAACTCACACAAACCACAACGTGGGGTGATTTTCACCCAAACTCACAATCAACCATAACATTAGATGATTTTCACCTAGGTACCACGCGGCCACCACTCCAGTTTGGGTGGAAACCACCAGAGGTTAGTATTCCAGAGGTGTGAGCAATCTTTACAAAAATCTTGAAAGTGATCAATGCAGACAAGTGGTCCCCATCGCTGGCAGTTTGCCCGTAAACCTCGTTTTGTTCTATTTTGATGATGGGCAGGTTCCATAGCGTTGTCTGGTCTCAAAGTTCATGTCATCAATAAAATGCTTTGGCCTTTTATCACAAGTGCACGCACAACAAGGAGCAAGCCTTTTTTGGCAAAGTCAGAGTTCTAAAAATTTCAGTTAGGTAAAGAGAAGTACAAGGTTCATCTTGTCCTCAATAAAATGCTTTCACCTTTTTCACCACAAGTGCACGCAGTGCAGGCCCTTTCTGGCTCCAATTTCTTTCCTCTGACGGAGAAGGCGTCATACACTCTCCTGCCTGTTTCTCAATGAAAACCTAGAGCTGAGCATGAGTCATTCGCGCCAAATCGGCTTGTGTCATCAGGGATTGCACTTGTGTGATCTACTCCTGTGCTGACTTCTGTCAAAGGTTGCTGGCGTGGCTTACTAGTGAACCTAAGTGTAAAGGTGTGTTTAAAGGGAGGTGAGCGAGGCACTTGCCTCGGGCCCTCCTTTTTGGGATCCCCCTTGAGGTGTTATATGCATAAATTTTCCTTATTTTTGGTGAAAAACGTATTATCCAAACATACTAAGCATATCATAAGTAAGTACGTTGCTTTCAAAGTCCCCCCTAGAAAAACTAATATGCTGGTATTTTGCTTTCAAAGGTGCCCCAAAAACAACTGCAATTTGAAGGTAATCTGCATTCAACGGTGCCCCCAACAGCCACTGAAATGTGTAAATATTATGCTTCAAAACATTTTTTTATGATTTTGGTGGCGGCAGGCCGAAACCTGAATTGTGCTTCTTGCCAGGGCAGTTGAGGTGAATGCTCTTGCCCAAGGAGCGCTATGGCAATTCACTCTGTGGATCGAACACCCAACCTTCCAATTGGGAGGCTGACACTTTACCACTGAACTATTGCCTAGGTACTTGAAACTTCTCCACCTGCTGCAATGTATTTCCGCATACACTGCCTTGGGTTTGTGGAGAGACATAGTAGCCTACCCCGGTGTTTTTCGCACGCAACAGAAAACACATCGTTTGCATGTTGAAGATTGTTGAGAACATGCAACCAGTACAAAATCGTCTGCAAAAAGCAAACGGCTGAATATTAATTTGTGCGTCAAGTCTGTGATACCACTTATCTTCACAGAAATCTAAAGAAGGGAATTAGGTTCTTCAACAAAAGTACAAATTAATTATTCGAACATGATTTTCCCACGACGCACAAATTAATATTAAAAACATGATCCTCCCACGCGTAAGATAATCATTTTTTTCCTTGCCGCTGAACGCTGATGAACTTCATTTTAACAGACCGTTTTGTTTCGCTTTTCGCAGCCAGTGTGCAGGTGTTTTTGTTCGCGTCAGCTTTAGCATCGTGCCCGCAGAGACGTGATTGCCACAACGACCAAAATGCACGTTGCCTGAATCATAACGATTGTTGTTTCAAGCCGACGTCGGAAGCCTCGCTCGGCGAAGAGTTGCTTTTATCAGAAAGCGACTTTTGCTCTGGTGTTAATCGTTAGCTGGCGTTGAATTTTAGTAAGTTTTTGTCATTTATGCAGTAAGTTTTGAGCCTTCAGCCTTTGCATGTAGTTTAGCAAGACGTTTTGATTTTGTTTCATTTGTCGCGGTTGGGTCTGCACAGTTTTTTCGTTGCAGTCCTGAACTTGTTTACTTTCTCTGAACTTGTGTTGGCCTTTCAACGTTTCACACCTGTTAGCATTGCTTGCAGATGATAGGACTGACGATGCGTAGTGTTACATGAAATCGATTTCCTATTAAAAATTTGTGATTGATTCCTTGCTTCTTTCACTTGTGGAGTGAAGTTACTTGAAAAGGAACCCGGTTATATGCTTTCTCGAGGTCGACAAAGCATGTGAAGATGTCTTTGGCATACCCCGAAGATTTCTCAAACTTTTGCTGGAGTGTGAAATGTGGTCTGTATTGCTACGGCATTGACGAAAACCGCACTGGGTATCATTCAGCTTTGGTTTAATTATTTCGGGGCATCCTTTTTCAAGGCACTTGGCAACGTTAATGTTAATTATTTGAAAATCCCAAAAAGCATCGCGGGCCGCACAAAAGGCCCTTGCGGGCCGCGTGTTTGAGACCCCTGGTGTAAGTGTTATGCTTTCAAAGGGACCCAAACAGTAACTTTAATGTGAAAGTACCTTGCTTTCAAAGGGCCCCCAACAGCGATTGTAATGTGTAAGTAACTTGCTTACAAAAGGATCTCTAACAGCATTTGTAATGTGTAAATACTATACTTTCAAAGGGACCCCACCACCATCTCCAATGTGCAACTAAAGAAAAGCTTCAAAGCAACTTCTGTACCTAAAAAATTGTGGGTTAAAATTTCTTCCAAAAGTTCTGAAAAGACCCTACCAAATAAGAGCCAATATTTATACCAGATGATGATTTTTAGAGATTCAACTAGCCTATTTGGTTTATTGATAATTTTATGAAAATGCCACAGTTGAGAGAGAGAGAGAGAGAGAGTTTATTGGCGCAAACATTAAACAATTTCATACAAATTAAAGCTAAGGCGATGGGACACCGAAAAAAAACTGTTAAACAGGTTGTCTCGTCGGGCGCCCCTCGACAGTTTTATAAATTCTTATCTTCTTAGTTGAACAGAAAGCATCCAAGTGGAGCAGCAAAAAGAAGAAAAATGAAGAAAGTGCAAAAGCTGATGAAAAATGTAAAGGTTTCCTAGACAGATTTGTTGTTGTACAGGTGGTAGCCTACTGGTGAGCCTACAGAACAGAATGCAGCTGGAAGCACCCAAGTTGTTAATAATAGCTAATGGCTATGTCTGTGTAGTACAGTGGTTCCCAACCTTTTCAGGCTTGCGGCACCCTACAGAAGAGAATTATAATTTGCTGCACCCAGTGTGGAACCCATAGCAATTTACTTTAAGGTTTGATGACACTTTGAAAATGGATTTTCAATGGTATCTTAACCAAACGTATTATCTTGCGAGACCCCTGGACATTGTAAATGGCACCTTAGTTGGGAACCACTCGTCTAGTGCATAATCAGATGTACCATACACAAAAAATCAAATTTTGTAAAAATGAAGTTGAGAAATACATGCTTTAGAACATTCATATTTTTATCCAAGGATTTCTTTTTTATGTCTCTGAGTTGAAAAAGTTAGAAAATTTCTCATTTCTTGTACCTTAGTAAACATTTCCATCAGAAAATAAGACAGTGACCACACTACATCTTTAAGTTTGTAGAACATTTTCTTCTTAGTTTACAAAGTAATTCTGTATTATATTGTTGCTGTTGTGCTGCACAGACAGTTAATAAGCAAAGCTACATTTATGCTTCTTATCAGGTAACAGAAATGTCATTTTTTGAGTTTTATGAGTAGGTATACTCATTTATTCTACAGACATTTCAGGTATTTTGTTTGGTTTGAATTTAACCCATGATGGAAGTCACAGGTTATTTGAAGCTTGAATAGCACGTGGTTGGTTTCAGGTAGACTTGATAAGTGATGTTAAAGGTTTTTTGCCAGCTCTTAGCCAATATAACTCGAACTGTTCTTTCTTAGCACAGATTTAATCAATTGTGTAGGCTACTTGCTAGAAATGTTTGCGGTAAGGTATATGATGAATTATTTCCTACTTTTGCACATTTTTCAAACAACTAGTGTCAATGTAAGATGAGGGCAGCCTTGACTTATCCAGCCTCAAAGCTTTCCAAAACAAGTCTCAGGCTGGATGCTTTTGTATGCTATGTTCTTGATGAAATTTAAAACAAATTTAGTGTTTATAATCTTCTTGGTTGTTGTTTATGGCTTCATGGACTCCCATAAAGACATGAATGTGAACAAATTCAGGATACCAACTAACAAGCATTTTTTTAAAAAGGGAAAGTGTGGAACTTGCAAAGGGGTAAATTTTGTAGTTTATTCATACAGTTCACCAAAGTTGAAAATAATCCCATGCGATTCTGCATACGCCTGGCACACATCTAGTATTCTTTGCTTTGATTCTATTTGAAGAAGTGATTAGTATTGCTTTCACTGCTCTGTCTGTTCTGCAAATACTGATTTTCTATTCAAAAACACCTGCTTCTTTCATCTGTTTCTATCATCACCTGAATCAGTTCGAACTGGTTGGCTTCTGCTGGTCTTCTGATCTGTAATACATCTCAACCGAACCTGCATGCGGCTGAGAAGCATGGCTACTCCTGCAACCAAAGTTGATGTCAAAAACTAACAAACCAGACAAGATGTCGAAAATGCTTGTCGAGAACAGCAGCACCCTTGTCCAGCTGATAGAGATGAGGGAGATTAGAAAGAGCCAGCAGTTCTTCTCTGACCAGTATGAAGAGATGAAGAAACATCTACACTCTACAGATGAGGAGGTGAAGACCCTGCGCATTGAGAACCAGGACCTTAAATATCATGTCTGCAAGCTTGAGGCTGAGTCTGGACAAATGCAAGAGGATATTAACAACCTTGAGCAGTATGGCCGCAGTGAATGCCTTGAGTTTCAAGGACTTTCCTGGGAAGAAAGTGAGAACACTAATCACCTGGTGTTAGGTGTTTCCAAGCTTTTGCAGGTAGACCTATCTGCCAAAGATATTAGTGTCTCACACAGCCTGTCTCCAGCCTCTGAGAGTAACCGGCAACCCACCATCATGGCACGGTTTTGCTCAAGGAGAATCAGAGATTCAGTCTTCAACAATCGACATCGGTTGCGTGCTCATAACAAGGACCATCCTAAAGCACGCTTATTTATTAACGAAAGCCTCACCAAAACCAACCGTTGACGCTTCAACCAATGCTTATGGCTCAAAAAGGAAAACAACTTCAAGTTCATATGGACAAAGAATGGAATAACATACTTACGGAAGGATGAAGGAACCACAGCTTTCGCAATCAAAACTAAAACAGATTTAGTAAGACATGGTATTGCTGCTTCTTAGTTTTTCTACATAATTTTTTATATGACTAAGTAAACCACATATCGATATGGATAATTGCCCATATTGTGGAAAACTAATTGATCAAGAAACAAAAGTTATCTATTGTGGTATCTGCAAGAGTTGGCTACACAAAATATGTTCCAATGTAACTGATGAGCAATATGCTGAAGTAACTTTAAGCCCAGAACCATTTTACTGCCACATCTGTATACCTGAGAGTTTGCCTACTAACTTAGTGAGCTTAAGAGATGAAAGTGTTAGTGAAGAGTCCCCATCAGAAATTGTCTCTGATTGTTTGGAGATTAACAGCAATTATCATGATCTTAACTCTTAATTCAATTATGAGAAGCATAAAGCCAAATGACATTTGTATCTTTCATATAAACATTAGAAGTTTGAGGAAAAATATTGATAAACTGTCTAACATGCTATCAACCATTCAGAAACCGCCACATATAGTAGCAGTAAGAGAAACAAAAATTTAAAAAAGATGGTTTGTCATTTCCAAATAATATAACTGGCTATAACTTTTTACATTCAGATTCTGAAAAAAAATCAGTTGGAGTAGGAATTTACATAGATAGCAGTATATCATACTGATATACCTAATGCACTTATTGATTCTGAAAGTCTTTCGATTGAAATTAATCTTCACAAGAAACCTTGCATAATTGGGGTAATATATCGACACCCAGGATATGACATTAGTGCATTTACTGAAAATATATGTGAAATTCTTCACAATCTCAGTGACAAAAAAAGCTACCATTTATCATATGTGGGGACATCAACATAAACTTGATGCAACAGACTGCAATACCCCAAGTAAGAAACTATGTTAATGCATACAAAAGTTACAACTGTTTACAACTTATAACCAAAC
>Ga0210059_1008824_pt1 | contig 15827 bp, 13 predicted proteins | sample Ectturendosymbi2_FD_188042 | JGI IMG/M metagenome (GOLD analysis project Ga0210059, IMG submission 188042) | Ecteinascidia turbinata endosymbiont from Florida, USA - Sample 2 (SPAdes) (version 2) | ecosystem: Host-associated > Tunicates > Ascidians > Unclassified | place: Key West, Florida... | reverse complement strand
TTATATTGTGTGACGTATCTATTAGGCTTTTGAAAACATTTCCAGATGAAATTTAATTGAAAAAATCAAACTTATAAGAACGTTACGTGTCTTTTTTGCCAATTAAAAAACCCAAAAGTTGTGTTTCGTACCAAATAGTCGTAGTTAAGAATTAACTTTCAAACTAAATTGCATGTGTATCTGAAATTTACATAAAAAAAGAAACATACTTTTTGTGAAATTTTTTTCAAGAACGCTCTTCTAGCAAAAGGAAATTGTTTGAAACAAAGAAAGAGATAAGACAGTTCAATATTTTTTCATTTTTTATTACAAAAAAAAATAAATGTTGTATGGAAAGATAAGAAAAATTTACGTATTTTGCAAACGATAACAAGATAAATAAGTAACTCTACATTTTCAGTTAATTCAAAAATTTTCCTTCGTTGATTTTTGTGGAAAAGTGACATGTCTACAAAGGTGTATGCCAGCAGATTCTTTTTTAAAACTTTTCTGGAAAACTGTTGTAGTTGCGTTCTCATTTAATTCGCTATGTAACAAGTACAGTACTCTTTTGTAAAGTCTGAATTAAGCTAAATTATGAAAGAAGAAAAAGTTTTCACTGTGTATTTTAGGGATGGTCTGAAATTTATATTGTTTGCGAAAAAATGTATTTATGCCTCATTTATGTCCAAAGTTTTGGAGGTAAGCATGTTCAACCACCTGCAAGATGTTTCATCAAAAAGCAAAAGATTTTCTCAACTTTTGCTGATGATTTGCAATGCAAGATTCTTGCTATGTTTACCAGCTATCTCATTTTTACTCAGTATAAACTAGAACAAGAAATGATAGTATTCAAACACTGTACAATGATATAAAAACATTTTGCTGCTTAGCGTTCGGTGAATGGTCCATTAGATTTGTTGGACTTTGAAAAAGGAATGACTTCCTACATTCAGAAAACAACTTTACCTTTGCGGAAAGATGGAGTCACTGTGTTATCCCTATTGAAAAAATCCATAACCTTTTTATTTAGAAAAGCCCTTGCCACTGAATTACGTAACCACTTGAGACTGCAAATATTAAGATACAAGTGCTACAGTAAAACTGAATATATCTAGATACAGTGGAAGTATTAACTTATAAGTAATCTGTAACAAACATCTTGATGCAACTTTGCCACATTCTTTGCTAATTTTGAAACAACTGTTTGTTCTGATAAAACTCTTCAGTTCGTATGCACATTTACACTTTCGTAAAGCACTTTCGTGGCTTGAGTCCCGAAATATTGCTTGCTTATCGCACTGCTATTTATCACATATATCTTTTTCTACAGCCTCCAATCTCACAAATGTATAACTTAAACAATACTGACCCAACCAGTTTCGCTTAGGTCATATCCTCCTTTTCAAATTTTAGATGTTCGTCACTTCCTCCAAATTTTTCTTTTATGTCGACACAATTTTTCAAAAAGAACATTGGAAATTTTGTGATTTTTACGGAGGGGAAACTAGAATGCTATTTAAAAGAGAGCACTAAATTTTGGTGTAAAGCGAAGCTGCAAAAACCCACCGTTTTCGGCATGCAGCATGTGTAGAGAATCATTTTGGTGTTGGTCTAATTTTCCAAAAGACTACAACATTGTACTGAAAACATTTCCTATAACCACGCAATAAAAGTGACTAGAAAACACTTGTACTGGACTTATTTTGTACAACCAATCTGAACCTAAAATTATTAAAAAAGACATTTACTATGTTTAATATAACAGTTTTTGTTCATAATTAAATTAAATTTTGGCAAAGCTGTATTTGGCAGGTCGGCAATGTGGAGTAGCGTGAAAGGTATTAGCTTCAACTGTCAAAAGTGGCTTTAATATTTTTTTGCATTTCATTACTTGATTACAGATCTATAGGTCAAAACTCAGAGCAATGCCATTCAGTTTTGCTGCAACAAAGACCAAGACCTAAACAACCTAAATTTTACAAGATCTAGAGTCTAGACGAAAACCAAGCCTAAATACATAAGACAAGAGTAGAAACCGTAAAGGATTTAAGATGCAAACTAAAAATGTGTTTTAGACAACTAAACACGGAAAAAGTATATCATTTTCCAGACAAATTTCGTAGCTCAAGGTATTGTCAGTAAAATTAGTCGCACTTATGTATGTTACTTTGGAGTCGCAAATAGAGTACTGTGCAATTATGAAACCGAGAATATGTGGTTTGTGCAAGGAAAACGATTGATGGAGAAAGTTTCAAGAAGACTTTTTCTGAAATGAGCGAAGTTGACGAACTTTTTGCTATAGGACAGCAATTGGTCTGATTAGGCTAATGACATGGCAACGAATTTTCCACAAATGTAAATGAGAACGATAACAAAGATAGGAAGAGAAGGCATCTTCGTTTTTTTCCACACGACAGAACAACGCTAGGTTATTCCCAGAGAGAATCTAAATTAAAAGTACCTTCAGTTTTTCCTGAATCCTTTCTCTTTTTTTCATACCCCACTTGTCGCACGCATTAACGCAAGAAAGACGTTTAGCTGAGAAATCAGCAAGATCGAGCGAGCACTCTGCAAGCTTTGGAATCATAGGTACAATGCAGGAATCTCATGCACATGAAAGAAACTGGCTTATAACGCAAATTGACGAACTTTTTATTTGTCACCAATGTATCAAGGCCCCTTAAGGCTTGCATAAGCAGTTTTAACTCCAGGTACATGAAATCAATCAGCTCTCAAACATCAATTAGTGAAATATTCAATCTGAAATCTGTTGAACTGACGATCTGCTTTATTTGCTGAATGTTAAAAAACTTTTTTGCGTGTGTTGAAAAGTGTCAGATTTGGCAAAACAAAGTAGCCTATATGTGCAAGAGATTTTTTAAACTAGTTGCGTAGAATACAGCAATTCCCGAAAGTTATTCGATTTACACGTTTCAGAAAAAAACACATATGTTTGCTATTTAATTATAACCGTCAACCAACGTGAAAAGCTGATAAAAATGTAAAAGATTGCCAAAGAAGAACAAAGGATCGGGTAAACTGTTCAAAGATCAAAGTTGTCTCGAAGTAAAGAAAAAGAAGTTTATCAAATTTTTAAATAATGTGAAAACATGTTAAAGCTTTCAACATTCAAGCTTGTTGTCAGCAATTTTCAAGGCTTGAAAACAACATTTTTGTTTCAAAGATAGTTTTTTTTATGATGACTCATTAAATGTCTCAAACTCAAAAAGATCTCATGTCTGATTGGAAGAAAGACATTCCTATCTACAGACATTGTCACGATCGAAATATTTGTTTTCTTCTTGTTCATACAGCTTCTATTTTTATGCTAACAGAAACTTTTTTGCAGAAATTATTATTTGAAAAAGCGAAGAGTTCTTACAAGCTAAAATGAGTCAAATGGACAGTGACTTATCAGATACCAGTGAGTATGGAGACAAGGCTGTTCAAATTGTCCGACCTGATCCGGACAAAGCGTCATACTGTGTTAATCGAGAGCAACTTGAAAATGTGTTCGGTCAAGAAAGCGTAGCCAACGTGCCAGGTGCAAGTTACTCTGTTGCTGGGGCATTTCGAAAAGGAAAGTCGTTTATTTTGAACTTTTTCCTTGATTGCCTCAAAACAGTCGATGAAGACAAGGTGAGCATACGTTGAGCATATTGTGTCTTTCAAAATCATCCTGATTTTGAAGACTGTTAAAAGTCATTCATTTGTTATTCTATTCGAATATTTGAAAACGATTGGTGATGGAGAAGCGAATATTTTTGTAGCATACATGTTTTGAAGATCATAATCAATGCATCCTGTAAAAATTTACTGATAAATTTATAGACTACTTTGTGGTAGCACTTTCTGGTTAACACCAGTTTTAAGTACACTCGAACAAGTTTAATCAGAACATGTCTTTCCGTTCTGATGCCACAGTAAAAGCCGTGCAAAGTACAGATCGATGGAAATAGGCTGCGGTTACCCAAAATATTACCTGTATTCATACATACACAAATGTTTGATAAAAGGCTGTCTTCCACGTCAACACTTAGTTGGGGCTAGGAGGGACAAAACAAAAGGGAATGAAAAATATTTATTTGTTTAGCTGAAAAGGCTACAGGATAAAAACAACTTCAAATTGTGTCCTACAGTTCCCATTAACCTAAATGAGCGCAAACAGACGTATGATGTGGTGTGCTGTACGTGACAGACATCCCCAAGCTGTCCGAAATATTCCAAGTTACCCCCAATTTCTTAGATTAATTGAAAAACGTGTAACTTTTTTACCCGGTTTCACCGGGTAGCTGGTTTCAAAATTGATTGCTTTTGTTTCTAGTGGCCTTAACGAAATGCCCCAAGCGTTTTCCGTACAAAAACATATGTGATAGAAAATGGAAACTTTAAAGAATTGCTAAAAGGGCTTTGCGTCCCCTTTTTCCTTTAGAGCTTCCACCAGGACTGTGGAGCTGGAGCGCGGAGCCAAAAATTTTTGAATGGTGCAACCGGAGCCTGAAATTTAGTTTCCGTTCAACAGACATATTTTGTGTTCGTGATTTGACTAATTCGTAGCCTATGTTTTACTTATATTCGTGAAACTTTTCCATATGTACTTGTTTCGGAAAGTTAGTATTAATGTTTTAAATTGACCCACACTGAATCAAAACACTATCAGTCTAGCTCTTGGCTGCAAAACAAAGCAGAACAGCTATGTAAGAGATTTGGATGGCGAGGCGGATGTGAGCGGCACACAAAAGGTATATGGATCTGGAGCGAGCCTTTCTTCTTTACTACTCCAAAGGACGGCAAGGTGAGTCACATAAAGCGTAGGACATAATACTTGAAAGTGACGAGGTGAGTATCATTCAAGTTTTTTTGGGAGATTCAAATATTTTGGAAACTTTAAATGTTATAAAAACAAAATCTGTGCCGGGTATTTGACGTCTTATTTTGAATTTATTTTTCTATAATGCATACTGTGTGTTTGTTTAGGTGAAAAACTTTGGTTCTGCCTTCACAAACAACCGAGAAAGACCACTATTTTCAGGTTCTATTTTCAGGTTGCTGTGTTTTTGATGGACACACAAGGAACGTTTGATCACGAGAACAGTGTAGAGGATTGTTCAGTAGTGTTTGCACTCAGCACTCTTATAAGTTCGGTGCAAATTTAAACATCATGCAGTAAATTCAGGAAGACACCTTACAGCATTTACAAGTAATTTTCAAATGATTTTGCATGCGGAAGAGGATTTTCGAATACTAACTTACATAACAACAGACGTGGACGGCATCAAAACTTGAGTTTTGATTGATACTGTGCTACCGGGAGTTTTGTTAAAACCCTCGATTGACGTGGTGGGTTCGTCAAACCCTAATCAAATGCGGTGACCACGTGAAACCTACGCAAGCACGCGTCGGAGCTTTTTCCACGCTTCAGTAGCTTCATTTTTTATATGACATGTTAAAAGGTGCGCTTGTGGTCATCCTCGCCCTTTTCGATTTTGCAAAAAGAGTGAGTTCGGGTCACGCTGACCCGACGTAATGGTTAGTGTAAGTTTGCTTACGCAAGTTGACCCGACGCTATCGTTAGAGGGGGCTAAGCGTCACGTGGCTACAAAAAGCTGAAACTCACTCAGCGCATGCTTCTGCGGTTGTGTTAGCAGCATGCAACATAAGAAGTTCTTCAGGTCCACAATTTTTTGTTATGAGTAATTCAGTTCAGACATATATGTAATCTACACTACTCCCTTTTCATCAAAAATCGCATGATATTGGAGTACAAAGTAACTTCGTTAGTGCTCGAACTGCTCAATGAGAGTTATATTTTCAGTGTAGTTTTCGTGATAAACTTAGTTGAACGAAAGTTGTGTTTTTTTGTAAACCGGGTTCAGCACACCCGACGTTTGGGTTAGTGTGACAAAAATTGAACGAAAGTATTCCAGGGTAAGCTAATATATGGACATACCTTTACAAGTTCATAATAACAGTTCAACAGGAAAAACTAGTTTTGAGTTTTATTTGATTTATATCTTTGATTCAAATGTGCCAGTCCCGGTCTATAGTTACTTCATAAATTGCCGTTGTATGTTTTATTTTCAAGTATAACCTTGGTCAAGACAAAATTTTGTTGCAAAATTTATAACCACTCCAGGAAACTAATGCATATATGATTGTGTGTTTCTTGCAAAGTCACATCAGGTCCAAGCCTGGTTATTTTTGAGAAAAGAACCAGGTGAAATAAACATCTCAATCTTTGGATAATGAACGAATGCAGAATAATTTAATGAAGCGTGAATCAAATAACAAATAGGCTTAAAAGCTTTTGTACAAAGCAAACTACAAACAATTTCTAACAACCTTGGTTTGAGCTGACTATGGCGCTCGTCCTGTGTTCTATCTCCGTATCACAAGGTGAAAAGCACACTTACTTGGTTAACACAGGAAAAATGCAATTTTGCAAACAGTTCTGCATGAGTAAAGATTGAACACAAAAAATTTAAAAAAAGTTTTAATTTCACAACGTTTGCGATTTTAAGTGAGCAATTATACCCTTTATGCTTGAGCGATGTATGTCTTTAACAATTACACAACTTAACCAGCTGCACAACGAAAATCTTGATGAACGTATTGAAAATCTTGATGAACCCACGGTTTCTGGATGCAATATTGTAGCTTCATTGCAAAACACATAAAGACTATAAACAAGACTAGAATCATCTATATACTTCAAATACAAAAAACCTTGGAATTAACAGATATGGGCAGAGTTTGGCATTGAAAGTAAACAAAAATACATCCTCATTCTGAAGGTTAACTTCTGAAACCTTTTGTCGAAAAGAAGGCGAAGAACTGGACTGTGGAACAAAGTTTATGCTATTAAGGATTGTAATAATAGTAGCGTAGCATGCTAGCTTGACTTATAATACACCGCAATCCTAATTTTGACAGCGAGCATGTTTTGAATCATAAGTACTGTATACAACAGGCATTGAAATCAGTGCATTGGCATGATTGAAAATAATTATTCGCCGGTGGCAAGTCAAGGATTTTTTCAACTAAAAAATATACTGTTTAAGTAGATAAATTAGATCTTCCTGCGATTTTTTATTATTAGCCGACGTTTCGCTCACCTATTCAAGTGGGCATCCTCAGGGCAATGTTTTTTAACCACGTATAACATGCAATGTTTTTTAACAACGCATAACATGTTTGGAACAGCAGTGGGCTCCCCCGTCTCATCAATAGTGGCAAACTTAGTCATGGAAAACATTGAAACACGAGCTCTAGAAACCTTTGCAGAACCTCCACGCTTGTGGAAAAGATATGTAGATGACACTTTTGTGATCATGAAAAGCTGAAAGTTGTCCGAATTCTTGACACATCTGAACACAATAGAAAGCTGCATCCAATTCAAAATTTTTTCGTCAAATTTCTCTCGCCCAAGCCGATCGTCTTGTTGCTTGTTTTTTTCTGAAGGGAAACACTTTTTTTAATTCCGGACGTTGGCCTGTTGGCGACTGCAGCTTGGTGAACAAACAACCAAAGATGAGCGGGTGAGGGAAGCACGCAGGTGAAGGAAGCGAGCAGCAATAATGGTTACGAGGCAGAGAGCAGGGCATTTTAATACAACATTTCATTACAAACACAAGTAGCACAGGCAGAAAACAATGTTTATCGACTACATAGCCTACTGTACAAATCGTGAAGAAATGTAAATTTTCCCACAGATCATAGCGGGGTGGGTTGCATGGATGGATGAGTTGTTGTTCCCAACCAGATGCATGCATGGTGTCACCAAATGTAGTTGAAGAGTAAAGGGTATGAACAGGTTACAGTATTATTAGCAGTAAATATTATTTATTCTATTAAGTGTTAGGTACATGAATGAAAAACAAATGTTTAGTAAGTTGGACAACAAAGTATTTAGCCTAGTTCTAAGGTATAGCCTAGTTTCACAAAAAAAGTGTCAGGACTTACAATCTATGTAAACTAACCACTTATTTTACAAATATTTAACTGGTGTCATGTCTTTGACACCGTCGTTCAGCTTTGACTGTGGGCCTAGAAATTAGGCTGAAGTCAATGTCCGTGACTCTTGAGGTCTTATAGGTGGACATTACTTTGTAATTCGTTTGCCTCGAAATCCTTGTATTGCAGCAAGGGTGCTCCTCAACAAGGCGAATCTGAGCTTTGTCCATATGTACAGTATGTTAATTTATGTTATGACAGAGTCAGATGCATATGGCTCCCTGCGTTTTTCAGCTATTTTTTTCTGCCAGTCTTTTGCATTCTGGTGCCATCCCTCCAGTTGTTGTGAAGACAAGGGGATTGAATGAAGACTTCTCTATGTCAATCACTCTTTGGTTGTACTTATCCTTCTTTTCTTTTTTTCATGTTTCTTTTTCACTTCCCAGAATAGGACTGTGAGGTAGGATGTGTGATCCTTATGTCAAAGAAAATTTTCTCACAGCTATGCCTCAGTCCTCTCGCAGAGATATCCAACCTTGCATTGTCAGCGTCTTGAGTTTTCTTTCATCGTCATTTTCATTGATTGGTAGAAGTGTGGGTTCTGTCTGAACATCCCTACAGACCTCTCTCATTATCTGTGCCTCAGAGTCTCTCACTGAGTTGTGCCTCATTGAAGTGTAACCTAGTTTGCATATGAGACTGTGGTGCACAGTTTGTCTCTCCACAAGCACAGTGGGTGGGTATGCCTTTCACCTTCCATCCATATCTCATGCAGACGGCATCAGTGAATTCTTGTTTGTGTAGTGCATATTTAGTCACTTTGATTGGCAAGGCTAACAGCCAAGAAGATGCCCCTTTATCCATTGCTCCTTTTATGAGTTGTTGTGACTCAGGGGTCATTTCTGCCAAAAGTTCATCATGGATGTTTTTGCATTTTCTCTTGTTGTATTATGTTTTTCGTGTGTCTGGTAAACTGGTGGTCTGAGGGGTTGTTGTCAAGATCGAGATTTTGAGTGTATATTTTAGCTATTAGTTTAGCAGTGATCTGAGTAGAGTGCGTGTATTCTGTTTTGGCGATTTCCCGAGGATCTGTCAGACCTAGCCCACCATGCCTGAGAGGAAGAGTTAATATTTGTTTTTCGGCATCACTAACTTCTCGTCCTACAAGAGTGGGAATCAATTGATCTCTGATGGCGTTTTCAAGTGGTTCAAATAATCCACTTGCATCAGGCACTGTTCTTTGGAAATGGGTCCATCTGGAGGATAATCCTTAGGTAAAAGCTGAGTATGCTGCTTGAGGGTCATCTTGTGGATACTTTGATAGCAAATGAAGATCTATTAGCCAACCCTCAACCTTGTTTTTAATGTATTGTTCCCTGAATGATTCTGTCCCAATTGCAGATCCAAGGAGGCGTTCACCTTGGTATGTGATTTTGATTCCATCAGCTGTTAAGATTTTTTGTGCGGGTTGCATTAGACGACTGTCTTTTATTAGGAGGAATGTCTGTGCAGGTATAGGCAGTACCCAAAGTCTGGTCCATTGGCCTGTAGGTATTCCCACCATTTTTTCACACCTGCCAGTGATCCGACTGCAGAGCTATCATCCGCATACCATACCTGTTTCACTTAATCATTTGCAGTTTCACTGCGCAATGCTTGTTTCAATGGTTATGTGGATAGGGCATACATTGCTATAGCTGCATTGTCCCCTTGTGTCACATGCTCCTGTGACAGTATGTGGTTCCCATTTGCCAGATAAAGCATGGCAAGTGTGTTGTAGCTGTTGTGTAGGTATGTGTACATGGGGGGGACACAGTCTTTTGATATCTTCTAGACTGACTTTTCTGTTTAGTTTGTTAAAGGCATTGTTTGCATCCACTAACAGCAGGCATTCACTGTCGTCCTCAAAACTTTTCCTTATGGCATGTATTGCTGCTTCTATGCCTGATTCTATTCCCGCACATCTCTGCAGTGTTCCCACTCCTTCAGCAGTCCTGTGATTGTTTTGCCAATGATTCATCATAAGGATTTACGAACACCTACTGGCCTAATGCCGTTGTCTATTTTCTTTAGTGGAACAAGTCTGTATGCGAGGAGGGTTGATGTATAATCATGTGGAATGGTGTTCGTCGCGAGACGCCTGGCCAAGGTGGTAATTTTATCAGCCAGCATTTTAGAATGGGTGCCATATGATTTCGAACAAATCATTTCTCTCCAGGTATCCATGTCAATCTGCGTTTGTCTTCCAGACCCCGATGAGTTTTTAGTATTGGATACAATTTCATCTTGAGTTATGTTTTCAAAGATGACCCTCTCTGTTTTGGTTTCAAGCTTATCAATAATGGCAGATTGTTTTAGTTCCGCTGCTCGTGGATGCTTTTCTTTGAGCTTCTTTTTGATGTCTGTAGTGATGTCATGTTTTCCATCAATATCACTGTCATGATCCACAAATCTAAGGGCCTTTTTCACCTGTCCTTGTAACATTAATCTACAGAAAGCTTTCTGGTCTGATTGTTTTTGGTTTTGACTGATCTTTTGAGTCTTTTTTGAATGGCTTCACACTCTAAGATCAGTTCTTCTAGCTTTCCGTGTTTCCACCATGTATTGCTAATCCTATTTGGCTTTTTTTGGGACTTGTGTTGTTAATGCTATTCAGCTTTTCTTGGGACTGGTCTGGCTCTTTTGGCAAGAGCAGGTTGGCAACCCTGCTGTAGTGCTGACAGACTAACTGCTTCCATCTCTGCTGGACTGCTAATTTCATAGCCTCTTCTTTATATTTGTAGTATCACTCGATTAGTGGTAACAGTAAAACACTAGATAAGCAGTAGAGGCATATAAAATGAGGAGTAATATTAGCAACAAAAAAAATTTAGATGTTTGTTTAACTATATTTATATCTTTGATCTGCGGTATGCCAGTAGCAGCAATGTCACATGTATCGTTCACTGAATAATACCTTTGGTAATACATTATGATGGTGTGTTGTTTTATATTTGGCAGTGTCTACAGTACTTTGCCATTGGAGGCAAAAGCGGTAAGCACTGGTGGAGCTGTTTTGCCATTAGGTGAACTCGATTGGTTGAAATGGTTATGATACAAGGACAATATGCTTGGATTTGTGGATGGTCTTTGTCACATGACCTAAAACTTTTAACCTATACTCTAAACGCAAAACTTTTTCAAAAGCTACATAAAAAGCACTCGCATCACGTGTCATTTGATGCTATTACTATGGTAGCAAAGTCAAAGCAATAATGCTGAGAGCCAAACCAATAACCACTCACACAGCAAGCATAGACACTATCCATATCCATGCAACTGTTTATTGATGCCATGTTGATGTTGCTTGTGTCACGAACACAGCGTTATATGTGGCAAAAGCAGGATACAGTCAGAATGGCAAAATAATCCCAGGAGAACTTCTGCTGCTGGCAACAAAATAGACACTACCTTCATATTTCTGCTGGGTGTAAGCCCATGTCTTGTATTTATTGCAATGTGTTTTCAGTCCATTTCTTGCCAGTGCTCAAATAAGTAATTGTTCTTTGTTAGGTTCAATTGGTATTATTTTATTTAACCCTTTTATTGTTTGAAGTACTGTAGTGAATTTGAGTAAGTTTTTCTTAGTCGTTGCTGGAGTACTGCAATCTGTTCATAGTTGAACATGGAAGAATGGCAATCCAATATAGAAGCAACTAAGAAAGTAAAGTTTGTTAGAGAGTTGGATCAAATTAAATTTCAGTAAGTGAATGCATTGTATAGTTTTCATTTTTACAAGTAAACAACTCACGCAGATTGTAACATTGTTGTTTCTTCTGTGATGTCTGTCTGTGCATTATTTTTTTTGTCTGGCTTGTGTGTATGTTTGTATGTGTTGGCTTTTGTGTCTCTGCATTTCTATCATGTTTATGAAACGGCTTAAAAATTTGTTATTTTTTTGTTTTTGGACATTTTTATACAAATAACATAGCATTATGACCGAATTGACTTAATTTTTTCAGTCGTTTAAAAAAACATTAGTCAATGACTGAAAAATCATTGAAAAAAATACGTAATGAGGTTTTGATTATCTTCTTTTTGTGATTATTCAAACTTGCAACTATCTGTATTCAAGTTTGTAGTCTCCACAAATGTGACAAACAAGCAAATCACAAATGGTGAATTTTTTGTAGGAAATCAAATTTACATTTCACTATACATCCTCAGCCCTAAAATATGTAAGCAATGCTTACAGTTGAGACATTGAAATACTAAAGCAAGAGCAGAAAAAGCAAACAAACTCAAGACAGAAATGAATGAATGAGAACACAAGCTATGACAATTAAAAACTGGAAAAGGCATCTTTCCCAAATAACTGCTGTCACTGGAACTTTAAAACTAACTGAAGCCAATTATGGTGAAATGCAACTGACCCATTTATGCATGAAACAACACACTTTTATAACTCAAAAGTTGGTAGAATGTGTAAGCAAGATTGCATTTGTAACATTGGCAACCAAGCTTTAGAGTGTGCCTTTAAAATTGAATGTTGAATGCTGTGACAGAAATAAATGACATTGCTAGCACACTGGGTGGTGAAAAAGGTCAAAATAATTCAAAGAACAATGCAGAAGGTAACAAGAATTATTTTACACAGGAGAGGATCATGTTTGAATATTAATTTGTGTGCCAAGTTGGTGATACTATAATAATAAAAATTATTCAAAACAGGATCATAGTAATTGAGTTCAAATTTTACATTTTAATCAAACAACCATGGCTATGATTAATATGAAAAACTCATGTATGATAAGTTTCAAAATGTTAAAAGGTTGCTGTGCACAAGGTGGACAGATATTGTATACTTTTGACTGATTTGTAGAAAGTTGAAGTGTAAAAATTCTTATGCTTATCAGTTCAAATTTTTTGTGCAGATATCTGTTTGAGTCAAAAATAGTAGATGTTAATGACTGATGAGTGACCTTGGCTGCACTTAAATATTTAAATCCTTGTTCTACCAGATAGTTGCAGAATATTTTTTAAATTTAACCATTGCGATAAGAACTGTGACCATGCTTTTCATGTGGCTGTGTCCAGTGTCGGGTAGTTTGGAGTTATGACTTGAGTTTGCTAACAATGGGCTTGAACTTAGACTTAAAGTTTTTTGATTGGGCTTAGACTAGATTTTGAACTTTTTACAAGGTGTTGCACTTGTATTTGGACTCAAGTCTCTCGCACTGTGGGCTGGGAATTACTGAAGTGAACTTAACACTTTGAGAGCCGGTCTACGATATATTCGTACTTCGATTTCGGCCTAAAAAACAGCAGTTTTTGGTTGCCTTACCAACGCCCTAGCTCTTCTGCCGATTGCGCTAGAGAGCTGTTCAACTGCTCAAACGGATCAACCAGTCTGGTAGATTGCACTCGAAAAAAAAATTTTTGGTTGGGGGGTGCAGATTGTTTGTGACTGACGTCATAAGTGAAGTAGTTTTAAGGTCATTTTGGCTCATGTTGCCTGGCCTAAGGCTCAACCGCTAGGCCAAAGTGTTTTGCTGAAGTTTTCATTAGAAACTAGACTCGAGTCCGAGTCTTTTGAGCCTTTGATCAACTTTCTAGCGTTTCTGGTTCAAAAGTTATGATCTAAAATAAACAAATTAATTAATTATCTAATTAGTTAATTAGTCAAACATTTTTACTAACTTACATCACAACTTTTGAACCTGAAACCCCAGCAGGTCATCCAAAGTATCAAAAGACTCGGATTGTAGCCTAGTTTCCAGTAAAAACTTCAGCAAAATACTACCACTTAATGGTTGGTGCCCAGGGCCAGGCAAAGTGGGCCAAGGTGGCCTAAAAGTCCTCCACTTATGACGTCACTCACAAAAAAAACGCATCCCCAGGCAAAAAATTTTTTTTTCGAGTGCAGACTAGAAGACTTGCCGTGTCTTTTGAGACTTACCGGGTCTGTAGAGCATACTGGACCGGAGAAATTCCCGCGCAAAGCCACGTGCGTTTAGGCGTTTTTTTTTAAATCCCCGATTCCTAGCAGACGCCAAAGAGTTAAAAACTGGTTTGAACACAAAAATATGGTTTTATTGAGAGTTTTTGTAGTTATCAGCCACTTTTAATGCTACTGCGTTCTGAATCCAGAAGTAAGCTGTCCAACATTGCCTGCAAGGCTAGAGTAACCAACAAAATCTATACAGCATTTTATCAGCATATTGTGATTGGAACAAAGAAAGCTGAAACACACAACAGTCTTTTATACCATATAGACTTTTCAAGGCAAGATTAACCTTTTTCATTATTGTGAGTCATGGTTTTCTGAAAAGGTATAAGTTTTGATTTGAGTTGACCCATGCCATGAGCATTGTACCCTGCTTCATTGTCAAAGAAGGGTAATTGCCTGTCCATATCAAGCCAACTTTTACAAAAATGTGTCCAAGGGTTAAGCAAAATGTATGATTTTTTGCATGTTCAATGTGTGATGAAGGCTTTCCAAAGAAAAGGTTTGGATATATGCATCATAAAAGTTGTTTTTTATCAGATGCAGAAATACTGAACGAGAATTATCACTCCACTTACACTCAAAACATGGAGACAACAAACATGTTTATCAAGAATTAGAGGATATGAATTCTGCACTTAACTTAGAACTGAAGGCAGAAAGTAAGCATTTTTTATAATGACATGTATATCCACTAAGTTCTCTTGCAACTTTCAATAAATGTTATGTAATTTACCCCCAGCATGAAGGCTTGTATGCCTAGTAGTTAATGGCTGGTTGTTGGCTATTGTAAAAATATGTACACAAATTAGCAATAAATTTTCTTCTAAATTTTTAATTACTAAATATTTTGCCTGGCAATAGTGAGGTTATTTTAAAAGTGTTAGCACTGCCCATCTGGTGCGAAATGCATCCCATTAGTTCACTTTGCTTTTGCTGTATATTTGTCAGTGTGGAAAACATAATTTAAGTACTTTTGTACTCTTTGAATAGAGCAACATTTTTGTTTATTGATTGAAGGAATTAGCCTTTTCTTTCTTGCTTTTTGTGCACTTTTTAGGTGTGTTGCAAGTGTTTTGTTGTGCCCATTTTATTTTGCATATTGACCTGCTATATTGATAATGAGTCATGGCGACATTGCACATTAAATGTGCTTGCAATCACCCATTAACACAAAGCATGAGGATGGACAGGTGGCAGGTACTGTTTAAAATCACATCTTTAGTATGATCCAGCCAGTGATTCTTAACCTTTCCAACCCCAGGATCCTTATTATTAAAGGTGTTGGCTTGGGGACCGCTTGTCTGCAATTTTGTCATTAGTCATGGTGGCGGTTGTCATTGTTTGTGCATCTGTGGGTTAAAAGTAAACACTCCGGCATTCCTTCTGGGGACTCTAGACCTTTCACTGGAAACCCTGTTACGAACCACCACAATAGTTCAAAAATCACACCATGTTTGGTATGCTTGTCTTAGAAAACACTGATAGTTGGGAGAGGGATTCTTGTTTATAACTAAATCATGTTTTTTTAAGGTGTTTTAGGGACCCAATTCGGGTCCCTAGAATTAAAAATTGGGTCCCTAGGATCTGAGAAAATTATCATTGGGTCCCTAGAATCAGAGAAATTGGGTCCATACCAGGCATTTAACATTTTCCTTAAAAAAAAACCTGACTAAACATTTTAAATGTCTTAACACCTTGGTGTCTAGGTGGTTTTGGTGATTTTCGCAAAAAAAAACAGCAGTTTTCGGTTGCCTTACCAACGCCCTAGCTCCTCCACCGATTGCGCTAGAGAGCTGTTCAACGGCTCAAACGGATCGGCCAGTCTAGTAGATTGCACTCGAAAAAAAATTTTTTTGCCTGGGAGGTGCGGGTTTTTTGTGAGTGATGTCATAAGTGGAGGCCT
>Ga0210059_1008823_pt1 | contig 15827 bp, 3 predicted proteins | sample Ectturendosymbi2_FD_188042 | JGI IMG/M metagenome (GOLD analysis project Ga0210059, IMG submission 188042) | Ecteinascidia turbinata endosymbiont from Florida, USA - Sample 2 (SPAdes) (version 2) | ecosystem: Host-associated > Tunicates > Ascidians > Unclassified | place: Key West, Florida... | reverse complement strand
TTGTACGGGTTACGGACTTGGTCGAAGCGTCAAAAGATGTGGCAAGTCTTCTAGTCTGCACTCGAAAAACAATGTTTTGCTTGGGGGTGCAGGTTTTGTGTGAGTGACGTCATAAGTGGAAAACTTTTAGGCCACCTTGGCCCACTTTGCCTGGCCCTGGGCCCAACCGTTAGGTGGTAGTATTTCGCTGAAGTTTTTCTGGAAACTAAACTACAATCCGAGTCTTTTGATACTTTGGATGACCTGCCGGGGTTTTGGGTTCAAAGTTATGGTCTAAACCAGTAAAAATATTTGACTAATTAGATAATTAATTAATTTGTTTATTTTAGGTCATAACTTTTGAACCAGAAATGTTAGAAAGTTGATCAAAAGCTTAAAAGACTCAGACTCGAGCCTAGTTTCCAATGAAAAGTTTAGCGAAACACTTTGGCCTAGCGGTTGGGCCCTAGGCCAAGCAACATGAGCCAAAATGGCCCCAAATATACTTCACTTATGACGTCACTCACAAAAAATCCGCACCCCCATCCAAAAAATTTTTTTTCGAGTGCAATCAACTAGACTGGCCAATCTGTTTGAGACCTTGAACAGCTCTCTAGCGCAATCGGCAGAGGAGCTGTGGCGTTGATAAGGCAACCGAAAACTGCTGGTTTTTAGGTCGAAATCGAAGTACGAATATATTGTACGCCGGCTCTCAAAGTGTTAACAGGAAATCAATTTCACATAAAGTCATGCATCCTCAGTCGTGAAAATTGCAACCAAAGCTTACAGGTGAAAAGTTGAAAGGCTAAAGTAACAGCAGATAAAATTAACCAAACTCAAGACTACAATCAAAATATCATAACACAAGCTCAGAAAAAAAAGAAGCGTGTCTAATTATATTAATTCATGCTTTCCTAATGGCATCATATCAAAGCACTTCCATCACACAAATTGCAGTCCTGATCCACTGACCTGGTCCTGCCTAGGTGGACCAACTCAAAAGTACCATGCTTTTAAACAGCCTCCGAACCACACAGAGTTTGGATTCTCACTCCAAGACCTAATTTTACTTAAATTCAGTGTAGAACCACATTTGTAGACTGTTTCCAGCAACAAAATTAGAAAGAAATGCATGTGTATGTTGGCAGGAATGTTTGAAGGCAAAAACATAAATTTACGTTCGCCGAGAACAGTGGACAGCATACCTTAAATGTAGATCTATGTCCGATGGTAGTGAAAGCGTTAATTAAAAATAATTGTTTTGTTTTTAGGCTATAACTACCTAGCCACAATCACTAGAAAGCCAATCAAGGTTTCTAAAGATGCAGATTTTTGTCTAGTTTTTTTAAAAAAAGAAGCCAAAAAAACCTAAACCTGCTCCACTTGTGACATCTAAAACTTTCTGCATCTTAGAGGGTTTGAACATCTCTCTACCTCAGTGAACAAAGACTTGCCCAAATTGGGCAAATGCAGGACGTAAAGGATTAAAGGTCAATTTGGAAGCTCTGCTTACACACTTACATTGTTTGAAAACCTGAAATGAATTAGGATTCGATATCAATTGCACAAAGTATAGCATTGTTGCAACCTCTCCGTTGGCGTTGAATGTCCAATTCACCACGAACGGAATGTGCACTAAGAACAACACCCATATATATATGTGGTGTGAACAAGCAATAATGGAGTGATCCCGATAGAGTGATTTGGTGAGTGACCTGTAACAATGCTTGTGAACCTGGTGAACAGTTGACTGTATTTCCTGATGGTAATGACAAGTGATCTCGTCAGGTCATCTCTATTGTTGCTTGTTGCCACAGTGTATAGCTTTTCGCACTTGTTGCTCGGGCTTTCCGATCGCAACAAAGTGGTGCTGTGACCAGGATGTGAAGGTTGTGCTAGGTGCAGCCTTCACAAAAAGAACGTGCAATCGGTGCGGTTCATTGTAAATAGGAGGGGATGTTGTTGCAACCTCTCCATTGCCATTGTATTGAATGTGCAATTCACCACGACTGGGATGTGTGCAAAGAACAACACCCATATATATGTGGCGTGAACAAGCAATAGCATCATGATAGACAAATTGACTGCTTTTTCTGATGCTCGCTTCTTGGATTTTAAAAAATTGAAAGTGATTTCAAAAACTTTTCCAAACCTTTCAACACAATTGTTGATCAAAGGTCTGAATGACTTCAACTTGAGTTGATTGGTTTCTAGTCAGACAATGATATGAAAAGATGTTTTGATGAAAATAACCTTGCAAACTCTTGTAAACATATTTGCAGTAAGATTTAGAACCTTGTGAAGGTTCACACTGAAAACTATTTTACTTTTTGGAAGCACTTACTGCTTTGAGCAAGTTTTTTTCAAAGATGAAATGTTGCAAAGGAAAACAAAGAAGCTAATTATCAGATCAAAATTTGAAAGTTAATTGGGAAATGCTTGTGATTTTATGAAAGCAAACAGAAATAACAATACTTATCATATATAAATTATTATTTTAGAAGTATTTCAGCATAATGCCTCGTGAATTTTAAGTTGGCTTTTTTGCTCTTTAGCCAGGTGGTATACTTGGGTATTTAAGGTAACGTGTTTTTATGAAATCATAGAGGAGTTAACAACTATATAATGGAGGACTGGGGAATAGAAGAAGATAAAATGGGAATGACCACTGTATCTGGAACAGTCACCCTAACTAAAGACAGTCAAAACTTGATTGGCATCAGCATAGGAGGTGGAGCACCACTTTGTCCTTGCCTGTATGTTGTTCAAGTGTTTGACAACACACCAGCTTCAAAAAATGGTTCTTTAGCAGCAGGTGATGAAATAATTTCTATTAATGGTCAGTCAGTAAAAGGACTAACAAAAGTCCAGCTGGCTAAGACCATACAATCTATCAAGGGAGATGTGCGGATAAATTATAACAAGTTACATGCTGACCCTAAACAGGGAAAGACACTTGATATAATACTGAAGAAATTGAAACACAGGCTTGTAGAGCAAATGGATTCAAGTACAGCTGATGCACTTGGCTTAAGTCGAGCAATTTTGTGCAATGACGTTTTAATCAAAAGACTTCAAGACTTAGAAAGAACAGCTACTGTGTATCTTGGTCTGACCCACCATGTGAAGAAACTTTTGAAAACATTCTTTAACTTGTGCAAAATCCACAGAGATTTTGGGGATATCTTTTCTGTGATCGGTGTTCGTGAACCACATGCAAGTGGTGCTGAAGCATTTACCAAGTTCAGCTCAGCTCATCGGGACTTTGAAAAATCAGGATTCAAACTTTTGAAAACCTTAAAGCCTATGATACATGATCTCAATACCTACTTGAACAAAGCTATACCAGATACTAAAATGACTATCAAAAAATATGCTGATGTTAAGTTTGAGTACCTATCATACTGCCTGAAGGTTAAAGAAATGGATGATGAGGAATACAGTTATGCTGCTCTGCAAGAACCATTGTATCGTGTGGAAACAGGCAATTATGAATATAGACTGATACTGAGATGCAGACAACAAGCTCGTTCACAATTTGCAAAGTTGAGGAAGGATGTGATGGAAAAACTGGAGCTACTTGACAACAAGCATGTGCAGGATATTGTTTTTCATTTGCAGCGCTTTGTCTCAGCGCTTACTGAATACCATCAGTCTTGTCATGAAAGCATGCAACATGCTGATGTTTTTCCCATAGAAGTTGATCTAGCTACATCAACATTTGAATATCACAAACGAGAAAAATTTGAAGACCCTGAGTATGAAGACTCATTGGACCAGGCTTCGTAAGCTCTGTATTATGAGTTTGTTTTGATTTTTTCTTCAAACTCCCTTAATGGTGTGTAGTTGTGCTTGCTAGGACCATTAGTCAAGACCAGAGCTCAACCAACATGACTTTTAGATGGACACTGATTTTTTATTTTACACTGCTGATAACTGATGCTGATGTTTTTGCATTGCTCAAACCATAGTTGAAAGACAATACAATGCATATTGAATGAACACACAAAAATTGGAATATCTTAAAACTAAAAAAATACACAGAGGTGTTTGCATTTTTGCAAAATAATGATTTAATAAGCAAAATTAAACAATTTTACGTTGCACTTTAGGAAGCTCAGTTTGGTGGCTTTCATGAACAAATTGCTGATATATCTGTGGAATTTTGCTTATGCAATGCATTGGCTCATATATCAGCATGCTGATGTGTTGGTTGAGCTCTGGTCAAGACCACAACAGGCTGAAGAGGTGTTTGCCACAAGGCATGCATTGGTGTAGATTTCGTGCAATAATGTAAAATATAAGATTGTCTGTAGATTGGTTATGTCACAGTCTTGTAAAATACTGTACTTTTTGATGCCATGAAGACTTGGTACATTTTAAATAGTATTTTCTTTCAAACTTTAGCAGGAAAAGGGCATCAGACCATGAAAAACTTCAAGGAAGTTGAACTATGACCAAAAGTTATACTACAATATTACCTTTGAAGGTTTTTAACTGCCTAGTATCTTCAGGGAAGTTTATATTTCAAATATTGCACTCATATGTCCTTCACCTCACTGCAAGAAGGGCATGTACTCAACACTTATGTATAGAATTAGTGTTATAGATTTAGGGCACGTTTAGGCCATAAATTGTTTGCCTTTGTAAGTAGAACATGCTACCAAACTGCACTTCTTGGCAAAAATCAGTTATATATGTTCTGCAATACAGCACTGGGAATAATAAAAAGTTAGCGTTAATGCTTGTTAATTTTGCTTTATGATTTCCATGTAATGGTACTAGCTGCTGATTGAATTAGTTTCTTTAAAGGGAAAGTTGATTTTTTTCCATACTAGTCATCTCAACAAACTCAAATCTATGCCAATACTTCCAATCCACTGAACTATCAAAAAGTCGTTGGCAATAATTAGGGCATAATACTTAGTGGAATGTATCCTTACTTCTGGCAATAAAGAATATGAATGAGAGCTGTTTAAAGTGAAGAATTACTGAATTCTAACATTTGGAAAACTACTACTTGTGGAAAAATTCCCATGTAATGGGAGTAACTTTTCAAATGGTGATGCAAATGATTGTAGATGTTTACTTCATCAATTAATTGCATACTATGTTCAAAGTTTAACTTAAGTAAGTAATATGGCTTCAGTCTTGTTTGAAAGTCCAATGTGACATACGTTCTGATAAAAAAGATAATTGTTCAACAACTTGAAACCATTGCCAACTATGCTAATATTGTGGTAATAGTTCAATGTTTATTCTATAATCAAGTTGCAACATCTTTAAGTACAGTGTATTAGTTTCCTGACCAACAGATCACCAATTTTTAACATTCGTTTTTCATCACTGTCTTTGCCCATGGATGTTGGGTGTATAAGCCCTAAAATTTAGAAAAAGTTTTAATGTGTGGACTACATGTGGTACATTTTTTAAAGTGAGCTAGTACCCACTAATGCCATTTGAAGATTGAGTTTCGTCTGAATCTCTTATTGTTAAAGTTGTATGCAACAAATCGTGAGCATGTTTGGTGATACATGATGCTTCAGCTGGCATTACTGGTGCTTAATTGGTATCAGTGTCGAAAAGCGTCTTAGTTGTAGATGCAGCCAATCGAATTGCAAACTGTTGCTAATAGAGCTATAAAGCATGATGTATTCCACACTTTTTAGGTTGGTTTCATGTTAATGGAAATTGGTGGTGATTTTGTTTTCATTTGCTACAATTGCAAAACTAAACATTTTGCTGTTATTAGGTGGTTAAACTGTTATGCTATAGCTATATTTTGTGGTTAAAGTAAAGTTACTGTGAAATGGTAAATATTATTTCACTAAAGCTTGAGTATCCTCACATTTTTAACTTCATCTTGTTCACTCATGTCACATTATGCATATCAGAACTCAAAAGGCCCTCTACTTTTGTAAAATGCAGGCTTTCTTTCATCGTTGGCAGCAATATCAAGAAGCACTTTTCCTGCCTGTGGTTGTGTGTTTACATTTTATTTACAGCAACATGTACATGTATGTATCTTAGCCTGATGTGTTTACTTGGCTCTTGAAATTGTGTTCCAATGATGCAGTGCAAAGTTTTTTGTTGCTGATGAAGGTAGTTATGATAGTTGTATCCTTATAGACTGCAGTACTAGAACTTCAGATTTGCAATTTTTGTAATTAGCATTGTATTTTTCCCTGATCATGTACAATTGATGTTGAATTTGCAGCAAATGCTGAGTTTATGAAGATTTTAACTTGTTCCTTTAAACAAAGAATGGGAAGTTTGCCTTTGATATAAGACTTTGCACTCAAGATGTGATAGGTGTAGTGTGTCAAACCAGCGATAATAGCAAAGATGCATTTACTGTAGCAGGGAAAATGGTGTAGAACAGGGGTGGGCAAATAACGGCCCGCCACAGCATTTTAAGTGGCCCGCGGAAGCAATCAGAAAGTATCTTCATCTGAAATTTCCTCCAACTTATCAGAACAAATGTTAGTGCTGACTGCTTAGGCTAGCTTAAGCGAAACTTGCTTCTATTTCACTAAGAAGGTACGGCCCTCCGCCAAACGTGGCAATGGCCCCCGAGCCAAATTAATTGCCCATGCGCCAATGGCCTCGAGCCATTGGCACACGCCAATGGGCCCGAGCCAAAATGGTCCCCGAGCCAAATTAATTGCCCACCCCTGGTGTAGAACGTATACATTTCTTGTCTGCATATTCATGTATGCATTGAAATCCTTCTAACAAAGAATGTGACTTGGTCCAAAATAACTAGAGCAGTATGCAGTCATGCTTAGAGATATACATATACTAGACTTGTGTTCTAGATGTGATTTTTCCCATAAAATAAATAGACAATTTTGGTACTGATTTAATACTGCAAATGCAGCTGCCATTTCATCAGGTATTTTGAATGTTTCTAGCAGCTGACTTAGGATGCTGCAGTGAGGATTTAACAAAAGCAAACTCAGGTTCAAGTGTTTAACATACACCACCTTCACATGTTGAAAGATTTGGATTGGAATTTTTTAACCTTATTTCTCTTTACGCCCTGTGGCAAGTTCTAAAAGAAAATTAATTCAACCACTTTTTCTTTCCTAATTCTATAGATATATATATAGTATATATATAAACTGAATCAAGAAACATAAATTTTGAAAAACAGTAGTAGATTTTAAAATTGTGACCTGAATCCAATTTTGACCCAAGTAAATGCAGTAAAAGCTTTCTTTTATGATTTTTCATAGTAATTGATTAAATATAAGGTTATTGCAAAATGGTAAATATTGTTTCACTAAATTTCACCCTTTGTTGGGTGAAACTTAACACTTCAATGTCCGGTAGGCAAAGGCTCAAAAGACGCAACAAGTTGTCTAGTCTGCAATAGAAAAAAAATTTGTGATTGGGGTTGTGTGTTTTTTGTGAGTGACGTCATAATTGGAGAACTTTTAGGCCACCTTGGCCCACTTCACCTGGCCCTGGGCCCAAACTGTTAGATGGTAGTATTTCACTTAAATTTTTATTGGAAACTAGGCTACAATCTGAGTCTTTTGATTCTTTGGATGACCTGCTAGGTTTCAGGTTCAAAAGTTATGATCTAAAGTGGTAAAAATATGTGACTAATTAGCTAAGTAGATAATTAATTAATTTGTTTATTTTAGATCATAACTTTTGAACCAGAAATGCTAGAAAGTCGATCAAAGGCTCAAAAGACTCAGACTCGAGCCTAGTTTCCAATGAAAACTTGAGCGAAATACTTCCGTATAGCGGTTGGGGCCTAGGCCAGGTAACATAAGCCGACATGACCCAAAAACTACTTCACTTATTACATCACTCACAAAAAATCTGTAACCCCCAACCAAAAAATTTTTTTCGAGTGCAGACTAGGAGACTGGTTGGTCCGTTTGAGCCTTTGAACAGCTCTCAAGCACAATTGGTGGAGGAGCTCTGACGTTTGTAAGGCAACCGAAAATTGCTGGAATTAGCCTGAAATCCAGGTATGATATATTCGTAGACCGGCCATCAAAGTGTTAACACCTGAGGTCAAACTGCAAATTGCCAACAGGCATTAAAGACTCATCAGTTAGAAATGTAACTTTTAACACCTTCAGCACCAGCACATGAAAATTTTTGTGCTTTCATATCATGGCTTTGGTGCTGGCAGATAAATTATTGTGTCAAACTTTCACATTTAATGTGACAATGATGAAAAACAGCCAGTGTCCAGCAGTTGGCCCTACTGCCCAGGGCCAGGTGTTAAGCTAAACGATGTTTCAGCTAAAATTTGGATTTCACTATGCCTTTAGTCATAGTCTCCTTCAAGTCAACATATGGTTGTTGTGCTCGCAACATTTTTTATTTTCAAATAGGTTAACATATAATGAAAAAGATCTATTGTGATTGTAGGTTTTATTCATGTTTGTTGTTCCTTGTGTGCATGATGTTGAATTTTCAATATATAGATAGCTTTGCTATCACTCAGAATTACTGTTGTAAGCCTTAATGGCTTATAAAACATTGTTTTAGCTGCTGGTTGTTTTGTCAAACTATTTTCTTTTTTGTCCTTGTATTTCTTCCAACCTCACGCTTACATAATATATATATACTTTGATGTCAGAGAAGTTTTCAATGTGCAAAAGTTGAGTGTGCATGGCTTTGCAAAATGTAAATGATGCTAATAATATGTTAGTCAATGTTAACGTTTTGAGTATGCCAATATTTTTAATTATAGAAAACCAAGCAATTTTGGCATATGTGGTGGACTAATTTAACAGAAATATAGTGAATTGTGGTGCAATCAAAAGTTCAACTTGATTTTTTTTGTTTAAGTAGAAAACGTGAGATCTAATGAATTTACTGTATATGTCAGTGGACTTGTAAGTACTAAAATGCTATGATGTGCAATTTATTATGATAAATATTATGCCAATGTTTCAGCAAACATATTGTCTGATTCATTGCTGTGGAAAGAATCCTTTTGATTGAAATTATGCCAATGTTTTTGGTTTTTTTTCAACTGTAGAAACATTAAATCCATGATGCTTGTAACCTATTTTCTCCTTGAACTCTTATACCATAGAAAATATGTTGTGAGATTGACTTCAAAAGGATATTTTAAGATTTTAGTGGCTTGCAAACTTTGGAAAGATTTATAAAAAAATGGAATGATTATTATTAAACCAAATTTTTAACCATTTTATGCATTTTGACAGCTGCTGTTTGTCATGCAATGGTTTTTATATTGTGGATTGCACAAAATGTTTGATGTTTTAGAGTGTAATATGTGGTAATGTCGTTGTTTGTGTGTAGGTCATCATGTATTAGTTGCAAAGATGTCAGAGTTGTGTTTAGGGTGCACAACATTTGTAGCTACTGCTGTACCACATGATGAGTGTGGAACAGACGGTCTTCCTTTGACCCCAAATTCAGTAAAAATACTGGGTTTGGCACAGGAGTTGAAAGCATTGAAACATGTAAACATCTGCCAGTATGTGGATTTCCAATGTGGGAAGCATGATCGCATATTTTCTGTATCGGAATGTTATGTAGACACAATATACAAAAGAATTCTTGATCCGCCAGACCTTGTCCTTGGTGAGTGGCATAACTTGTGTCTGAAATACATTGTAGGATGCCTGAACGGCTTGGAGTTCTTGAATGAGAGGAAAATTGTGCATCATTCCTTGGAGCCAAAGAATATTTTCATAACTTCAAAAAATATTCCCAAGATTGGTGGTTTTGGCTTGCACCACATGTCGGATGGTGGAAACTTGATTGACAGCCCCATTGGTAATCCTAAATACCACCCCCCTGAACAGATTATTATGCTTCATATGGCTGCTGGAGCATCATGTGGAAACAAGAAGTTTGATGTGTGGGCTCTGGCAATCATTTTGCTGGAACTGATTCACAAAGAGTTTGTGTGGAATAGTGAAAACAATCTATCTGTGGTGTCTCACATTTTGCAGTTGTGCTTGCTGAATAGCGCACAGAAAGTGGTTGAAGTGCTTTGCCAAACTTTTTCTCAGCAACATGTTCTATCAAGTGTAGGTCAAACTATGCAGCAAATCAAGTTTGTGTTGGATAACAGTTTTGCTATTGACCAGTCCAAGCGATTGACTGCATCACAATTGTTGAAAGGCGTTTCTGTGAAGCATTTAGAAAGTCTTGTTGATGGGATGAATGGATCATCATCGTCTAGGTCATTTGAAACAGACTATGAAGTTGATGTAAATCCTATGAATGATCTGGAAGCAGATGAATTGTGGCATCTGTGGAAATTAGCTGGTGGCGATATGCCCGCCTGCGTTTCAAAGTCAGATAGCGCAGCACCAGCTATACAGACACTCCCTTGCTTTGTCACATTGCAAGGGGACATGTTGGGTATGGAACCATCTGCAGATACATTTTTTGATCCTGCAGTAACGTTTTTGTCACTTGACGCTATTGAGAAGCGTATGGTAATCACTCCTGAAACTGCTGCGTTTTTTTACCCTCTTTTGGAGAAAAGTGATGAGCGGCATCAGCATGAAGCCAGGAAACTGCCATTGTTAATAAGAGAAAACGACTTTGACTACCAAGTTTATCGCTTAGCTTTGTTCAAAAGGCTGCTTCTGGGCTACCCTTTTGTGCGTGACTTCTTGTGGAAAGAGGCACGTGTTGATATTCCTGTGTTTTTCCGTGGCCATGTATGGGCTTGCTTACTTGATGTGCAAGGTGACATTGATGACGAATACGTCCATATTGATAAAGAAACGCCATTTCTTGCAGACAGGCAAATCGCTGTTGACATCCCAAGATGCCATCAGTACAACACCATCCTATCGTCGCCCGCAGCGCACGAAAAGCTTAAACGCGTTCTCAAAGCGTGGTTGTCTTCACATCAGCACCTCACCTACTGGCAAGGTCTTGATTCACTATGCGCTGTTTTTCTTCACTTGAACTTTAACAATGAAGCTCGTGCGTACAAGTCTTTGTCGCTGTTCATAGACAAGTACTTGTATAACTTCTTCCTGAAAGACAACTCAGCAATTATACAGGAATACCTGATAGTTTTTGCCCACCTTGTTGCTTTTCACGATCCTGATCTTTCTTGCCACATGAGCGACATTGGTTTCATACCAGACTTGTATGCGATTCCTTGGTTTCTAACTATGTTCGCTCACGTGTTTCCCCTTCACAAAATCGTGCATTTGTGGGATACGCTCCTATTGGGCAACTCATCCTTCCCTCTGTGCATCGGCGTTGCTCTCCTCCTTCAAGTGCGCGAAGAATTGCTCAAGTCAGATTTCAATGAATGCATCCTGCTATTTTCTGACTTTCCCGAAGTTGACATTGACAGTGTGGTGCACAAATCAATACAGATTTTTTGTCACACGCCCAAAAGCTCCACGTTCCGTGTTCATGCAAAACACGATGCAAAGTCAAACCAGGGGCAAACATCGTATTACTCCGATGATTATAACCACAGCCCCAAAAGCGAGCTGTCAATAACGCCGGTGCCTTTGGAAGAATTGAAAAAAGAAGTCTGTTGCAGAATATCTGCCGAGGATCTGATACAGCTGAGCGAGTTGCGTGGCTCCAGCAGTTCAAAAACTCCCGCCAAACCGCTCAAGAGCAGCAAGCCACGCATTTGTGTGATCGACATCAGACAACGGGAAGAATACTCCCGAGGAACCATCCCCGACAGCGTTAGTTTTCCTTATCCAGGCCATAAGCCTGCTGCCGCCCTGATACCAACCATCAATCAGCAGAAAGCGAAGGTCGTCGTAATTGTCGGCATCCAGCAGAGCCGTGACGACAGAGAATTCGCTCGTGAATTGCTGGGAGCTGGGATCAAAGGTGTATGTGTCCTTCATGGCGGGATCGAGGTTTTAAAACCTGTCGGCATTTTGACTGTGCCATCCTTGGACTAGTATCAATCGTTCTCCTGAATGGCTTTGATGATGAATTGTGTATAAATTACTCTCGGGACTAATTTGGTAATGCGTTCCTGTTTTCGGTGATGTCGGTAACTTACGTGTACATGTTAAAGTGCAAATTATTTTTATCGTGTGTACTTCCGCGATTCGTATATTAAGATAAGCAGTTTAAAAATAACGGATAAAAGTCACGAATTTCGCTTTGCACAACACCTGTACTATTTGCAACTAGCCGTGGGTTGGTATTTGTGATATGTGAAACGTGATGTTTTGTCTGCTGTTGTTAAACCGTGCAGATAAGCGGGGAAGGGTTTTGCTTTCTAACGTAGTGTTCTTCAATTTATCGAATTTGCACGCCGCAGATGACTACACGTGCTGTTCGATGAAGCTTTAACGTTTTATTGCTTAAATAACATATATACTTCCAGCGCTTCCTAACCTGCGGCATGTCACTGTCAGTAAATAAACTGACGTGATGTCGCCACTACCAAGCGTTGTTTTGATATTATTCATGTCGTGATTCCGTTGCGACGCTGCCCGTTCACTGTAAACGCTTCCACCCGCTTCCACTGCAGTGCAGCATCAAGTCAATCTGTGTTTACTGCAAACTCCCAAACGTGTCTGAAAAGCGGCCAGGACCAAGTAGAGCTGGCTCGTCACGATTGTTTGCATTAGGTTCCGGTTTCACTTAACCTGCGAACTTAACCAAGCTGCCTGTGACCGTAAAATACTGCTGAAACAGACTAGACTTCTGGGCAGCTCATCCTTCCATCTGTTCTTCGGAACGTTTCTTTAGATTTTTTTAATGTAGGAGCTGAAGTTGTGTGTAGAAATTTCATAGTTTTTCAGAGCTTTACTATATCTAAATGTATGCATATCATGACCTCTATTTGCGTTGGCTTATGTCTACAATACTGCTGCTCGCTGCAGACTATCAGAGGCTGTTATCGTTCGATGTTATGTACCTGCTAGTTTGAATATTTTCATTGGTGCTGTGCACAGACGGCTTCGTACTCGTTGAAACTCCAGTATGTGACGTTTTCATCATTACCGTTCTGTTGTTTGCATCCCGATAAAATTGCCCAGTGATTTCGACGTCAGAACAAATTATCCACATGGTGTTGTTTTCATCTTGTGCGAGAAAAGTAGCTGACAATTTTCTAGTTTTATTTGTGCGGGAACACCAAATGTCCGAAGCAAAACGCATGTTCTACGTACGTTGAAAGTAAAAATTACGATGAGGCCACTGTCTGCACCAGGGGCGGGAACCTGCTGCCCTCGTGAATGTTTAATATTGCCCGCATCAGTATTTTGGTTACCCAAGTTAGAATATAACATCACGTCAAAACTAAACTCCATGACAAGCAAACACACAATAAACACAGAGAAGTCTTTCGTGCTCCTTGAAATAGTTTTTTTTCCAGGGCTGTGGAGCCGGAACTAAAACTTCAGGCTCCGGGCATCGAAAGTTTTTGGCTACGGCTCCAAAATAATTTGTTCCATTTAAAACTGATAACCGTCGTATTATTTGCACAACTCGCTTGCCCAACAAACTAGGGCTGTGGAAATGGAATCCAAATTTCCGGTTTCTACAGGTTTTTGGCTCCAGCCATCCAAAATTGCTCGGGCTCCGACTGCACAGCCATGCGTTTTTCTCTTTGCAGTATTTTCCTTTGGACAATAAACGTAGAATTTTAAGATAAAATTAATTAATTTTTGCTGCCTGCTAACGCTGTGGTACAATTCATGCGGTCCGTGGTAGTAAATAGGTTCCCTATCCCTAGTCTACATATAGCACGATTTGTTTCATGAGATCAACTTTCTCGCGCGCAATCTAGCCTTGATGCCAAGCAAGTTGGGGCTTACCAGCTTCGGTTTTAAAAAGTACAGACAAAGTTATAAAACAGGAACAAATCGCTATTGGTTGAATGATAGGCTTCATCCTTGTGATGAATGAACTAACTGGTTTTCTACAAAATCTTTACTCTTTACTTGCGTCAGAACATGTATAAACAATGGCAATTATTTTTCGATTTTTTCCTCTTTAGCAATCGTGCAAAAGTACCCGAGTGAGCTCTTAACATTTTGATGCAAAGTGTCCTTTCCTGCAGTTTACTTTGTTGGTTTAACAAGTTGAGTTCGGTATTTCCATTGCCATCTTTTTGCTTGAATCACTATCATCCCACAGTAGGTTGTTCGTAATGAAGATTGGCGCGGTCTTGATCTACACTGCGCTTGATTGGCGACGTGCAATAAATTCCTGATATGCGTTGATTTGCAGAGATTTTCACCATGTTGTCTGTAATTCCAAAAGTGGAGCAGCTTTCCAGAAACGTAATCAGAATACTTGGTTGCAACCCCGGCCCTATGACGTTGCAAGGGACCAACACGTACCTTGTTGGAAGCGGCAAGAGACGGTTCTTGGTTGACACTGGCAATCCTGGTGTTCAGGAATATGTGACGAATTTGAAACAGGAACTTGATCGATTAAACGTTTCGCTGGAAGGCGTCATCTTAACCCATTGGCACGCGGACCATGTCGGCGGCATTGCCGACATTGAGGACAAGATACTCCAAGGGAGCCGCGTGCCTCTGTACAAGTTCGCGCTTTCGTCCGATGAAGCTGCGCCGAACGGTTCCCCATACACATTTGTCCAAGACCAACAGATCTTGAAAGCTGAGGGCGCCACCCTGCAAGTTGTTCACACCCCTGGACACACTCCAGATCACATAGCTCTTCATCTTCTCGAAAGCAACGCCCTCTTCTCAGGAGACTGCATTTTAGGTGAAGGTACCGCTGTTTTTGAGGATCTCTACACATACATGAATTCACTTAAGCGTATCCTGGGCATTGGGCCGCAGGTTGTGTACCCGGGGCACGGCAAAGTGGTGAGTGACCCCACTGAGAAGATCAAGTTCTATATAGATCATCGCAACGAACGTGAATCTCAGATCATGTCATTTCTCCGCGAGAAACACCCAAGTCCTGTTACCAGCAAGGAGATAGTTGAAAAACTCTACAGCGACGTTCCCAGCCATCTTCATCGTGCCGCGGAATTCAACATTAACAATCATTTGAGAAAGTTGTTGAAAGAGGGTAAGGTTTCTCACGATGTAGACACCTGGGTTCTTTCAAAATTGTAAAATTCTTATCATCATCTCGTAATTCTTGCAAAAAAAATATTTTTATGCAATTTTACTTTTTGTGCAATTCTACAGTTTTACTTCATTCCTTTTGATAGATAATGATGGCGGTCGTGTTGACAATGCAGAGTCGGGAATTTGGTGGTTGCGTAGTTTTATTTCCAAGCATGGAACGCCTGCAACGCTCCACTTTCTCTTCATATTTTGCTCTGATTTAAAAAATATGCATGTATAGTACTGACATAGCTGAAGTCTTCGCGGTAATGAGTAGCGAATCGTCACCCGCTCAAGTGTTAATTTATATCTTATTTTATTCATTTTGTGAAGTTCACGAGCAAGTCATTTATTGGCTGGACCCTTTTACTGCAGTTCACGTGTTGGTTTGAGTAAAACATGTAATGTTGATTATTATGAATTTTTCAACATTCTCAGCTTCTTCGTTTCTGTTAAAAAATAGTTTTGTTAATAGTTAGTTTTATTTTCTTGTCCAAGTGATGCGTAACATTATGTTGAAAGTAATCTTTGTGGTCTTTGAAATACAGGGTGTCCATAAAGCCCTGCACGCATTTCAAAATGTAATTGCGAAGTAACTAAAGTAGATAAATCATACAGTTTTTTGCAAAGTGAAGTTTGTTTATTAAAGTTTAAAATTAAAAAATTTGGAGTAGTTTAAGTAATAGCCATATTTCAAGAATTTGCTTTTTCATGCTATTGATAGACTTCAACATGTGCTCCATTTGTTGCTCTCAATATGTCAAGGCGATACTCAATTTCGCGCCAAGTGTTCTTCCG
>Ga0210059_1008822_pt1 | contig 15829 bp, 9 predicted proteins | sample Ectturendosymbi2_FD_188042 | JGI IMG/M metagenome (GOLD analysis project Ga0210059, IMG submission 188042) | Ecteinascidia turbinata endosymbiont from Florida, USA - Sample 2 (SPAdes) (version 2) | ecosystem: Host-associated > Tunicates > Ascidians > Unclassified | place: Key West, Florida... | reverse complement strand
ACAGAGCCAAATCAGCCGCACCCCATCCCCCGAATTTGGGGGGGCACGCTGTCACAGGGGGCGCAAAATTCAATCCCGGCACCACTTAGACCCCAGAGAAAGCTTCGATCCCAAATTGAAATATGAAACACTAGAAATCAGTGAAGTTAGGGGGCGTTTTGAAAGAAAAGTGCTTATGCATTACAATTACATTGGGCCCCTTTGAAAGCAAGGTATTTACACATTACAACTCCCGTTGGGATCTCTTTTGAAAGCAAAGTAGCCTACCTATACATTATAGTCGCTGTTGGGCCCCTTTGAAAGTACTATACACATTACAGTTGCAAAGAGGGGCCCGAGGCAAGTGCCTCGCTCGCCTTCCCTTAAGGACACCACTGTATATAACCCTGACAATGATCATATGAGAATATGAAACCGATTGAACACGTTCTGCGTCATCCGATATGCGTACTTTCTCATCTGATGTGCGCATGTAAACACTGCAGTGTAAAGTTATCTTTATATTACTGAACACATTGAAGTTGCTGATGAGTTTATCACTTCAAAAAACACAGATTTCACGCGATTTTTCATAATTAAACCTCGACACACAGGTCGACTATAAAAACAGATCTGAGTGGATAAAACCCTCAGTGAGAGCCCTGGTCACAAGCGGCAAAACGCCTGCACCGTAACTTGAAGAGAACATTTGAAGATTTATTGTCGTGTTATTTTTACGCCATAAAGGCCAAGAGAACAACAATCCGCTAGCAAGTTTCGCAACTTGCCTCTGTAACAGTCCTCTCACATTTAGGGATTTTGTCCCTAGATTGGAACTTTTGACCATTTTTAGAGATTTTTTAGGGATTTAAAGATTTTTTAGGGATTTTCAGAACAGTATGAAAATGTGTAAAATGAACTATTTCAGTTCATTTTGCCAATCATATTTGGTTCTATTTACAACATTTATCACTGGCACTGCGATTTTATGCTGCACCATCACAGATTTAGGGTGTTTTTCGTACTGTTCTAGTGATTTTTGGAGTTGGATTTCTGAAGGCCGTGCTCTGCAGGCAAATGATCGGACATGAGCGAACTGCGCACTTGCGCTAAGCGTTTCAGGGGCCTCACGGTCACGACTTTGCCCTGATGGCCCTCGCGTTTATTTATGCGGCCCTGCCTACATGCCTAGTTGTATACGTACAGAAGTCAGATTTCCACTTGATAAACGTATTTTGTGCAGTGATTGCTGCAAAAAATGTAGGCTACTATGTCTAGCCCAGGTACTCTTCTCTTATTTTGTACTGCACAGCAGAAAGATACCTTTGGTGCTTACGACCAAATTTTCTCATTAGCGCTGCCTGCTGCTGCTGCTGCTGCTCAGACAGCCAGATTGAGTTAATTGTGTAATTAGAAGAGTCTATTTTGGGGGTTGTCCCAAAACAGAGTAGTGCAGTTAGTGGATTATGGATGTTAATCGTTGCGTCCACGTAGGCCTTAGTCTATATTTGTCAACATTTATAGGCGATTTTAAATACAAAATGTTATTAATCTAAACATGTGCCATGCACCAGAAGATTAGCAGTCCAGACATCACCAAGGTTTATGCATGCGTATTTCGGCCAGTAAAAAGCCCAATGCGCACACTTTATACGCATATATATTTCACTTAATCTCACGGTAAAGTTTATCACTTTGCGCTAATGAAAGAAAACGTTCATCGCGGCGTACATGCTTTGCACGGCCTCATGTTTACTCCTTCAGTAATAATGTTTTCATAGCGGAACGATACGACTGATTCTGATTTCCTGCAAATTTTTTTTACATTTGCATTTCATTACGGCATCTCTAAATAGTCGCCGTCAATTAAATAACAATACTTTACGACCCAATTCCTTTTGTCATACTCGTTCAAAAAATTTAGTTGGAAACTACGAGCCTATTATGGGTAATTGCAGGAAAATATTTATAATCAATTTGCACAATCTGCAAATGCTGTTCATTTTCTGAATTAAAAATAAATTTTCAGAATGTCTCGCCCCCTGCACAAACATGAAAGTCCCCAATGGAAGACTTTCTGGCGACGGTTCTGCCCAGGCCCGCAGACACGGTGGGGCATTCGGAGGCAGTTACCACCAAATCTTTTTTGTACCCCCAAATTTTGTTCCGCTCAGAAAAATTTCTTTTAAACATATGATAAAAACAAAAATCTTTTCCCCACAAAACGAATTTTACGGGCCTGGTTCTGCCAAAATTGTGTCTGCAATTAGGATATTTTGTTTTGAAGGCCATTCAGCCTCGAGATGTAGCATAACATAACCTTTTTTTAAAAATCGCCATCAGGGGGGCCCTGTAAGCATTTCGGGGAGGCCATAGTTGGGCTGATACGGCACTGGTAACAGCTAGAGTCGAACAAAAAAAAGTTTCGAAAACTTCAATACATGCAGCATGTGTTAATAGCCTAACAATACGAAAAATCATCTAGTTGCAACATTTTAATTTTTGAAATTTGAATTTTTGGATGGCCCTCTGCCTTGGATGCCCGGGGCCGACGCCGCGTTCGCCTCCCACCCCCCTCTGCGCACCACTGCAAACACCAGTTGTTTCAGTCGCACACTTTTCGCTTTAAACTTTTCCATAAGACTGACGTTCACGTATCTGGCAAAACAGCTCGAAAATTATGTGTTCAAGGCTTGCTTTTAAGACGCGGAAGCTACTCACGGGTTTGCACTTCCTTTCTGCAACTTCAACAAAGAACTCCGCTTCTGGCAGTAAAAAATATAAGATCTTTTTGGAAATTTTTTGCAATACCCGAATATATGGTTAAAACATCAAGCTGGTGTCCTACAAACAACGCTGAAAACGGCCCCAACTTGTCAAGTGGTGCATCTTAAATCTATAATTTATTTACACTTTTCAAAGGATAGCACAACTTTACTGTCAGCTCAGTTGCTATGGCTCCTGTGACTTGGCCGATCTTTACTTAATCAGCAGATCAAGTACTCCATCCTCATGCAGATATGGTTATGCCATGTGAGTACCACGAGACGCACGTAACGAGCTGTGATTGGTTGAGGAAACATGTTGATCTTGTACGTGTTCTGATCGAAGTTACCTTGAAAGACCTGGAACCAACAGTAGAGCAAAATGTTGCGATAGAGTTTCATAAAATGAAGCCTGCAAGTACTAAATAACTGAAATAACAACTCCATTTTACGACGGCACCTTCACGTTTGTTGTATAGCGCTTCTTCCTAACCTGTAGGTATTATCCCAATAGTAATGTGCCAGCAAGATCCTGTGTCTTCTTGAAGATGAAATATTTGGTAAAAAAACTTCTCAAAAAACCAACACTGGTCTACCAGGTTAAAGTTGAAGATTTTTTAATGAAATTTACCTCAGAAGTGGGTAGAAATTGGATGTTGCTATTTTCTGTTAAACTCAAAGTCAACAACAATCTCAGATATTCCTGCTGGCTCCACACCAAGGCGGGACCAAGCAAGGTCGGAAATGTAATCACTCCATCTGGTCCTTGGATGACATCTGGGCCGCTTTCCCGTCGGTGTAGCAGAAAATATTTATGAAAATATTTATGAAAGTATTTATGAAAGGTATCTGCTTTGTAAATAATGAGACATTCTGGTCGCATGGACGAACCATCGTAGCTGAGAACTCTCTATTCGGGAAAGTGACTCGAGATTCAGGATTCTACGAATTTCACAGCTGTGCACTTTGTCGCGAAGTGTCACATCGTGAACTCTTCGCAAAAATCCCATCTCTGCAGTTTGTACTTAGCACTTTTTCAGTGATTCCCATGACCATAGGTGAGGATCTAAACAAAGACCGATATGAAAACTGACAGCTTTGCGGTGTTTGAAAGCTCCCGTTTCGTCACCACAGAGCTATAAAGCTCACACAGAACTGTGTTTGGTTTACCAAACCATGTATCAATATTTTTCTGCCTTCTACGTCACTCGTGAATGCAACTGTAAGGTAATTGGACATCTGGGCCTGCTGCAGTGTGTTGCTACGGAAGGACTGAAGGATTTTGGGCAAAAATAATAATGCATGTAAGTGTGCTTTCAACGCCAAGAATGCCGTTTGCAGCGCGTTTCGTTATTTGCTGAAAGGATAGAACGCAAATGTTCAATTTGAACTGACTCATGGTCAAACGTTGGTGGGATGATCATCCATAGACGTGAGTGTTTTTCTACCGACTTTAAAAATGTTAGGTCTACCGACTTTAAAAATGAAAATGTTTAAAAAATGTTGGGAGACCTAACTTTATAAATGTCAGGTCTACCGACTTTAAAAATGTAAAGATTTGTGTAGAATTAATCAGGCGTTTGTGTGTTTTCGAGTGTATTTGTTCATCCTGTTTTTTTCAATATATTCGCGGCCGACGTGAAACCCCAGACGCTAGTTTCATATCTGAACCTTAAAGTCAGTTTTTGATTTTCCAAGATTGTGGATTTACAAATTGTTTAATCCCAGCTTGGGTAAGCTTCAGATTGTAATTGATTTGAAGTTTTCATTTAGCAAAATAGCTTAGGTTTCTCGTTATATATTACGCGTCTAAGTTTCTTCGCTTTGACACCAAATTGCGAACGAACACAGGAGGGCGCAATTTAAATCGGATCTAGATTTGAAGTGTGTTGATACACTGGTTTCCTGCTTTTGAACGTTGTTTATATTTGCAGCTCCACAAAGTACAGTGAAATTTGGTCGATTTCTCTCTTCTTTTTCAAACAGTTTCTTCCTTGTCAGTTGGGCCGTGGTATAGCCAAGCGCAAAAAGGCTGTTTACATACAAAAAGATTGAGTTTATATTAGCAAAATTGCATATTGTGTACATCTGTTTCTTACTTGGTCAGTGCCACGGTCGTTTTTGATGTTGCGAAATGTCGTTCCGTCATCGCTGAAAGCTATTCTGAAACTGGTGACCCTTTGCCCCTCGCTGTTTAATCTGCCTTGGGTTATGACTCCAGTGAGATGTTGCGGTCTTCCGAAGTCCACTTGGATCCACTCTCCTGCCACCACTATCAGTAAATTGGACATAATGTAATGGTCCTTACTAGCATTTATTGAAGAATGGCGAAAGCGTTACTGCAGAGTTACGGCTATGGTAGTTCACGTCGTTTCAACTTTGTGTAAAATCTTTCACAGTTTTGTTTGGATCCAGAGTCAATCTCTAACTTTCAAATTCTACATCGTATCTTTAAATGCTGCCAGCGTGTCTAGCACACCACTAGTCTACAGTTGGTTTAGCGTAAGGCCAGATGAACAAAACTTACGTCTGCCAGCTGCCCAAGACCCTATCGAATTGGTATATTCAGCCCTGAGGTCGAGCCTAGCATAACGAGGTCGATGTGCAGCATCGTTCCGATGGACTGTCGACGCTGTGATGGCTGTGTCGGGAATGTCACCATTTTTCAGCCCAGCAAAGCAATGCGCATCTGTGAAAACAATCAAGCTGTTTCAAACAGTACTTGCATGACCACTTGTGAGACGATACAGGGGTTTCTGATGTTCGTTAAAATGATAAAAAGTTCTTGCACAGTCAGATCTTTGTTTTTGAGCTATTTGATGTTTACTGATCAGAATGAAAAGTAGAGCAGATGTAGACGTCATTCAACAATTGGAATAGATTTAAGTAGATTCATAAATCATGAAGTACATCGAGATCACGCAGACCGTAGGTTCTTGTCGTCATGACAACTTGGATCAATGTTTCAGATCCAATAAGCGACAATGACCAGCGTCGTTTCATCAAAAACTGCATGAATTCCACCATTAACAATACGTTGCAACTCTTTGTTTACTTCTTCGAACAGTACTGGTTTTTGTTGCTTTGAACAAAACAACTTTAACTCAGAAATTTCTAACTGATTTTTGGAGGTCCTAAGGAGACACTTCCCGCACAATTTGTTAGCATGGCCAGGTTTTCTCCACAACACAACATGCTGGACATAACATCGCCGACGTGGTGTAGAAAACAGTGTTTCCTGGCATTCCACACTGGCAAAACTGAAGCCTAAGAAGTGTTGTGATAGTTAATATTTGGTGCTGCGGCGTGCCACAAGGGCTTGTGCCGGGAGTACAATGAACATCGATTTTTGTCTCTACAGATATGTCGCAACCATCATCTGTACCAGGCCGTAACTAGCTTTCAAGGTTTGGGAGGGAAAAATACAATTTCAAGATAGCAAGACTTTTGTTTTTATTATGTTTAAAACAAATATTGATGGGCGCAAAAAAAGTAGGAGGCCCGCAAATCCCCTTGTGGCTACAGGCCCAATTTCAACCATCGTCAAAAACGATACTTACCCAGATCGACATGGGCGTGTTGCTCGTTGAGTATTCTCACTTGCTCTGTTAAAGAAATCATGACTAATTACAACAAACAAGATTTGCGGTTTTTACACAATGAACAACGATGTGCAATGACCACTTCAGTAAACATACAACAATCATCCTCAGCGCCTTCAATCTGCACCACAGCTTGAGATTGTTGCATGTTTATTTATTTTTGCTGTTTACAGTCAGTGCTATGATGGACAAACGTTCAATGGAGGCATTTTCAAAAAAACATTTTAATACATATCCTACAATCTAGACCAGTGGTTCCCGACCTTTTATGCCCATACCCCACCTAATTAACTCTAAAATCCTGTGCACCACATGTGGTGATCTATTAATCTTATGATTTTAGCTCCGTTTTTGCTAAGAAGCTTATAACGCCAATACCTTTGCTTAAATCAGCTCTGGACCCAGACTTCGTCAGTCGGCCTCAGTGCCCCCTTTAAAACTCGCATTGCCTCCCTGCGCCTCTCCGTTGGGAACCACTGATCAAAACAAAATAAAGGCATGAACACGCCATAAATTTTCAACTCAGCACACTGTACTTTACCTTGAATAGTTTGTAGCTGAGATCGTAAACTCTCGAATTCCTCCGTCGCACATACACATGATCCCGGCTCCCCCTTAACACCCTGTGGACCAGCTGGGCCTCGCTTTCCTGGACGTCCAGGCTCCCCTTGTCCTTGCTGATTGTCGACTGCCCGTGGTATAGGATAGCATATCTCAGTTGAACATCGAACTTCTACAATGAAAACTACACAGGCTGTGATCAGAGCGAAGGCTATGACTTCTTTCATTGCGATCAAGATGGTAGCGATGATGAAAGTTGCCGGTAGACCTGCATCAAAACGAACTTGTTCTAAATATTAGGAACATGTAGTGTAACGGTGCACAACCTACGGCCGTACGGCCGCATGCGGCCTTCGGTAGTGAATTTTGCGGCCACCCACATGTAATTTAAAATATAAGATTTGACAGCCGTGCTGGCGTATATTGAAACAAAACAAACGGAAGGCAAGAAAATCAGTCGACACGATGCGTAACAATCTGGATGGTGATGTCACAAAGAGTTATAGAATGAATATACAATTTATGTTTGAGTGTGTTCTGTGTTGCTTGGTTCGCACTTGGCAGTAACCTATTCTCTAATTAAACGTATCTCATAAATATAACTCGAACTCATTGGCAGCCATACTTAATATATATAAAAGTAATGCGGCCGGCAATAGCAAAAGGTTGTAAATCCCTGATGTAGTGGTAACTTACCTGTCACCATTCCAACTAACCCTAATTTTTGTAAACCTCAAATTGTTGATGCTGTAAAGTGTACAAACAAAATGTAGCTGTAGGTGCAAAATGTTTTGCGGTAGTGTAGCTGTGATATGATAGTGTGAAATTTTCTTGTTTCAAACTTGCTTGATGTTGTGAGACTAGCAAGTGCAAATCTGTTTCCATGAAGTATTCATGAATAAAATTAACTACGTAACTGCAGCTGTAAGATGTTAAGTGGTGGTAATGTAGCTGTGATTTTATACTGTTTAGATTTTCATATTTGCCGTTTGTTTCATGCAATGAATTGCATATGCTGCATCCTGTCAAATTTTATTGCTTCACTTTAATGCTGTGAAATGAAGTTTTCATGAAGAGTACTGCATAACTCACTTTGCTAATGCAGTGCTGTGAAGCACTGCCATTTTTATAAAATATTCTTGTTGAGGTTATAAATCATTTGTCATTGGAAATGTGCATTTGTACACATTCCTTAGTAGTTGATCATATAGGCTGCAGTAGTTGCGTGTATCAGTCTCATATATTGCTATTTTTTCTCAGCATGCTGAGTTCAATGCACATTTTAACTGTCTAAACTGGAGTGGATTTTTGGTTATCATAACGTGACTTTAGAAGCTGTAAGCGTTTAAGTAAGTTGTAGTATTATAAGCACAATATGATGCAGTGAAGATTGCCAATGTGGAAGGTTAAGCTATATGCTATGGATTAAATTGCCTCCTTTCCCTTTAATTACTTGAGACTTGACCTATTTGCGGCAATGTAATACTTTAGATCGTAATCCTATATTTTACTCCTTTTCCAGATAGATTGCCATTGTGGCCAACACAAAATGCACACATCTATGCTGGAGAAGAACAGATCTTAACTATTAGGATGATCGTGTTGGAAGAATAAGTTTAGAACAACGTATATAAAATCTTGAAAATGAAGATTCTGAACAACACCTTCCACGGGTGGTGGCATAAGCAGCAATTTTGGGAGGATTTTATTGTAATTAGCAAACATTTTTCAACACAATAAATATGACCATTGTTCACATATTGCTATGCAGAATATTGATTGCTAGTTGAGGGCGTACGGCTTTGAACCCCGGTATTTGGTAGGCCTAATTAGGCATGCAGAATCCTTGATTAGTTTACAGAGGTACGTTTTAGTCTTAACATTAAGACTTGCTGTTTAAACGTTATTTGGGAAAACAAGATCAAATTTGGGCAAAAATTTTTTGCATCCCCAAAAATATGCACTCCCGTACACTTATGGTCTGAGTTATTATTTGTTCTTTTCTGTATTTCCTGATTTCTACCATAACACTAACCTAAGCTTTGCACAATCCTTTTCAGCGCTTTCAGGTCTTTTGTGTTATTTCCTTTGTTTTGTTTTATTCCTGTCAAGGTTTATGGTTTAGTTGATTAGGACGCATTTGTGAAAAAAGATCCTTTATGCTAACTTTGTTATCGAATCTGTTTTTCCTACATGGCAATCTGTTTTTCCTACACATGATCGTTTGCTCTGGAAACAGCTTCTATAAACTCACATAACCCAAACAAAGCAGTTAAGCAATCTTTCTTAAACATTTGTGGATCACCGACCTCTAGCACTTCCTACTAAAAGTTACGGACCTATCAACAAGAAATGTTGCAAGAAATTTTTGAAATTAGGTTTAATTATCGTAGTTGTAATCGAAATGTCTGCAAAAGCCTACCACCTCGTTGAATTACATTCACGGGCCCGTTGAATCACATTCACGGACCCAGGTTAAGAATCCGTGTCCTAATAAAATTTACGGACTCCTCATGAAGAAACGTTGCAGTAAATATTCAAAATAAGATTTCAATCATGGCAGCAACAAAAGAAAAGTCTGCAAAGCCTATTCAGTAACCCTTCAACATGGGGTGCTCACGCCTCTGTTCTGCGAACTTCAGCTCTGGGCCTGGTCTACAGTGCCGCGGAACACGCCGCCCCAGCTTGGTGCCGTAGCACCCATACTAAAAAACTAGATGTTGCGTTAGATGGTACATTGCGCATCATCTCTGAGTGCCTGAAACCGACCCGAAGGGAGCTTTTACCAGTACTCTCGGGCATTCCACCGGCCCACCAGCGCCGGGAACATTCGACTTTCAAGCTGGCGCTCCAAGCACAGCTAAACACTAACCACCCCCGTCATACCTTGTCCATAGTACACAGTTTCTTGGCACACAGCGCCTGCATTCACGACGCCCCTTCAGCCGCCATGCTGTCACGCTAATCAACTCCGGCTTCAATATCTTGGAGTCATGGAGAGTGGCATGGGAAAGTGCCATGCCACCGGCCCAGTTTTTGGTCACCCCTGCCGTTTGTCTACCGTCTGGCTCAGAGCTACCCCGTAGTCTGTGGGTAGCACTGAATAGGCTAAGAACTGGCGTCGGCCGCTTTGGTATATGCCTGTACCGCTGGGGCATCCTAGATACACCCAAATGCATCTGTGGCGCTGAGGAGCAGCCGGCCAATCATCTAATTTTCGACTGTAACATCCTCCGCTCTTCGAACGGCCTGGAAGGCCTGCGGTCCCCTGACATCAACAACAGTAAATGTCTTGAGGACCTTGTGGATTTTGTCTGAACCGACGCTCACACGCAAGCAGAAGTAACCATTTGAATCACGTTCACGGACCACAAGTTAAGAACTCTTGCACCAAACCGTTGTACTCGTTTGTTTTCGGACCGAGTTCTACTCGTATAGTTTTCTGCTCGACTTGCTGCGATACCAACAGAATTGATAGGCAAGCATCTGCTTCTGTACGTTACACGGCAACCCGAATTGCCATCATTGCGTGTCTTTACACAATCCCTACAATAAATCAGTTTTTAATGCACGTTGTCGCCACTTTTTTCCCGTCAAAAGCGGTTGCTTCCTAAAATAACTTGACTAGTGGACATCAAAATTTCCTGCTTCACTATTTCTCAGGTCAACTTGAGTTGGTGTTTCGGAGCCAAATCGGGAAAATTTGACCTTTAACAAAATGCTGCAACCTGCAAGTAGCCTGCAATCTAGTTGCCTAAACATTTTCAGAGCACTCGTGTTAGCGGCTGTCAGATTGCGTTTTTTCGTTCGTCCGTTAGTTGGCGCAACAAGAGCAACAGTTGGCGAAGGAACTTGCCGAAAAACGTGATCTCGTTCGCGAAATGGATGTCAAGCTGCATGAAGCTTCCCGTGCACTGGACAAGAAGAATCGCGATTTCGCTCAACTGAATGAAGCTCTCAGGTAGTGGCGTGCAGGGGGGGGCGAACGGGGCACCGGTCCCGGGCATCCATGGCCAGGGGGGCATCCAAAGAGTGAAATTACAAAAATTTAAATGCTGTAACAAGATGATTTTTCTGTAGTAGGTCTACTGATACATGCTGCATGGATTTAATTTTACGAAACTTGTTTTGTTGTCAATACTTAATTTTTACGTATTCAAATGCTAGTAATTCTCAGCTTTTTCAATACCATGGGCCTATACAAACTGATGTGGTGTGACTTGCTCTAGATCGTGCGATCAAGAGAAAATCACAAAAAAGGATTGAAAGATAATCAGGGTTGAACAAAACGGGTTTTAGATAAGCAATTCACATGTTTTTTTTGTTTTTTTAATATTTTTTTTTCGTTTTTTGAAAAGAAACAGGTTTTGTTCTTTTTTTAGACAAAACACAAAAACCCTATTCTGAATTGTTTTATAGCATCATGCAATATCACCATTTTCAGAATTACACAATAACTTGTTATGCCTATTATGGCATTCAAATCTGAGGTAAAGAAATGTACCCATCTTTGTTTTCGCAAAGTGTTCTTGGTCAATTCACTCCAAAGTGGCAAGGCTTGGCAAGCATGCACACAGCAAACAGAACAAAGCAACTCCAACACAAACTCTGCCGTTGTACGTCACGTTTATGTAGCCTACAGTACATGCCCTGCTAGTTCAGCATTTATATAGTGTATTTTTTCAACATATGGTTTAGTATGGTCCAACATCAGAAACAGTTTGGAGGCAGAGAAGGCAGACAAATTGGTTAAAATATACCAATTTACAAAGCTGAAGGATATAACCAGTAGAATTTACTCAAACTGTTCGAATTTTTCTTCTCTTTTTGTCAAGACCTTCAAATTTCGTTGCTGTTGGTTTTGTTTCATTAAAAAAAATTACAGTTAACTGTACAACTGTGCTGCTTCTTTTACTTTTAACTTCATAGTACATTTTTCAAAAGTAAAGAAATGGGTGGGATATATTGTTTTGTGTTAAGCAGGATTTTTGAAACACCCGGGTGTTTTTTTTGGTTGAGTCCAATTACATCAACAAGGAAGATAATTATGGACCTTCAATTGATTTTGAGTCAAATTTCTAAATTGTCCAATTTCAACGTACTTGGTTTAGCTGATTTTATGATGTATCACTAGTTCCCCGTTTCGCTTTTTGTGCTAATACCATCGCACACCTGTGCTTGCAATATGTGCTTCGTTTCGAGCTTCGTCATTAATTAGCACTTCAAGCGGATTGATCATAACAGCACACACAAGCCCGTATCTGTTCTGTCTCCCAGTAATTGTACATTTCACAGCCACATAAAAATACGAAAATTTTCTTGCGTACTTTATGCGCATTCTCAATTATGGTGTGGTTTACAAATTTTAAACTGTCAACTCTGGGAGTCCGCCATCCCCACCGCATACATTCTGATCGACTGCTATTCGTCGAGACATTCGCGCAGTCTTGTGTTTTTGCAGTTGTGAACTGCGCTGACGTAGCACTGAGTGTGTTCTACTCTGTTTTAACGCGTTGCCGGATATTTTTGCAGTTATGAACTACTCGGTCTCAGGCGACCGCTGATAATATGCCATTGCAGTGACACATTGTAGCCTACAACGAGTAAAGAGAGTGCGTGTGGAATAATATGCACAGGGACGCCGAAGAATGGAGGCATGGCGGGGCATTGCCCCCTCTGCCCTTTTAAAAGAGGTGCAACGGGGGTGGGGGTGTCTTTTCATAACAGTATCATAGGTAATTTCATGATTTATCAAGATCGACTTGAAATAAATACATTGCAGCTATTCGGGCATTCAGAAAATTCAGAATGATTTTCTGTAATTTCTGTTATTATTTTTGAGGTCAACATTGTTGATGAACAGAAACAAACGTAATTGGTAACGTTTTTTTCGTTTTTTATAAGTTTCCATTGCCCTCAACATTTTTACTGCCCCCCCTGCCCTACCGCTGCTCCAGCGTCCCTGAATATGCATGTTGTGTCAACAAACTTCGCCAAAACATTGGTTTGCAAACGTGAATATGACGTCATAAACAGCGTATATCCAGTAACAATGATCACCATAGGCCTACGCCAGTACTAGAATTTGGCGGGGGGACATCCAACCAAGCAGTCGCCCCGGGCATCACTAGACCTCTGCATGCCACTGCTCTCAGGAACATAAGTTATGTAATCGTTGTGTCGTCTTCAATCGCATCACAAAACTGGCCTAAAGGGAATAATTCCGAACATCATGGCCATGAGCGTCGGAAGGGGGGGTCAGGGGGCCAAGGCCACCCCTGGATTTTGAAAATTTCAGCAAAAAAGGTTGTTTTCTTGATTTCGAGTGGGAAAAAACAAATTTCACCACTTTTGGCCCACCCCTATATTTTCCAAAACTTGCGGCATTCATATTGCTGAGTGTGTAAATCAATTGGATGATTGGTTGCTTTTGCGTCATACAAAAAGTATACGAAAAAAGGGATGTAAAGTACAAAATACGAAGTCATTTGACTTCTGAGCGCATAATCCGAATGTTTTTGCTTTTTCAAAAACTTACTGACACCAGACGGTGCTGTGGCCTCTTCAGCATGACTTGTGCGCATGCATAATACAAACCAAGTGAGCGACAAGGCTAAGAATTGCTGCAAGTTAAAAATCTTGCGGTGACGTGTCTTTAAGGCACAGTGTTTGCTACATTTTGTGACCTTCTTCTTGGTTGTACCGATAAAATAAAATTTTTTATGTTTAACGTCTTCACATCCACACATAACGGAGTGCAACGCACGCACACATGGCGCTAACAATGAACACGCAGATAGAAGGAAGAACACGATCCTAAAAATGTGGCACCAGCAAAAAGGCACACTCATTGATGAAGCCAATGAGTTGCAATGACACTTAGCCCCGCTGTGTGCTGCTGTGATTAATTTGGCAACAAACCACCTTGAAACTGTGATTAGTTACAAGCAGTTCCATTTTGTCCCTGAAATCAATTCGAAAACATTTTTTGCATATACACCCCAAAAATCATCCATCCAACTGAGCTTCAAGGTAGATAGTTGCCAAAACACTTGAATATGTTGCGAGGAACAGAATCAAGCATCGTGGCCGATTTAAATTTATTTGCAAAAAGCTTTTTTGAACGCAAATCGGACGATTATAACATCTACAAGGAAACCCTAACCTAATTGTTTTAGGCAGAACTTAAGTGCAATGAGCAACATTGTTTTCACCAACGAAAAAGCCGGTTAAACAGACATGCTCCGTTTGAAAATGAGCAAGTTGCTTTCTTAATTAAAGGCATTTGTTGGTACTGTAAGGTATTCAAAGTCTGTGTTAGCGTCTGTTCAGTCAGCATCACTTTGTAACAATCGTCCATCGCCGCCCGGTGTGCGACGCTTTCCCTTCTGCCAAATGGCAAACGTTTCCGGCCCGCTGCATTTTAAACCTTATGAAAAAATCGAAAACTTTTCAAACGAAGCGGTGGCCGTTTTATCTGAAGGTAGCTTGTTCATAACCTGACCTGTGGAATGAATGCAATATGCATTTTCCTCCTTGGAGGAACAGCATCTTCGCCATTGTGCTGAACATTTTTTGCAATTCGTTTGCGATTGTCCTAAACTTGATACATGTCCATGCGTCAACAGGGAAGATAGATCCAGTTGCTTTTTTTACAATTGTAGCATAATTGGAAGTGAACTTGCTCACACAGTTGCTTCTCGATTTTGTTTTGTCGCATTTTACGTCAGGACACATCGGAACACTGCGACAGTTCATAGTCAGGAGAATCGCGCCCTTGTTCAGGTCGCCAAGGAAGTCCAATTCATTCTGCAGCCTTTTGCAACCTCTAACAGGTTTATTTTTGGTAGCAAATCGAAGCACAGATTGATAAACTGACAAAAGCAGATGCAAACGAGCAGTTCTTGATGCACTTGGACACCATGTTTGTCTTGGCCTCCCAAAGAAGCGAAGTCCAATGTTGCTTCTTCCACACTAGATTTATTCTTCTGGCTCCACCAAATGGTGCCTAGTCAAAAATGTGCAAAAGTTTTGAATTTTGTCGCAGTTTCTCGAAAGTTTGGAAAAACACGTTGAATACTTGTTCGGATAATTTTCCCTGGTGGCTATGGTCGTCATTCAGCCCCAAAGTCAAGTGCAGTTTTCTGTCATTTTTGGTTTTGTTTGAAAGTTTTCCCCTGAAACAGTTTTTGCGCCCTCAACATATTAAAGTTTTTCAAACTTTTCACCTGGGAACACGCGGCGCCCGTGGAAGTATCTGCTGCAGCTGATAGCACTTCGACATATTTTTATGAGAAAACTCTGCGTCTATGGCAGGATTTCGCAAAGCGCGCCTGATTAACAGGAGCGTTTTGTTTGCTGATAACACTTAGGCCTCCCCAAACCTAATCGACAGTTTATATGTGAAAACCTAATTTTGGCTGCAACTTGCCTGCATTAGATGTGGCTTGGGGACGTACAGTCGACAACTTAATCGCCCACCTAAAAATTTACTCGTAAGCGCTTTTCGGCAATACTCTGTAACCATATATCACTGCCCCCTTGCGTAAGAGCATTGTCGTTTTTTGTGCAATGCATAGGATGCTCCGTGCGCGCGGGTGGATTCAGAGCAGGGCTGTGGAATCGGAGTCGAGGAGTCGGAAGGATTTTCAACCTAAGGAGTCGGAGTCGCCAAAAAAATTAACGACTCCGACTCCGGGCAGACCTTTTGCTCACCAGTTGTTACTGTTTGTGCCACAAACGTGCGTAGGCGTCACACTTGGCAATTTAAGCAGCTTGACGCTTCAACAAGAGATGATCATGGCTATTCAGACAGGCGGCAGCGCACTAACTTGCATACCTTCACTCAGGGGCTATTCCAGATCAGCAGCGTCCCTTAGGGCTCATCACGCAACCTACACTTTGTGGATGCAACCGTTCGGG
>Ga0210059_1008821_pt1 | contig 15830 bp, 12 predicted proteins | sample Ectturendosymbi2_FD_188042 | JGI IMG/M metagenome (GOLD analysis project Ga0210059, IMG submission 188042) | Ecteinascidia turbinata endosymbiont from Florida, USA - Sample 2 (SPAdes) (version 2) | ecosystem: Host-associated > Tunicates > Ascidians > Unclassified | place: Key West, Florida... | reverse complement strand
GAGCAGACACCAAGGGTTTTGGCAACTAAGCAAACACAACATCAAAACCTTTGCTAATGAACTCGTAAATGTGCTAATCACGGAAGGAAATCACGCAATGACACATGAACGCAAGCACTAATTACCGTTTAACGTCCAACCATCTAAGTTTGATATTAATCTCCTCCGCCGCCGCCAGTGGGCGCTGCGGCACCCGTCCCTTCCTTCCCCTCAGCTTTCTTGCTTCCAGAGACGATGTCATCGATCCGCAGCAGCAGCATTGCGGTCTGCGGACAAAGGAAAGGCACGATTTGCAAATATACACGAATACAACCCGACCATCTCTGCGCGGCTGTCCTAAGCACTACATCCCGGGTAGCAGTGGCACGAGAATGTTTCTCTCTTGTGACAAATTTCAAAGGGCAACACTGCGAAAGGACACCTGGCGCAGAAGTTGCTTTCAGCTTTTATTATAACAAACAACTATCCTCACGTCGTTACTAACAATACGACCCTCGTCACGTCGTCAGGAAAATTGATTTGTGCTTCAAACCAAAAAATCCAGTCTGCGGAGCTGAATTTGTTTCGTATTTCGGTCATTTGTTCCACAAAAGCGTGAAAACTCGCCGTAACAATATTCGCTGGCCTGTGTTTTCGGACATTATGACCGAAGTGACCCGATCTTTTTCGGTCATCTCAAAAAACTCGGTCTATCGCCGAAGAAAAACGTATCTATGTAGAGCCCCTCCGCTAGAGGCGCCTGCACCCCGTCAGGCACCGGAAGTTCACCCCACAGTATCTTCGTCGCACCCTTACCCACTCCCCCTTTACAACGTCATAGAACCTCGACATTTCCTGCAATGAACGATCGCCCGGCGCATAAACGGTCACGTGTGACGCACGTGAACGGTCACGTGTGAACCACGTGACAAGACTTTTTCTTGACGTACGTGTTTTCCAAATTGGCAGAGGGCTTTGAAGGCATCGCTTTGAAGCGCAATACTCCCCCCCCCCTACTCGGGCGCTGCCAGCCCTTGTATCAAAGGCCTCCTTTGCAATGGGTGCCGTAGACAAAAAGCAGGACAGCCAGCCTGGAAAACCTTGTCGCTACTGGCAACCAATTCGGCGGTCGCCTTTGATAATCGAGAGTCGATAAAACATCGCGCGAACGAAATGAGAACGTCGCCAAGTTCAAAGGTCAGAGGATGGAGACGGCAGAACCCCACAACGAACCTCCATCGCTGTCTTGTAGGTCTGAACTTTGACCGAGAGAGGCTCCCAGATGTCCAGCTCCTTCATGTCCACGATGTCGCCCGATTCGCCGTTTACCCCCCAAGACTCGTTGCCGGGGGTGGCGTGCTTGGCCTGAATGCAAATCAGAAGGGTTCGATATTTTGCACGATATCAAAAGAATATACCTTTCAAATAATAACAATAGCAACAACACTATAGCAACCAGCATTTTAAACAAATGAACAAATGCGATAACAACGATAATAATCAAATAAAATTTACGACACTTGCAGCGTTGACCACAAAGACACAACTTGTTACACTCAGCGTTCGCGCACACTTTCCATACTTTTTCAATACCTCTCCAATACTAAATGAAAGAACTGTAATACCATCAATTATATTCATTTTTTCGCAAAAATTTACTCATGGAACATAATGCAACAAACATCTGTAGAACTCTCATCAGCAATAAAGAACAAAAGTTGAATAAACAAGTGGCTGAATTAAGAATTTCCAAACTTTTAATACTTTATGTAGATTTTGGCCAAATTCAATACTTTTTCAAGGTCTTGAAAACCGATTTCACAATCCAATATTTTTTCGATAACCTGTCCACTTACGCTCAAATATTCGAGAGAAAAACTATACGGAACTGGCTTTTCACAGCACTTAGGCATCCAACGACGTCTAAGTTCTTAAATGCGCTGATTACATTTCGAGGTCACAGCAAAACGAACGGTTTCTACGATCGTCGCACTCACTCGCAAAGCGGTGATGGTTCGGATGGTGCTCGCCCCGCAGTTCTGTATCAGGGTACGCGGGATCACTTCCAGGGCCTCGGCCACGGCCCGATATGGCCATTGTTCCACGCCAGTCATCGGCTTGGACTTCTCTTTCAGTTTCTACACACAAAAAAACAAGTTAGCCTTACAGTGACATCACTTTGAAGCATACGCAAACTTTAAACTGGCCAAACAATGACTGCAGGCATTCCACATGGTCCTTTTTATTTGATTTTGTCGGCGACAATTTGCGGCAGGCACGAAGCCTGAAATTTGCTTCTTGCCGCAGCGGTTGGGATGTGCGCTCCTGTCCAAGGAGCGTGACGGCGATTCACTTGGTGGCCGTGGTTCGATCAACTCTGAACTTTCGATTGAGAGCCGGCCACTCTTCCACTGAGCTATCCAATCCAACCACTGAGCACTCGCCGCCCGACCAACGATAACTGCAGGGCCATGTTACGCATATAATGCATGCTTCTGTTACAGATGCATCTTATATAATTCCTGTCAGTGGCCGCGATTGGGATGGTTTGCCGGCCACAGGAGCCCTCTGATCAATATCATGATTAGATTCGTTGAAATTAGAGCTTGGCGATGCTCATCACAATGATGATGTCAAATAAATCAGTCCCTCCCCACTCTGTCCGCTCGCAACGTACGCAATTTCTGCAGCGATCTGTTGAAGCGTCTTGGCGACCGGAATATTCGCGTGTGTGAGTCTAATTTTTTGTCGCTGAACCATTTCGGTCATTTGCCTCGTAATGACATTAAACTGGCCGAAACAGCGATCACTAGCCTGGGCAAAGAACTCATCCTCTGTTCCCAGCCTACCTTTTCGGACAATATGATCGAATTGTCTTTATTTTTTCGATCAATTCAAAAAACTTTCGGTCTATGCAGCGCCGGGTTAAGGTTGTGCGGGGGCCCGTAGCATATAAACAGTAGCATATAAAGAGTAAACAGTGCGGCCCCAAGTTTAAAAACACACGAACAAGCGAACAACTGTTAAACCATAAAATCTCTGGACATCCATGTGAGTACGATTGTGCATATTGAACTTCATAAATACGAAAAACCTGGCCCTAAATAGCAACTGGTGGAGATTTAAGAGTATGGACTGGTATCTCCGTCGCTTGAACTCATTGCACCTAGGTAATATTTACTGCTTCTACAGTGTCAGTTGCTTGTTCATACGTTACTGCTGAAGACCAAAGTACCTTGATGAAACAAGATGAAGACAGATGAGACTATAAAGTTCAATCAATCGTACCCTATCGTAAATCATCGCTATACGCAGTTAAGTCCTAAAAACACCAGATCTTCAGAAGAAAGACCCAGAAAAGCATCAAAACCCCAGATCTGGGGGAAAAAAACAGGTTTGATACAATTGTCCGAATCATTTTGAAAGTACGAAAAAAGTAAAGCAACTTACAGAACAGGTCAATGTGATTTAATCATCTATTTTTTAAATGCTATTCAAAACAATGCAAGCAAGCAATATCAGGATATCGGTGTAATTTGGCTTCATTGCTTGAGTGGTCCCGTGATCTTGCAAATAAATGTAAAATATTTTAACTTTCAAACCACAGTAGTCTAATGTAAAAGCATTCATTTGAAAACATTCGCTTACCATATTTATTCGATTGTTAGCCGCCCTTGATTGCGGTAGTAGCTTATGGCAAATTTAGCAAAATAGTGATTTTTTGGACTGAAAAAATTCTATACCTGTAATCAGGGGTAGATATTAGGGGAGGCGAACGAGGCGGTCACGTCGGGCTCCCCTCTTTCAGATGCCGTGCGGGTCCTCGTTTGAGAGTTCCGCACTTTGTTTTTGTTTGTTTTGTTAATTAACTTATTAATAACAACAGAGCCACATTCACGCTCTGAAGCAAGTCATATGTTTTGACAAAATAAAGCAAAAAATGTTTGCATACGTGTCAAAAGGAGCCCTCAGCTGTTTTGTAGACGAAGAACATTTGAAATCAAATGACTTCAAACAATTTACAATGTGAGGTTAACTTTTACGCAGAAGCAAATTCCCCGACAAAACAAAAATTTAACTTACTCTCAGTGAATAAAGTTTTTGTATGGCATGTGTAAAATATAGGTCCTCCATTCTGAGATTTTGCCTAAATTCTAATATCCACCCTTGCATATAATAAAGATCACACTTCACACAGGGGACCGCGGGGCCCCCAAAAGCGCGGGACCCGTAGCAATTGCTACATTTGCTACTATTGTTAATCCGGCACTGGGTCTATGACTTAAAAAAACGACGCGAGTGAATAATGGTGCCATCGACATTTATTGTGTTTGCCGAGATGCAGAATCGCTGTCCTTTGTTTTGCCTGTGACGTACGTGAAGTTTTGTTTTATAACAATAGCCGCTAAACGACTTAAATTGCACCACACGGATAAAAGTCGTAACCGCCTCCGGGTCCCACCGCCATTAGCCCCAAGTGGATTTTCGACTGCATGCTCACACCCACCCAACAGCGGCGTCGAACCCATAACCGTCGAACTTGAAAATCTCAGAACCGGATTGTAAACAAATATTTCGCCTCGTCGCCTGACCAGTCTCTGACAGCTGCCCCCCTCACAAGGGTTGTCAACGCTGTTGATGACGCGACGGTGCATGACGTCACCAGCACCCACCTGAGCAACGGCCATCTCGACAGCGCCACCTCCCGGCAGGAGACTCGGGTTCAACATCACGTTCCGCGTGACTTGCATCGCGTCCTGGAGGTTACGCTCCACTTCCATCAAGATGTCCTTGCTCGCCCCACGCAGGAGGATCGTGCACGCCTGCGGGGGAGGAGGAGATCGGTAAAGTTTGTTCTGAACCGTGCGCCGGGGCCAGTGACCAGGACGGACCATCGTGCTAGCGTAAGACATGGGTCACAAACGACCTCTGGCCCCAATGCAGATTACGAGTTTACGTGCGCCACCAAGTGACGAGAAAACATCAGAACAATTTTTTTTTAATTGCAAAGATTTCTGGTCCCAGTGACCAGAACCTAACGCAAAACCTTACTGTTACTATCAACGAACATCTATTTTTACAAACAGTATACGACTGAGAGACAAGCAAACGCTGTGAGCAGACCAGGCCCACTTTGCTTGTAAACAAATTTTTAGTGTTTTAAGAGATTGCTAAGTGAGCCACTCACAAATAATTTATTTTCATTTACACTGAGAAGAAAGGACGTGCCTGTCAAGTTGTTGTAGGCAATTCTGGTAAAGAACTGCAAACTTTGAAAACTAAGTGGATTCCGCAAATCCAGCCCGTTGTTATGGTGCATTCAACGAATGGTGAAGGGTAAAAGGCAATATATGGGGAAGGTCTTGGCTTCACTACTTTATTAGTAACTAATGTCTGGGGTACGCACGACCTCGAAGTAGATTGTATTTCTTGCTTTTCTGGTCCTTCTGGCTCCAACCACGGGAAAGAGGCCCACCCAGAGGCCGACCAGGGACCAGGCGGGACATCACCGACCTTGCTTGGCCCCGTCTAGGTGTGGGGCAAGCAGAAGTATCAGAGGCTACTAAAAACCGTGAGGTATTCCGAGTCATTCTAGGGGTGGCTGCCCCCCTCGACCCCACAGAGGAAAATTCGTTTTGGGAGATGATAAAATGGGACACACATGCATTGAAACCAAAGCGCCTCTGCGGGCGAGCGGACATCGCGTCACCATCCCCCCCACCTTCGGGTCCTTGCACTCGGTAATGAAGGTGAAGTACTCGTCGCCGAACTTCTTGACTTCGAATAATCCGGCACCGGTGCCGATGTCCTCCTCGCGGATCTCGTCCGTGCGCGAGCATATCGTGCCACCGCACGCGCGCGCGATTCGATTGTTGTCCGACTTTCGAACGCGTCGGATCGCGGTGATGTTCGCTTTCGACAAGAAGTACTGCGCCAAATCTGAACAGACGTATTAATAAAATGTATGTCACACCTCCTCAAAAAACGGGGGGGTGAAAAACGGGGGGTGGATTGCCAGGATGTAACTACAAGCGAACTTACGGTCAAGGAAGTTTCGCTATTTCGATTAATTTTTCAATTACTATTGCGTAGATTTCAATTATTATTATGCAACAATGAAACTATAGCTTTTGGTAATTTTAAAGCAATGTGTGGCAAAGTGGTTGATAACGACAACACGTCGCAAAGAACGTTGCCACTGCATGTACTGTTTACGGCAAATAAATATCAATTGATGTTCCGTTTATTACGAATAAATATTAATTCATGTACCGTTTATCACGCATGAATAGCAATTACGTACCATCTATTACGAATAAATACCAAAGAAACACCGACTACATTTTCTCCACACGTGGAAGTAACAAGCAGAGGAGAAAGTAAGCGGGAAAGCGATTTACTGAAATGAAGCAGGGTTAATGTCGAACGTCAACTGCGAGGAGAGGTTTACACTTACGAAAACAGAGACTGACAATGTATAGAAAATAAATGACCTGAAATGCCCTTTTCAGTGAAGACGAGGTCTGGTTTGAAGCTGATTATTTCGCTGGTTATGCGGCGAATGTATTCCTCCTCGATCTGCAGGACTCTTTCAAAATCAATGTCTTTGCTCAACTCCATATCCGTCTGTAAACATCCAAACCATCCTCGTGGAAAAGCATATTTAGAGGATCATACAAGCAGCAAGGCGCTTTAAAGGCTTGAATGCAATGAAGTTGTGTGCGTTCTCACAAAATCACGAGCACAAAATTTTGTTATTCTTCCAGTAATGCATAATTTCCATCAGCTTTCTTTGAACGGCTAGCTTTTGACGGATAACCAAAGGGCTTTTGTGCATCCGTTGATTGAACTTAACAGAAGTTCTGACAACACGGAATGATATCGTGACGTCAATCAAACTGGGCGAGACCCAGCGAGTTACCCCAAAAGAGGCTCCGCAACCCCCACGGTGTCAAAGAGAAAGATTCTGGCGTTTTGCGAAACATCGTCTTGCCAAACATGTTTACATATCTGACGAAGACGTTCTGCAGATGTCTGAGTGTCGCTACCAGGTGAAGTAGTGGCCAGGACAAAAACGCCATAGTTCACAGCTTAATACAGTATCAGATGGGTCTTCAATCTGTTGCTTTTCAAGGGATATTTTGTTTGAAAACGAAGACTTCTTTGACAGAAAACCAAACAAAAGTGTTTGTGACGTCCACATTGCGTAATAACTAGTAAATGAGATTAAAACTGCTGCAACCGCGAGCAGACGGATCAGACCTTCCACCACCATATCGTGCAACATCCAGCACAAAAGCAACACAAAAATTTAAGGTGATCCGCAATTAACAAATGGTACCAAACGGTTTTTAATACCAACTTGGGTTGAAAATAGCAAAGACTGCAACGATAAACACGCCGCAGAAACAACAACGCGTCTTCTATGTATAGCGACTGATGCACTAGTATTGGCAGAACGTAAATAGCAATGTTCTTCGGAGTGACCTGGCCCTACCTGACTTTCCCCTTTCTGATATTCGAGGGAGCAGTCGAGTAGGAGGATGCGGGGATTTTCGATTTTTCTTCGCATCGCGGGATGAGTGACGTCCTTGTTGAGCATCACGCCGTTCAGGACTCTCGAGTCTTCCAGCATTCCGCCAGGAACCTGCGACGATTGGGGGGAGAAGTTTGATGGGGGGAGGATTTTGACGCGACAGCTGTCAATCCGCTAAAGATCGCTATTACCAACTGAACAAAGTCATTACGGTCCTCGTGCCTCGTCGGAAGAGCGTTCGCTCTTTGAACCAAAGGGTGAGAGTTCGATTCCAAGTTGGCATTACGCGATGCTGCCACTTCTTTACAAATGCCTATGCCAGTGGTTCTTAACTTTTTTTTCTGCCACGTCTCCCTCAAGTAATCGTCCTTTGTTTCAAGTCCCCTGACTTTAAATAAGCTGTTAAAACAAATGCATTAATCTGCAAATGTGTTGATCAAACTTTCCATGTTGTAGAGCGCGTAAGGCCTCCCGCCCCCCTGGAAATTTATTGACACCCCCTGGGGAGGCGTGCCCCCCGATTAAGAACCACTGGTCTATACGATCGCGAGGTTTCACAAATAAGAGGTTAAACCGCCATAGACAGTACATACAGTGCAACAGGAAGCAGGACGTAACTCAGCCAATCAGCGGAGACAAAAAAACACGTGACCGCCGGGCACACTCATGCATGTCCGAGCGCGTTCAGGCGTGCAGCAAACCTTTTCGACTTTGGCGTAACGCTTGATGTCTATTTCTCGACGACCGGTGGCGGCGTTTTCCATGGCGACCGTGGCGACAGACTTGATGGCGATGTCGCAGGCGAGGTCCGCCCACTTGTTGATGAACTTGGTGCCGATGGTGCTTTTGACAATCTTCCTCATTTCCTCGCTCTTCTGCACGTCTACGTCGACGCTGTCATGGCCAGCACAAGACGCTGATCATTTGTGAATTTTAGATAGAAACACATTTGCCGTTTGGCGTACGGCATAGAGTCGTATCACACAGTAACGTCTACAACTGAACGTAAATTCAGTAGTTACAGTTTTGCTTGCACTCAAAAGTACTTTAACAGTCTAAAAGTTTTTGCTCAATTCCACGCCGTCCAAGCTCGTTTGCAGAAACTACAATTGCTACCAAATTTGCGTGAGAGCCATTTTTCGACAGAAAATCACTACAAACAACAATGCTGAACTTCAATCGAAAGAAGTAAAAGACAGGAATCTGAATGATGAGCAAAAATGAACCGTAAGCCTCTCATGCCGCAGTCTTACCCTAAATCCTTCAGCACAACCTGCATATCGTCAAGGGCCTTCCTGTAGGCGCCAATAATAACCGTAGGATGCATTTTCTGCTCGAGGAACTGCTGAGCGGCCGACATCATTTCTCCAGCTGTGTCGCAAAACAAATGAGAATGAAGTTGCGATACTTGCACTTGAACAGAAACACAGCAAACAACAATATAACGTCATTTCCAGGTTGTGGTGGATCCAGTGGGACGCGGTTTGGTGCGATTGTCCCACCACCAAACGACCACAGCGGCCCCTAAAGTGTCACCACTTTTCCGAAATGCCGCTTCTAAATAATCGATAACTTTTTCGCTCTTACTTTGTTTCCTCTGTTTTGGTGTCTAGATCCGTCTCTGCCTCTATCACCCTAAAGTGCACAGACAACTTTTTCACTATAGCCGGCCGCATTACATTTATTTTTATGAGTTGTGGCCGCCTGTGACTTGCAGACATTTTTATTTGCAATGCTTCTGTTCTGCTTCCACACGACTGTCTGGCCATCTTTCTACTACTGTAAGTATCCTCATGCACTAGACAAAGAGTTTTATCCATGCACGGCCCCCATAATTCAGTGCGCCGGGAAAGATTTTAACTCGAAACAACAACATACCCAGAATAATGACAGACGTCGTTCCGTCGCCGACCTCTTCGTCCTGTGTGCGACTGATCTCAATCATTGTCTTGGCGGCCGGATGCTGCACTGTGATCTCGCGCAAGATGGCGTTGCCGTCGTTTGTCATGACGATACCACCCATGGGATCCATGAGCATCTGCGACAGAAAAAAACGTTAAGTGCTGCTGAGCCTGGGGTAGCAAAAGGAATAAGGGGCCAAAACTGAACTTAGCATCAGTAAAAACCAAAGAAAAAAAAACAATTATCAAGCAAGCTACAACACGTTTTTTCAAATGCACTTAAAACTCGTCTTTGGGTATAGATGAAAGCAAATAATATCAATTTAAGGATCACACAACATACATGAACACCAAAAAAGGTTTTTAAACTACCTTCAACATTGCTCTTGGTCCAAGGCAGGTACGGATGACATCAGCAATTGTCTGCAATGCAAGCAAACTACTCTATGAATACTGGTTTTCCCAGCAATAAAGCTACCACATCAGTTATATTTTTTAACTAAAAAAAATAACTGATGAACTTTAGTACGACTGCTCTGCTTGTCAAAAATGAAGCTGCAACTTGCCTTGTCATCACAATTTAGAAATAATCACAGAATCAAGTAGTAAGTACGTGGGCAATAACAGCCCTATTATAGAAAAGTTATTGTTAAACACAAAACGTTCGTATGGCATTGCAAATGGCTCACTATACAAACATAAAAACATTACCAGTAAACCAAATCTATAAGGTAGGTTACAATATGCAAATTTAGATTTAACATTTGGACAAGTTCAAGTTTTCATTTACTCTCTAGCCCTAGTCACAACTAACCACTTCTGTAAATTAAAGCCAAGAAATAATAATTAGACACCTGTCTGATTTACTTTATGCCAGCTTTTGCTAAACAATATGTAACGCATGACCAGTATTCTGTAAGACATTAATCTTTTCTTCATCGTGTAACAAAAAACAAGGCAATTGCAAGCATTTGATCTAAAAATGAGTAATCAATTTATAGGCCTTTTAATGGCAAGAAGCTTTTGAAAAACAAGTTAGTTTTAAAAAAACGCATATATCAATATAATTTTCATAGCACATGTAAGTCAAGAAAAGCAGCAGATAGAACTTTGTCAAAAACAGTGTGAAATGCTTTCATCAGAACTATATAATGTGACAACTTTAAGCAGTGGAAATATTATATTTAACAGCTGTGGTCAAAAGCTTTCACATTTTTCTGAAGCATGTTACTGTCAATAAACATATTTTCACAACAAGCAATAATGCTCAAAACAAAAATTATATTATGCGCCATGACTTTGCAAAATAAGGTATGAAATTGATTTGCACATTATTGGAAACACAACATTTACGCCAAAACACGTTGTGAATTAACACAAAAGGAAACCATGTTGCTTTGAAACTTAATTGAGGCAGCATGGTTGTACCTTCTCACAGCAAATACATACCTTTGCTGCATTCACATTGCCTAGCTGAACTTTTCTACCAGATTCTCTTGTTGACTTTTGATCTATGCATAAAACCACAGAAATATTCAAAACCAACACTTAACCTGCAGGCTGCTGTTTTAGGCAACTACAAACTCCTTTTCTGATCAGTACTTGATTTTTTTCAAAACAAGAAAAATAGTAACAAAACGAAATTGTAGTATTAAGTATACAATTAGCACAAAAATTAGTTACAATAACACTGACAAGGTTAAGTATTTTTTTCAAGCTATAAACAATCAGGAAAGCCTTCCGCCTTTAAAAGGGCGTTTGTGCAAAACTATTTGAAACTCAGCACTACACCTCATGTCAAAGTGTTAACTTCCATCACCCTGACCAAATGGCATAAAATCATTATCTACATTATCAATCATTATCAATTGCAGTCAAATATATTCTGTCATTGATCAACTGTTTCAAGGTAAAAGTAGGTCCCACAAAATAATCTAAACTTTATTTGCCATCTTGCTCAAACATCATGACCATAAGCTAACAAGGTCTGTGAGATTGCAGAGCAACTACTTTTGCATTACATACGTGAACCAAACAAAACAAAGCATGAACTAATCAATGTTTTGTGGCTAACAAAGTGATAAAATGTCAGTGAAGACATTAGAAGAACCAAAAAATTCAGTTAACTACATCAAAACAATATACGTGCTACAGGGTTCCCACACAGTTTTAAACATCATTTTCCATCTTTTCCAATACCTTTTCAATACTAAATTTAAGAAGTTCAATACCATTACTTCTCTTCATTTTTCAAAAATCTTAATTACGAAACTCAATTTCACACATTGCACAACACTGCATGAATAATGAAGTGCTTTGCCTTCAGCAAAATTCTGCTCGGATACTTGAGATTTCTTTTCCATTCAGAATTTCCATGCTTTTTCAATACCTAATGTAAATTTTGGAAAAATTCAATACTTTTTCAAGGTCTTGAAAACCAATTTTGAAATTCAATACCTTTTTGATACTTTCAATACCGTGTGGGAACTCTGTAATATAATATCTCAGCTTATCATTTGGGATTTGTCACCAAGTGCTGACAACACAGGTAACACAAAATATGTTTAAATTCAATGCCTTATCATTGCAGGCCAGATGTTTAGCACCATAAGACTATATATATAATCTATGGTTTGTTTTTGAACAACCCCAAACAGTATTTATGTCAACAGCTGTGTTCACATCACAAAGTCAGGCAAATCTAGCTACAACAACAAATATGCAAATGCACCATGGTGCCACTATCAATCTATTTTCAACTTACTCATCTTATTTTGAAAAGTTGAATGCACACACTATCAAAATTTAGTCTCCAACAAAGTCTAAAAAAAGAAAATGTGTTTAAACTGCCAAGATAAAACCTGGTGACAGCTGCAAAAATTAATATCCATGATTAAATACCACCAACATTCCTCTGAGACACGTAACACCTGACATTTATTGCACAAACATTATGAACCTGACAAGCAGTTGAAAGCGAAAATTTCTAGTATATGTTTCAATTTTATATTAACACAAGCTGAATTCATTAGACATTTTTTACCACTACTGTTATTTCACTTTATACTGTACTCTGTAGTTGACCTTATGTAAGCTATACGCACCTTGGGTGCCAAATGCCAGGTGATTTTATAGCCACAAGATGTTCAGTGCCAGGAGCTTTTTGGGCTATAATGGTTTGGTTTTCACAATATAATAAAGCAAGCTAAAAATACAATGCAAACAATATTTTTTATTGAATTAACTTATTTTATTGAATTGATGAAAACTGCCTGACTTCAGTGATTTTTGTAAAAACAGTTGTGCCAGAAAAAAATGCAGTTGTAAACTGCACATGAACATGCAGAAAACAGTAAAATGTTCAGGCCATTATGTGACATTCATTGAAAATGTACATGAAATATATCAAAATATTGCTTGTGCAACGAAGTACTACCACTATTTCATGAATTAATCGCCATTCCTGCTGATAACTGCCCAACACACTGCAAAGTGTCTTGCACCAAGACCTGCTCAGAGCAATGTAACATGACTGATTCCTTGCCAAGTTGTAAAGACCATGGCGGCAATAGCTGGGGGCTGCAATAGTTCAGTAGGAAAGTGTCTGCCTCCCAATTGGAAGGTTGGGTGTTCGATCCACAGCCACTGAGTGAATTGCCGTAGCGCTCCTTGGTCAAGGGAATTCACCTCAACCGTCCTGGCAAGAAGCACAATTCAAACTTCGGCCTGCTGCCAATTGCCGTCACCAAAATTAACAAAAAAGACCATGTTGGACAAACCTTGTTCCAAGCTCAAAAACAGTGACCTTGTTCCCAAAAAACAATCAGACACTTACATCTTGCTCTATCAGATATATATCTATGTGGTTGCACTGCGAAAGATCAAGCATGGCATCACACATCTAGGCCTGAAGTGAATTACACAGATCTATGTACATTAGCACCCAAGGTGTTGACACATTTTTCCTGAACAGGACTTTTCAGTCTGGCCATTTCGGTTTGAGCCGTTTCGGTCTGAGCGGTTTTGGTCTGGGTGGTTTTGGGCTGGCCGTTTCAGTCTGGGGGGCATTTGACCACGACATTTCTGTGCATAAACAACTGAGTGCATTTGTTTATTTAAATCCTCTATGTCCAAACCACGGGCCACATGCAGCCCAGTTGAAGGTTTTGTGTGGCCCAGTTTAGATTTTAGCTGCAGTGAAAGTATCCTACATGCTGACAACCAGTTCTTATTTTGATAATCTCGAATTTGACATTTTTGATACAGGCAGTCCTCACTGCCACTTTAACACGTCTGTTACCATTGCAGTTAGGATTCAAATGCATTTATATAGTACATTAGCTTAAGCTAAATTCAGTTTACTAAGATCAAAGTAAGCCATTCAATATGCAGCCCTCACTAATATGTCACTCATTATGCAGCCCTGGTGAAGATAGTAACATAATTTTTGGCTCAGTAAGCCATTTGGGTTGAACAGAGCTGATTTAAATGATTATATAAGCAAATGAAATGTCACGCTAGCTGGTGTTATACCAACTCCCTGTTGAAGAGTCATGATTGCGATTTAATTTGAATTGTAATTATGAGTTTGAAGTATTTGTATATAATTGAAAATGTCAATAATGATTTAATTTGCTTGCTGATGATAACAAAAATCGTAATACGTTCATGCTGCTTAACTATTGGATCTTGGAACATGTTCGCAGTGTTTTCAAATAAAACCTTTCGTTGATTTAAGTACGTTTGCATTAAAAAGTAAACATAAGATTACTGCAAGATTTCGTAGCCTGACTGAAACATCTCGCGATCGGAACAACCAAGACCGAAAAGTCCCGTGACCGAAACGGCTCAGACCAAATCGGCCAAACCGAAAAGTCGCACACCGTATTTTTCAGTATCATGGGTATTCCCTAAAAAAATAGGCTGGATACCAAGACGTTTTCAAGCATTTAACATATGTGCCAGTTCTATAAAACAACTTGTTACTGAAGTCTAAACAAGTGCTTCAATAGTTAAATCCAGTATTTCTCTTCATAATTTTGTAAATGTACAACTTTCAAAAAAAATACAACAGGTATTCAATAAGAGCCAGATCTGTATTTGTACATAACCCTACCTCTGTTCTGTAAAAGGAATGTATGCTGATACCGAAAGTGATGTTTCTTATAGCCAAATAAAGTGGAGACATTTCTTACATACAGTAATTGCAAACTTTGTTTCACATGTTTACATTTTACATGTAAAATTAATATTTTACATGTATTTACGTACAGTTTATTTTCTTGGTTCGACTTTGGTGATCGTTAAAACATTGAGAGACCCCATCTACTTGAATTTGAATACCGAGATGGTCATAAAGTGAAGTTTTAGTGTATTTTGGTGGTGGTTATGAAAGAGGTTCTACTGTATTTTGAGAGAACATTACAAAATTTTAGAAACTGTTTTGGTCCCTAAGGATGCATTACAAAAACACTGCACAAGTACCTTAGATTGAGTACAACGAAATCAAAAAAGTGTTAATTTATCTGAAATTCCATTATTATGCATTGATATCTTACTAATAATGTTGTTGAGACATAAGGTCCAACATAAGCAAAAGCATGCACATCCGAATCAAGGTAATTTTGATATACAGCTTATTGTGTTGCAACCATCACCTGACAAGATCACTCCATTGTTGCTTGCTGCCATAGTTGAGCTCTCCTGTTGGGCACAAACAACTCACACAATGTTTGTGTTAATCATCATCATCATGTGACATATTGACTACATCTTTGCACTATGTGTTTTTCTATTTGCATCATTGTTGTTACCCTAAATTAGGGTCATAGAGCGCTACCTTAATGATTACAGTGGAAACCGCTTAATACATCCTCGGTTAATGCAACCAACCGCTTATTACATCCAAATTGCTTAGCACGGACTTTTCCTAATCCTTTCCCATTATAAAAACCCTGGTTAATACATCCAGTCTCCGCTTAATACATCCAATTTCAATTGTCTGTACAAGAAAATTGTTCTTTACTTTGTACTAATAATGGCATATTATAAACGAAATAATTGAAATAAACGAAGACTACGACAATAAACCAGAGGAAAAAACGCCATCAGTTGCAGAGATGAAGGAGTGCCTTCGCCGTTTAGTCTTGGGACTTGATAGAACAGCATTTCAGAAGATGGACATGCTTTATGCTATGAAAGGAGAAGTGGATGAGCATCTCAGAAAGACTTTTCCACCAAAACAAACCTCGTTGCGCAAGTTTTTCTGTGCTGAATAAATACAGTACAATACATTGATGTATTTTTACCCCCTAGGGGTTGTTTAAGCTGCAGTTTTAGGAAAACCGGTTATTACAGCCAACCGCTTATTGCATCCAAATCGGCTGGCCCCGAGGTGGATGTATTAAGCGGTT
>Ga0210059_1008820_pt1 | contig 15830 bp, 3 predicted proteins | sample Ectturendosymbi2_FD_188042 | JGI IMG/M metagenome (GOLD analysis project Ga0210059, IMG submission 188042) | Ecteinascidia turbinata endosymbiont from Florida, USA - Sample 2 (SPAdes) (version 2) | ecosystem: Host-associated > Tunicates > Ascidians > Unclassified | place: Key West, Florida... | reverse complement strand
CCCCAGCAGGTCATCCAAAGTATCAAAAGACTCAGATTGTAGCCTAGTTTCCAGTAAAAACTTCAGCGAAATACTACCACCTAACGGTTGGCGCCCAGGGCCAGGCAAAGTGGGCCAAGATGGCCAAAAAGCCCTCCACTTATGACGTCACTCACAAAAAAACCGCATCCCCCAAGCAAAAAATTTGTTTTCGAGTGCAAACTTACTAGACTGGCCGATCCGTTTGATCCGCTGAACAGCTCTCTAGCACAATAAGCGGAGGAGCTAAGGCGTTGGTAAGGCAACCGAAAACTGCTGTTTTTTGTGCGAAAATCGCCGAAACCAGGCGGCTCTAAAAGTATTAAGCTAGTTTTTAGTAGAGATCAACTGATATGGCTTTTTTGAGGTCGATACCGATATATCGGCCATTCATGGGCCGATACCGATATTTCCAAAATTTTTAAATCTTGTTTTCTGCTTCATTATCAAAAATATGATGTATGTTATGCCTTACCTCTTTTTCAAAAACTTAAAAATTAGGATTTATAACCTAAAATTTTTTAAATTGCAGCAATTTCAATATTTGATTAGCCTAACTTGTTAGCATAGTATACACTGTTTACAATTAATTAACACAGTGCTATGAATAAAAAAATAATGTCAAAATAACAAAGCAATAAGAACAGAACACTGAATGTAAGAGAACTGCCTACGGTGTTTAAACCCGAAAAAGCAAAAACAGTGCTTGAAAGTTGAAAGATGCTGAAAAATGAAAAGGAAGGAAGTACAAAATGGAGCATCAAGTTAAGGAGGTTAAAATTAGTACAACACTGTATTCAATTAACCAGTGCCAAAACTGAAAATATTTCCAAAACAGCAGTAATTTTTTTGGTCTTGGATAGTATGTTTGTTAACAGTTACTGTACTACATAAATCTTGTGAAATTTTGTTTTTGTATATATTTCACAAATCAACCTTTCAGACTCTTCTGCAACTCAGTGGGTTTTCAATTTGAAGAGTCGATCCAAGTCGTAAAGAACCAAATTTGGAATTTTGATGTAATGTAATATTAAATAACTGCATGTCCTTAAAAAAGAAAAACTAGTTCCATTAGTTACTGCAACTGAAGTACTGGCATTGGTATGAAATGAAATACCTCTACTGACTTGTCAATTCTCAGTAGTTCCATATCAACAGTTTAAGATTGTCATGCAGAAAGTACAATTTTTCTGCATTTTCTCCAAGTAGCCTGCAGTAGGTTAGCCAGTCATCTACAATGTGGCCCAAACAAAAGCAGCATTAGTCCATAACCGATTACCACCTGTTCGCCAGAAGTAAATTCCGTAAGAACAAGGCACCATGACGATAGCTTAGGGGCACATGTGCGCATTACGCATTCGATGATTGTGCAAATGCGCCGGTAAATCTGATCCAATCACAAACACTGCACTTTGAACTTGCGTAAGTTGCGTTGTTGCAAACACTGCTTTAGTTAGTCGTGTTTAGCAAACGGACAACAGCAATTGTGTTGCAACAATGAACACTGACTACCGTGCTGCTATCGGACTAAACAACAAATTAACACTTCAAAGTATTTGTGAAATGCTGGAGTAGCGCTTCCGTAAGTTGTGTGCCACATCTGCGACCCAGCACGTTGCAACAGCTTGGATTGTGAGATCACAATTATCATTATCATGCCTCATGGAAAATGTCGATTAAGTAGCCCACGAACACAATATATCAGCACGATATTTCGTGCAGATTTTTTGAGAGTGACGTCATAAGTGAATTAGTTTTGGGGTCATTTTGGCTCATGTTGCTTGGCCTAGGGCCTAACCACTAGGCCAAAGTGTTTCGCTGAAGTTTTCATTAGAAACTAGGCTCGAGTCTGAGTCTTTTGAGCCTTTGATCGACTTTCTAGCATTTTTGGTTCAAAAGTTATGATCTAAAATAAACAAATTATTAATTAACTAATTAATTAGTCAAATATTATTATTACTTTAGATCATAACTTTTGAACCCGAAACCCCAGCAAGTCATCCAAAGTATCAAAAGACTTGGATTGTAGCCTAGTTTCCAGTAAAAACTTCAGCGAAATACTACCACTTAATGGTTGGCGCCCAGGGCCAGGCGAAGGGGGCCAAGGTGGCCTAAAAGCCCTCTACTTATGACGTCACTCACAAAAAAACTGCATCCCCTAAGCAAAATTTGTTTTCGAGTGCAGCCTGGAAGACTTACTGCATTTTTGACGCTTCGACCAGGTCCGTAACCTGTACAGGAGCGGAGATTCCTGCGCAAAGCAACGTGCGCTTAGGCGTTGTTTTTTTCAAAAATCCCCAAAACCACCAGAGTGCCAAAGTGTTAAACTGGAATAAAAAATCAGTCTAGGCAGCTTTATTTGAAAACCTTACAGGTTTCGAAGGTGTTTTCAATACACAGCTAAAACTGGATGGATATTAGTGAAAACCTACAATTCTCTTGAAAGGAAACTCTTGACCTCTTCTCCAGATCTAGTGAAGGGGTTGAAACCTTTGTATAAACCCATTTTCTACTTGAAATATGTCTAACATTCTAGATCAAATTCAAGTTGAGCTATTGGATTTGGTAAATAACTCAGGTGTTTATAATCTTATTATGAGGACACCATTTCCTCAATTTTGGGGTCTGGCACTTAATCTCATCTTAAAAAATATGCATAAATGTTTGTTTCCTTCTTGGAAAAAACAGTTGCTTATTTGAAAAACATTCCAGCAAGATGGAAAACACACAGTTCTAGATACAATGACATGTGGTTAATAGTAATCAAGCAGATAAGCACTAGTGCTAAAACAGTCTAGCTCCAAAATAGCTCAGTGCCAAAACAGCTCCTCATCAATTGGCCACCGCCAAATAATCATCACCAAAACATTATTTGCATACTTGTTCCATTTGCTTCCACATACCTTTGTGTAGGATTCCTACTCAGTGCACATCACATCAAAATGTCAGCATAAGTGCAATGTTGAAGATGAAATCTTGTTTCTGATCTTGAATAGTAAACAGCTCATTAGCAATATGTTTAATTTGTGAACTATTTGTATGATGTGTTCTTTTATGGCTAAGAAAACAGTGCACATTGCTGTATGCCTGAATATGGACTGAGCAGTGATCCAATCGTATTTCTGAAGACCGCAAAAAACATGGACAGATTTATTGCCAAGAGGTTTTGCAAAATGTTGGTAGTAATAAGAAAGGTCCACCATGAAAAAAGGTTAAGAACCATGGGTTTATAATTTATATTCATTGATAAACTAGCAACTTGTAGCATTAATAGCAGTGCCCCAAAACTTACAATGAGTTATGTCATGATAGGTTGATGTTTTCAAGACACATATCACAGAGATGGTGTAGAGTTCTTTTTGCAACTCTAATCCAATTTTAAACAAACCACTGCTGCTGAACTTGAATACTGACAAGACCCTGTGCTATATATCATCATCATGAAACATAATATTACCAATGGAATTCATAGTTACAGGTAGTACAAGCCAGCATTTCCTCAAAATTCATACTATGCTGACTGACACCTGTATTTGAAGTAGAATCGTTGCCAGAATGTCTTCAACAGGGGGGCTTTATGTTTGTGCAAGTGGCATGACATTCCAAAATTTGACATAAACTTGACTGATTTATAGTGTTTCATATTTTCATTTGGGGGTGCTTGGAGCTTTGTTTTGTGAGGGCTAAGCCCAACAAAACCTCCTGGGGCGATGGGACTGATTTGAAGACAAATTGGCTTAATTAGAATACAAACAAATGGTTTGTAATTCACATTTTAGCATTAGAGTTAATAGGGCAAAGTGACAGCAATAATTATTGAGGGTGTCAATCTTGGCAAAATTTGCCAAGGACTGCCAAAACGTTTATGCATGGTTTGCAACTTATTTTAGCCAACACTGGTAATATGTTCACACTCAAAAGTTCATCAACACCTGCCTAAAAATAGGATTTTTACAAGTTTGGAAAATTTTCGCAAATGTTATGTTACCTAGTGATTTATTTTGCAATAACATTGGCATGTAACATGTGTTTCAATTACAACCTTTTTATGAGTTGTTTCTGTTGGAAACAAATGAATGACCTTTTACTGAGCTGCTTCTCCTAGAAACAAAAATATTCAAATTTATCTATAGTTCTGCTGCTGAAAACATGGACAAAAAGAGGAGACTAGTAGTGGAGAGGCCAAATATTGTTACGTTGTATGAAGAGAAGTACTCAGAAAGGCAAATATCTGAAAAATTAATGTTCAGCAAGACTGCAATCCTTGTGGCAGTTGTTAGATCAAAAAAGTTCAGTAGTTTTCAGGCCTGTGCCAAGTGTTGGAAAAACGTAGTGCAGATTGACCAACATGGCGATGCTGCCGAAGTACCAAATCAGTAATATTTGCTAATAAAAGCTGGTATGCTGTTGTTCTGCACAGTGTTTGGAAACTCAAATTGCTACTTTGTCTCTGATTGATCAACCCAAATTATGTTCCTTACGGTGCACACTGCACAACCTTCTGACTTCACCAAGTAGTGCATAATACACAGACCGCTGTGCAATCACTCTAATAAATGCTCTGTGACATAACATTCGCTCACAGGTTTTTGTGTGGTAAACAGATGACTGCCTATGAACAAATCAGGGTACGTGCTGCGATGGTTTACTGTTTTAGGGGCCCAGGTTTATGCAGAATTCAATGTTACATAGTAATATGCAGACATGGGGCGATTTCATCACAAATGTAATCGATTATGATTACTTGCCACATTCTCGATTACAGTTCCGACTAAACAAAATCACAATGTAATGGATTATGATTATATTATTGAAAGTAATCACTAGCGCCATTTTTATGACCTAAAAAACTTGATAACATGAATTTATTTTTCAGAAAATATGACTTCATATGACCAAACAAAAATGACTGAGCTAGAACATACAAATATTGTACAAAGAGGCATTACCAGCAAAAATAGGCATAAAAGATATAGCCTCAATTGTTGAGACCCCACTAAAATAAACAAGTCAAAACATGAGCAAAAATATAGTTTGATTTGAAGCAAATTGAAAACATGCATAGACATACATTGATTTATTTACTTGGGGTAGCAAGAACTACCATATTTAGGCAGGACATTTCATTTCTTCCAAATAACTTTCTTCACCTACGTCTTTGCCAACATTGAAGTTCAATTTCAAGGATGCAGCTTAGACCTAGTGAGTAGTGATATAGTAGTTTTACCTGATATTTTGCAATTGTTTTATGTGATCGCTTCCTTGTTGAATCAGGTTGAAAATATGCAAAATATGAGTTTATGACCTACTATGGAAAATATGATTTTGCAAGTTTGTTAGACTTCATAGGGATATGATTTTGCTTTGAAATTTGTTGAAAAATATGACTTTTATGACTTCAAATAGCCATAATAATCGCGATTATCGATTACAAATCAGTGATTACATTTGTCTTGAAGCATTCAGGCCACCAGAAAGGAGTGCAAGATGTACAAAGTACCAGGGCCTGGGAAGATGAATGTAAGCACTCTGCATTTTCTGTAATCAAGCGCAAAATTACTAGTGCAAGCCAGTTGCCAATACAGACGAATCTGATATCACATAGCCAATTTGCCAAGCTTTTTTATGCATTTAACCAGAATATGTGATTATCCGTATCAAACAAATATCCGCAAGTTTACAGCCCTACTCAGGGCATTCACCAAATGCATCTTATTGATGTGAAAAACAAAGAGTGAAGCCAAACAAGTAACAAAGTTGAAACAGTGCATTGTCTGCGGCAAAACGCACGGCATAATTCCGCATTTTAAACTGCTAGACACGGCATAATTCCCCATTTGATGACTGTTAGTTTTCTGCTAGACACGGCATAATTCCGCATTTTAAACTGTGAAGTGTACTGTGCACACTGCTTCGGAAAAGTAGCAGTCGTCAAATGGAACTAAAATTCCAAGTTGGTGTACAGTAGCCTACTGGTGCACCATTTTCTGTTCTGTAAAAAAATTAACACATCTTGTGCAAAGGAGTTAAGCATAGTTGCATGCTTACCCAATGGGTCCTTACCCAATGCCGTAAAATGAACTTAAAAGTGCTGCTTTCGAGACAAAGATTTGCACCCGTAGCAACAAGACACAACTAAAGCCTAGAAGTTGAACGCACGGTGTTGATATTGGCACGTCGGTGAAGGGAGTCGTTTCGGCAACAGTTGCTCAAACGGATTAATGGCACCACAGGTTTCACACTATCTGAGTAGTGCGCTTTACGCTCTTTTAACGTTAACTGTGCGATTAAGCATTGTAAGTTTACGAATGTATGGTACATTTCTATGCGAATAACCAGTTTATGCAAATAACCGGTATGTAATTAACCAGACTATTTTCTTCGCGTGTGAATGGCTTTGGTTTGGGATTCTGGAATCCTATGCGATGAAACGGTTTATGCGTCTAACCGGTATGCAATTAGCTGAAGTCGTCTGTATAACAATTAATCTATTTGTAGATGTTAGCATATGACAGCTGATTCTGATTACTTTGCAAACAAGCTATACAAGTTTCGATGAGGGCCTGAGAAGCTAGGGGGGGCCGGCATCTATCTTCCTACCCCACAGTACAATTTTTCTTGGAGGCCCTGGAAAAGAAAACAAAACCATTTTGCATGGTTTAATCATAGTATATTTTTCAGAAAACATGCAGTATGAGTAAATGCAATTACCAATCTGTAGGGATTAAGCACCGAAAAAAAGAAAATCCACATTAATGGATTACTGAGATGTTTGTGCAGTCAACAAACCAGTGGCATAACTAGAGCTTTGAGCCAAGGGTGAAAACAGTTGAAACAGGCCTACTGTCCTTTGTAGAGGACCTACTAGTCAACACTAAAAAAAATCTTGAGAAATGATGGTGAATCCAGGCGTGGATGGCTATACTAAAACCCTAAATCATTGGAAAATACACTGAAAAACACAAAGACAACAACCTATTGAAAATCAAAAGAATACTAAAATCGAAACATAAGCTAAGTGGGGGTCTGGTTTTGACATTACGTCTGCAAGGGGGGTAAATTTTCCCATCTGCTTTCCCGGCAGTTATTCCTGCAACTAAAGCTTTCAATATTGATTGAACAAAAATAGTCAATGTTTAAAATCTTTGTTTTTTACAGTTGATAAACATCAACGCTCTAAACCTTTTATCAGTAAATGACATCTATCAGGCTTGAACATTTGTCCAGCAATGCTAAAAAGTCATTTGTTAGTTTCCTAATTTCAAAATTGCCAACTATTTCTTCAAACTACAAGTTATGTTTTCAGGTGTGTGATGATTTTTGGATCGTATGCAAGCCAGCATAGCATTATCTAGCTTTCAATTTGACATGAAGTGAATAGTGATGCCAATATAGCTGCGCATCTGTCTATTGGACAAAAAGTCAATGGTCAATAAAACCTCTCTTGGTTTCCTTTGAGTTTTTTTTACCAGTATCCGTGGATGACTTCTGTAGACAAGCTAGTCTATATATCAGCATTGTGGAAAGGTCTTTCTGACTAGGATTAAAGGATTAAATAATCTTAATCCTCTGGAAAAAGTTAATTTATTTAAATTAGTGTGCTAATTATATGCATACAGTAGCCAACTCCAGCACTTGCATACATAGGTTCACTTTGAATATATATAAATGAAACAAACACCTCTCCTTATAAAGTACCAGTATCTCTTCTGTTGCTGAAGTGTGAACCTGTTTTTAAGTAAAGCTTTTATTTTTGTTGCTACATATCACTAGACCCACTATGTTACTTCTGGTGGGCAACAGGAAAGCTAGTTGGAACAAAGCGAGAATTCGCTACAAATGCTGTGTTTGCCACTGCACTATTTGGATTTAATGCACAAAGACAGGCAAATAGTCTCTCCAGAAACTTAATCATAACAAGTGATGATAAAGGAAGAAACCCAGTCACCAAAACCACAGTTCACCGCACAGTGGTGTGGAATGAAGATTTCTCATTTTAATTGCAAAAGCAATCGTTGATTACAATTAAATTGGCAATGTAATCGATTGTGATTACATGTCATTTTGGGTCAGTTCAATTGATTATTATGTTTACTCAAAAAAAACTGCAATCGATTACTGTAAATCGATTACAATTTACCCCGTATATGGTAATATGTTCCTAAATTGTAATAATTTGCTCTTTCATTTACACCTTATATAATTATTCCATTTACTTATGTGGCCTACATGCTGAAGAAAAATAATGCACTGTGATGTCTTTCAACTGTGGTTTGAGTTTACAATGCAAAAATATCAACATTGGTTATCAACAATGAAAAATAAAAAACATTGATATAGACCAAAAAAGCCTAATTGGTAGAGATGTATGGAAGGCAGCAATAAAAATCGGGTGGTCTCAAAAATTGCCTCAGAATACTGCTGCAATCTTGCAGACCAGTGCTCTTAAACAGGGGTTCCACAAAACATTTAGTGGGTTCCGTGCGGGTTCCTCGTTATTGAGGAGTAAGTGATTTCTTGCGTCAGTATGAAATTTTTTAGATTACTGTGCTGCATTCAGACTCCAAGTAGGCCAGTAATTTAGACAAGAGGTTGAGTGCAGATAGCGGAACAAGAAATATTAATAGTTGTTGCGTCCCTTGTTCATTGTTGTGCAATTAAGAAGAACGTTATTATATGTTGCCAATGTACAGGTCACAGTAGACTGAGTAGAAAGTAGACTCAACCTGAGTCTAGTAGAGAATAGGCTGAATCACAGACTAGAATTGCTGTTCAACCTTTGTAGGAGTAAAGTATAAACAGTGTAGAAATCAACTTTTTACTTTGTAGTCAATCCAGATGAAGCAAAATAGCATATTTTCTTATGTGAAGCGAAATAATAACAACAGCAAAGGTGTGGATGGTAATGAGCAATAGAGGCACCTAATCCGAAGCGGATCAAATGTAATTCAATTGCCAAAGTTAGAAAAATGAGACGAGACGACACCTATTTGAGATACGGGTTCTGTTTGCGGGATGACCAAATTTTATTCCTACTTTTTAACATCTGTAATAACTGTTTATTTGTTGAAGCGTCTAACAACGACACATTTGTTTTTTTTTGCAAGTAATTCATTTTTTCTTTAATTTTTGTTAATAGGGTTCCATGACAAACGCGAAAGTATATCAGGGGTTCCACGATGACAAAAAGGTTGAAGAACACTGTTGTAGACAGCATGCCTTTCAGAATGGCTGCAATAGTAGAAAAGGCCAAACAATATATTTTTGAAAAAATAAAGTTGTTTATATTTTAAACCTTGTGATGTGCTATGTGTTTGATAGTTAAAAATCAGTTATTACACAGATAATCAAGCGGAAATGACAGAAAACAAACAAGTTGTGAAAAGTCAAATGCAACCAGGAATGCAACTTCAACTTTTGAGTGCGACTCTAGTGTGACAAGCAAGATGAACCTTACTCAAGTCATTCACTGCAATAGCAGTTCTGGTTTCCATTAGCTTTTATTTGGCACAACTATTTTGTTGTTTCAGCCTTGGTAGCTAATGCGTTTCTGAAACACACAAGGAATGCACCTTACTTTAGTGTTGATCAGTGTTTCTGTTGGAGTTCAAAACAATACCGGTCCACCTATATGTGACTCTTTCAGAAGTTGGTGTCAATCAAATCCATGAAATTCCTATTTTTAGGAAAAACAACTGAAGTGCTTACAGCAACATGGGTTTTTCCACAGTTGAAGTTGGTATTAAGGGTGTTAGAAATGCTATCAGTCTGCTTATCAGTTTAACACATTTGCTTCCGGGCAGTGGCACATCTAGCCTGGCAAAATGGGGTCTGTCACAGAAGAACAGCTTTTGGTACTAGTTTTTAAATAAAAATCAAGTTTTCTACAGGTATGTTGTCTGAAGACCCAATCAAATGTGCCTAGCACAAACAAGCTATTTAGACTGTGATGCCAGTCGCATCATCCAAATGCACAAGGACCAATGATCAAGTTACATCATCAAACTGCAGCTTTCATTTTACACTCATTGTTCACAGCAGATTTATTGCATCACTATTGTTTTCTTATCATGCAGCAAAGTTGGGGATCGCATACGCAGTACTGTGAAAGCGTGTGTCTTGTAGAACAGCCAGCAAAAGTCAACACTACAGTAGAGAAGACTCTGCATGGAGATGATGCTAATCAAAGACGATCCAACCTGTATTGGCACAGGGACCTGCTTAGATTGAATGCAAATATTACATAATATGTACTGTACTTGTCGTGACGCACAAAGAAGCATCCATTGAGTTAGGATGTTGGGCATCTGAGGATGTTGAAAGGGCATGGCATAAAAACTGTACACTGTTGATGCGAGGTTGTATAGCTTGCAACGTTAGCAAGGGACAGGTATACAGCATGTTTATACATATATGAATTGTATGCCTAGCTTTGCCCTATGTAGGAGGACCAATGTGTGCTTTCTAACCCATGTTTGGATTGTGTGGTAACACAATTCGTTGGCCAATTCAAAAGCTAGGCCACAAGCTCTATCCGCACCCTTCAAAGAATTAAAGTAGCTTCCTGATAAAAGTTGAAACTTTCAATGACGGATATCTGATCCTTCTACATGTGGAAAATTAGATGTTTTCTCCTTCACTGAAACAACTTTCTATTCCCGTTTGGCTTAACCTAAAACCAACTGAAAGTGAACAAGCCATAATACGCTTATAATCATTACAACTTTACCACACCGCAAAACATATGGAACTCATGTGTAGAACGAATGCGTCACTCCTCGATCAGCAGTGCCAGCATTCAAGACCATTTATAACTTGGCCCGTAAACAGCTTGGGACACCAGGAGGGGCGAAGAGTGTTCTCAGAAGGGCCCAAATTTTTTAAACTGTGTCCAACACAATTTTCCAGTGAATGGAAAAAAATTTTGCAGGGCCTGTTTATAGCAAAAAAAATTTACAGGCCTGTTTATAGCAATGGTTTCAACCTGGGGTTCTTGACCCCCATGGGGTTCTTTGCCTTCTTTCTTTGCCCCTCCTTCGTGGGTTGCGAGAGCTTCTAATAAAGATATTCATAATCACTTCTATATTTTACATTTCGTATATGGAGCCACATTTTATTGTAGCCAAAATAATAGGATCACCTGGCAAATATGATAGCCTACTTTTTCATTCAAAATTGTTTCAAGTGTGTTTGTGACATTTACAGAAGTTTCGAGTGTGTAACTTTGTGATGTAAGAATGTTCTGTGTTTGCAAGTTAGATATCTGATTGCAGTAACTAACGTGAGATTTATTCTAGGTTTCAATGAGAATAATTTGTATACTCCACAGGTCTCTCCCACTGATGCTGCCATGTGCATGAATTAATAAATGAGTCTTTGTTCAACATAGTGATATCGTATGTTATTTTTTATTCATTGTGATTTTCTATTGTGCAAAGTGCAAACATAACTGCATTTCATATGCCTGGCTGGAAATTTTTGGAAGGTGGTTGTTAGGTTACATTGTGTTGCAAAATGGGTCACTGCAGAAAAAAGGTTGAAAACCACTGATTTAGAGAGAGAGCAATGCAAAGTCTGGGGGATTCCCATGATAATAAGATAAACTAACTCTTGCGTAACAATTTCGTGTGTTACAGTTTGCTTAAAACCAGCCTTCAATTGCTTGTTTCAGATTGCTACGTAGGCAGCAATTCGACAAAGCATTAAATGCAGTGCTGTGATTGTTTCGCATCAATACTATACAACGCCAGCAGAGAAATGCTGTTTCCTGTGCAAAACAGTCAGAAAATTAGAGACCTGCTGTGCCAGCGTTCAACAGTTGATCAGCATTATTACTGAGTACTTACAACACAAAGGGGCTTGCCATGACAGCCAAACCAACCCTAAGAACCAAAAATTTCTAGAAAATCTAAAGTTAGCAGTTAATTCACTTAGTTGTTGCAATGACAGTTTATTTGCCAGTATGACACTGCACAAAGAGCCAGGTTCAGTGTTCTGGTGTCATTGCAATGATGAGATTGCAGTTTGCTCATGTCCACTCCTTTATCTGCCTTGGCAGGTTGTGAAACTTGCTAGCGGATTGTTCTACTGTTGGTCTTTATTGCATAACAATAAACAAAGGAATAAATTTTCAAACATTCGTTTCAAGTTATAGTAGATAGTCGTTTTTCTGCATGTGGCCAGGGCTCTCACTACGTTTTTTCCACCCAGATCGGCTTTTTTCAGTCAACCTGGGTGTGTAAGATAATTATGAATAATTGCATTAAATTTAGGTATAAAGATAACTTTATATTACAGTGTTTGATGCACACGTCAGGTTAAAAGTACGCATATCGGATGCAGCAGAACGTGTTCAGTCAGTCTCATATCCTCATATAAGATCATTTTTAGTGTTATATATATATATATAATGTTATTGTCAATGTTTGCGCTATTGTCTCTAATGCCAATTGAAGTAACTGGTGAAACCAGGGTTAAATTTCGATGTTTCATTAGGCATACAAATTAAAAAATAGATTTCAGTTAGGGGAAGAAGGGAGTGGGATTATATTTTATGTGAGATTTTAGATCCCACTGCAGTTGAAGATTGCATAAAATTTCCTAGTTTAATAACAAATGTACTCTTGCAATTAGTGGGAGCACAGCCTACTTAAGATATGGTCCGATATGTCACATTTTGCAGGCCATCGCTAACAGGCCGATTCTGCTTCTTTCGCAATGCAAGTAAGCTCGATCATGGACCATCAGATCATCACTGTAACAGCAATTTTAATGGCACTAGTGGTTTACAGGACATTTTTAAGCTTTACCATTTTGTTTATTTATACATAGTCTCAAAATTACCCCAAATCCTAGAGCATGTGAGGCTTATGGAAAATGCAAGCCATACTACATAAAACCATTAAACTACACCTAACATAGTAAATCACAGCAGTTTGTTTGCCAATTTTTAGCAAGCAAAATGCAACACACCTCTGTGCAATTAAAATCTGCCATCAGTGTGCCCAAATTTGTTTTAAAATATAACAGAACTTTAGTACAAATCGTTCAGCACCACAGTATTTGAAACAGAATACTTGATGCTGCAGTATTGACTGCAATGTTCACAAAACTCTTTTACCAAGCAAGTCAGTTTACCTACTGCAGAGCCACAACAACTTATAATAACCACAATAACTTAATTCACTCAATCATACAATTCTTATAGCATAAAGGCAAATTTGTAGGCTATATAAAAATACTTCTCACATTTTCAGAGGAATCAAAACTGCCATGTTGCAATTCTCACACTTAAAAAAGTTGTAGCAAAATTTGTTTTCATGAAGAGCATGAAACCGAGCTTACACTACTCTGTCTGCAAAGCATCTTTACTGAATGTAACATCTGTTTTTCCATGGTACTGGTTTGTCTGTGGGACTAACCAAGTCAAAACACTCCGCTTTTCAAATCTAAATAACGCTGAAACAATTTGTCATGTACCAAGGAATACTTGTAGCCTATTCATATAGGTTATAATCCAGCAGTCTCATACACTAGGCTTATAGTTGACAGTTGCTTTATAACCTTCAGTTGCATTATAAACATTTAATTATATCCCTCACCTTGCTAAGCTGCTTAAGTTAACACATCCTTAACCCAAGCAACTGCAAACTACCCTGCACATGACCTCTTCTATGACAATTACTGAATGTTTTCAACCACCTTATCAGAAGACTGAAACTAATCTGCAGCTTTCAGGATGAACGAGCTGGCAACATTAACTTCTTAGCCTACGTGACTGGCAAGCTTCACAGTCAAAGCAAATATACATACCACTAAACAACTAAAACTTCCAGAGATGCCAAGCATGGGTCTTGTGCAGTATAGTATACCGCTCTGGTGCTAAACAGCACATGCTCCAGTTCGTATATATCCCAGCAAGTTAAAGGCAAAAGTTTTAAATATACGTACCTAGCTAACTGCCTGTAAACACGCCCCACACATGCTCTCACTCAGACCTAACCGACTGACAATCAGGCTAACTAGTGGGAAAATGTGACATATCCAGCCGTATCTTATGTAGGCCGTGGTGGGAGATACCACCAATGGAGTATGTTACCAAACGTTATGAAAAACATCTTGGAACAAAACAAGGTTGTCTAAGTGTTTGCACTGTCAGAAGAAAATTTGGAAGAGGAACTATAATTATATCAGTAGTTGATTATCATTTCAACTCAAATAAGCACATTCAAATGTTTTTGTTGATAACACAAGCTTTCTGGGTTTTATTGTACAAATATGGGTTTGTTTGGTGTGCAATCTGGGTTTATTTGAAATCACTGAATGGGAGTACTGCATGTGACTTTGAACACAGCCATCTTGGCAGGTAATGCAACGAGACAGTGACACTGCTAGTAGCAGTAAGCCACTCATAGTTTATACTGTGTGAAAAGAAGCATGAGTAAATCTGCAGCAGTGCTTCCACAAGTTTGAAAAATCCATTGTTAGTGTGAGACTGATCAGTGTGCTTGAGTGAATAGCTTGATCAAATGACTCTTACGCAGGCTTCTTTTCACGCAATATAAAAATACGTGGCTGGTTAGAATGCGTCTATGCAGACTTGTGGGAATACTTCTTTTTCCTTAAGGTTTAGTTCTGACTTCTTATTGAGCATTTTTGCTATATTTGTTGTGGCAATTTGTCGTAATTCATCTGCTCCGCCTGCATGGTGTTCTAACTTTAGTAAGTTGTCTGATATTCTTGTCAACATATAGTTCTACTTCTCATTGCTTGAAACACTTCCAACGTACTTGTTTTTTTCACCGCTCATGTTGTTCTGGCCATTGATTGTTCTTAAATTATAACTTATTTGTAGAAAGTGCCTGAAAAAATGGATATTAGGAAGTTTATGAAAAGAAAAAGCATTACTGATAGCTGAAGTGTTTTTTAGAAAAAAGATTGAGAATTGAGGTTCAACCAGCACAGACTAATGAGGCAGAAAGGGTAAAGCATTTTGTGAACGTCCAATCTGAAAAGGATAAGCAAAATTTTGATGTTGCCCCACCCTGGAAAATTTTCTGCAGATGTCCATGGTCTCATTGGTGTGGAGGTATTCACCTGCGGTTGCCATGTCTTTGTTTGCACCCCTTCTGCTGTTTGTCAGTCTCCATCAGCATGCATGATTGTTAGGTCGTTAGCGTATGCATAATTTCTGGAGATGTTGGTTGGCTGGTTGGAGATGTAGATGTTGAAGAGAAGTGGTGCCATGACAGATCCCTGTGGTACACCTTTCTTGAGGCATCGTAACCTCCTCTGTTTGTTGTTGCCAGTGGTAAGGATGAAGCTGCGATTGCCAACCATCCAGATCCAGCACCTGTAGCAGTCGCAGTAACTTGCAGGAAGAAACTGCTTTAACTGCAGTGACTGATATTGTAAAAGAGTCTGTTTGGTTCATAATTGTCTATATCTTCAGAGCAGTAGTGTGAAATTTTTGCATTAATTTGTGATCTTTGTTGGGGAGGAAGTGACAGAGTTTGGGTTTGTAAGGGAGAAATGTGAAGAAAACTTGAGAACCACTGGGCCAGAGAAATTGGTCTTGAGTAATCGATCTGACTTAAAACCCAAGTTTGGTGACCACTGCTCTAGACACATTACTCATCTTTTCCTGGTGTTTTTAATTCTGATGCTGTTTGGACCTGTCCACATCTTTGCTTAACACGTGTAGAGCCGGCCTACATGATATTCGTACTTTGATTTCGGCCTAAAAAACAGCAATTTTCAGTTGCCTTACCAACGCCCTAGCTCCTCCGCCGATTGCGCTAGAGAGCTGTTCA
>Ga0210059_1008819_pt1 | contig 15831 bp, 13 predicted proteins | sample Ectturendosymbi2_FD_188042 | JGI IMG/M metagenome (GOLD analysis project Ga0210059, IMG submission 188042) | Ecteinascidia turbinata endosymbiont from Florida, USA - Sample 2 (SPAdes) (version 2) | ecosystem: Host-associated > Tunicates > Ascidians > Unclassified | place: Key West, Florida... | reverse complement strand
AATATAGACTATGAAGAGGATTGATGACAGCCCGCACAATTGTCGGAGCTCAACACCAATGCTGAACGGTTGTGATTTAACTCCGTCGACACCGACACAATCTTCTGAGCAGGAATACAGTGACTTGACGGCCAGCAAGAAGCACCCGCCAACACTGTACTCCCGCAATACCCCCCAAAACTTTTCACGAGGAACCCGGCCATATACTTTCCCGAGGTCGACAAAACATGTATAAACGTCTTTGGCATGCTCCCAGGATTTCTCGAAAATTTGCTGGAGAGTGAAAATTTGCTCCGGCCGCAAAGAAAACCGCACTGGGTATCATCCAGCTTTGGTCCAATTATTTTCCCGGCATCTTGGCATACACTCTTCCTGAGAAGCTAAGCACGGATATGCCCGGAAGTTGGTTCATTCACTCCTGTCGCCCATTGTGTATATGGAAATTATCAATTTTCCGCTCTTTTGGTGCTCTTCCAAAAGGCCATGCCACTTGACACACAACGAGTAAGCCAAGCCATCCGGCGTTGTAAATTTCCTAATTCACTATCAAACTTTTCGCAATTAGCTTTTAGCTTTGATTTAGCAGCGGCATCAGAGAGCTTATGGATGCACAGTTCTGCGGAAGTTTTCATATGTGCAAAGTTAAAACATCTCGCCTGAAAAACATTTCTCAGTTCTGTCAGGTGAGGTGCCAATGTTGACAAAAGGAAAGCACCATGTTGAATTTTTTTGTTTTCAGAAGTCGCACTAAAACAACGGACATTGCATAATTTTAATTTCTGACAGCTGCTTCAGTGCGGCTCAAATACCCAAAATCTCACTCCTAGCTCTCACTGTTGCCTTGCTCGACAACTACCTTGTTTTGCATGCGCGCTGCAACCGCCGACCTTTTGTCTTCATTGCAATCTGATGCATCGCCAGGCAAGCCGATCGCAACGGTGAAACAGTAAAACACTTCCATAATTGCATTAAAGTCCTTTGGCAGTTTCGTACACTATACTGTACAAATCTGCGGAAGTATAGTAACAGACCCAAGTGAGGCGATGCGCTTGTGACAATAGCATAGCCTAAAATAAGGAATTTTCACTGGGCGGTAATCGCGAGAGTAATTAGGAATTATAGCTGGCTGGGAAAGTGCAGTGCTTCCGGTGATGACCAATCGAGGGTACATATTCATCCAAGTGGGAGGAGATAAATCACCAAAAGCGGAACGATATTTCTATACTTTTATATTTCTATACTTTTATGGCAAGTTCCTGCGTACTGACAACGTGCCTGACGGTAAGGCAGATTTCTAGACAATCTATTTTGTGAATACCACTAGTTTTTGTCATTTGGAAATAGAAACATGTCCCGCGGACACCCCGGTTGATTTCTACGTGAGAGAAATCAGTCCAAGAAATCTTAAGAAAGCTACAAAATTGAAGCCTACTGATTTTCCTGCAAATTTCTTGCTTTGGTTGCAGATTGGTCCAGTTGTCTCGACAATCTGATGGTCTTTCAACTAGACTACGCAGTGATGCACTTTTTGGTTTTGTGTTAATGTCGTCAAACCGAATAACAAAACCTTTTTTTCACTGAATTTTGTTCATTTGAAAAAATAGCCCAAACTTTGCGAAATTTCACACATTGCTTTCTCTTTGGAAGAAGGTTTTAACAAAGTCGCGTTGTTTGTATAGATAGACCCAAATCACTGTTGCTGAGTCTTCTATTCTTCGTGGTTAGAAACTTACAAACTGCGGGTCCAGAACCGTCGACGGAAAGTCATCAGTAGGGGGGAGGGAGTTTCATTTGTGCAGGGTGGCTTGACATTCTGAAATTTTGGTAAAAATACCACTGATGTATATTGTTGGAACTTTGCTTGAAGGGTCTAATCCCATCAAAGCTTCCCGTGACGAGGAGACTGTGTGGGTTTACAATCATTGGCAGTTCCTGTGCCATTGAGAACTTTGAGCACTCTTTGATTTACGATTATACGGATTGCCTTGACAGCTCGTTCTGCAATCACGAGGACAACAGATCAAGCAACACTGAGCAAGCTTGTTGAGTAGGCTACTGATCCTCTCATCGACTTCTTTAGCATCTCAAAAAACTTGGCAATGACTAAGCCACTCCAGATCGTCTCGCTTTTTCCTCAATGTTTTTTTCATTTTCCAATGTGTTTACACAAGTTCGTGAAATTAGTCACCAGGGAGTCTGCGCGATTTGGTAACAACGACAGTGGATCTAAATCGCAAGTTAGGCTACTGAAGTTCCCAGAAGAAAACTACAAATTTTTCAGAGACATATTGTCAAAAACATTCTGGCGTTCTGCCAATGTCAGAATGTTTTTCGTGAAGAGGCATTTGCTGAACAGAAAGTGGACGAACACTAAAATAAATCGGAGCACTACTGGAGGACTTTCAAACCAAATTTGACCATTTCGAAGAGTTAAAACCATGCTTTGCATTCCTTGTAAATCAGCGACGGATCCAGCCAGTACGGTTAGGGGAACGATTTCAATAACATTTGGTAGGCAAGTCTCATTACGGGTTCACTAGGCTACTGTAAGAGAGATAAAGTATTCTTTACAAAACCACTATAACAAAAGAATGGGAGGCCAAATGACCTTACGGCGCGAATACTGTTTTGCGAATTGTACAAAATCATGGTGAACAAAGTTACTTTCGCAGGTTTTATACGGACGATCGCCCCAACCGTCACCCCCACTGGATCCACCACTGTAAATCCATTCAGTGTTAATGTAATCGGTGATGGCTTTCCAGGTCACCAACCGTGTGACATGAACGTGACTGCTGTAAAAATTAAATTGACCGAAATGTAAGAAAATCTGGCTCTAAACAAATTTTATTCAATGCCACTCTATACTTAATTTCTGGCAACAGGTCAATACCCACAATTTAAAAGACCAGTGCACAACTCATTTCTGTGTATAGCACAACATATAGCTGTGAAATTTTTTCTCTGTAATGAAGTTCGTAAAATCAAACCATCGTGCAACCCGATGTCAAGCGAAATTTCTGACCTCTGCAAAATGTACAATCTGTTATTGTTTTTCAATTATTTTGCTTCTCAGAATAAAGAAATAAAGTCTGGCGATTACTTTTTTGATGTGTGTTGTGTAAATTAAAACATTGTGGTTAGATGTCAGGAACCCACAACAAGCTATAGCACGGGAATAACTTTAACCATTGAAAATTTTCGGACTTAGTCGTTGACCTCAATTATTTTTCTTGTTCTTACCCTAACCCAAACCTTAACCCGACACACTTACCTAAACACGAATTCCTAAGCCCTAATAATAAGTTTCATCAGCGTATTTGGTATGTAGAATATTACTCTGTGCATGAGTACATCGTGTGAAGTCAGAAATTTCGCTTGACACCGGAAAAATGAAAACTTGGGAGAATTAATTCCCACAGCTTTAACAGCGTGCTGTCCCGATTGTTTGGACTAGAAAAGCAAACACAAACTTAATATTGACAATTACTATACATCATTTAATGCAGTGGTTCCCAGCTTCCAGAGCCGTTACCCAAATCATGGTAGCCGATTATGCCTTTGATACTAACCTCAATATTTCGCAGTGATCGCTCATAATACAGAACAACATTGTGGTTTTGGTTCTGCGTTAACCCCAAAGAATCGCATATTACCCCTGTGGGTAAATTTACACCCAGCTTGGGAACCACTGATTTAATGTAAAACTTGCATTCTTTACCGTGTTTGTATTGACACTACAAACTGGTTTTGCGGCTCGCTGGTGTTTTTAGTTTTCTGCAAATGACTCTACCATTGAACAAGTTTGCCCACCCCTGGTTTATACTATGTGCAAAGAAACATTAATCAAAAAGAAGCATTGCTGCCAACAAAGTGCATTTTTTGTAACCAATGCTCCCTCTTAAGGTGCGCAAATGCGCAGTACCACCAGACCGTTTGTGCAAAATCTCATCTCGTGCAATTTTCAACATTGGAAAAGCATGAAGCATCCAAAACATTGGAAAAGCATGAAAACAAAGAGAAGCTATTTTAATTAAATAGTACTTTGTTTGCATTTTCATAAGATTTTGCACTTATTCTAAAAATTCACACATTCATTAGGAACTCTGCTAACTCAGTCTTAAGATATCCATGCTCACTAAAACAAACGCTTGCTCAGTGTATAGTGTTCTTACAGGGAAGACACTGTTTGCAGTTGTTGCCGTAACATTGGACATTTTCTTTTTGTGTATCTGAATAAAATAAGCAAAATGTCGACTTTGCCCCCCCTTGGAAAAAATTCTGCGCACGCCCCTGCTAGATACAGCACCATTGTATACTTGTATACACTACTAGTTGCTGTACCAACCACCACGGGCGTCGCCAGGGGAGGAAATGGTCACCAATTCCATAAAGTGCCTCCCATTTTGTCAATTTTACAAAAAGATCGTACTACGGTTGAGTGAACATATTGACGTCATAAAAACACAAACAATAAGGTTTGTTCACCCCAAAGTTTTTTAGAAAGCTCCGTCCCTGGATATACTTCATGCACGGTGAACGCTGAATTTCCCTCCGATTCTAACGCAACTACAGAATGAGAGCGAGATAAAAAAATTCGCAACTCTGGCGATTGGAAAGCACTGTGACGCGGCCGTGAGTCAAACCACATGCGGGCGCTGATTGCTGAAGACACAAGCTCCGCCTTAAAAGTTTAAAACAGCCATGGTTCTCAAAGTGGGCGGAATCGCCCCTTAGCGACGATTTTGAGGGGCAAAGAAAACAAAGGGTGGTGATAGGGGGCGAAACAACACAAAGGGGAGAAAACGTTCAACCACTACCAATAATAGAGATCACTGCTTTAATTTCAGTGATCACAGAGTTAACTTCAGCTGTGGCCTAATGCTCTCAAAGCAAAGAAACCGCTTGTTGATTCACAAGCGAGGTGATCTACGACTGTATCTCATTAAAATGTCTCTCAATATTTCAAAGCTTTGTGGACGCCGCCAAGCACATCCATCACACTTAACTGGAGATCGTGGCATGTATGGATTTCCAATAACAGCCTTTAAAAATACTACCATGCGTTTGCTTTATCAGGCTTGGGGGGCGACAATGATGTGTCGAGAGTGAAAAGGGGGTGATGGAACAAAAAGTTTGAGAAACACTGGTTTAAAACATCACTATGATTCGTAAGTGCTCGCTTTGCGAACCTTTGTGAACTTGATGAGATTTCGCAACTGCGTATAGTAGCCGCTGTGACATTCGACATTTTGCAGTTCGTAATCATTACGGAACATTCCGACCTCACTTTGGCACCCCAAAAATGCTTCGCCCGATAGCAGATGCCCCCCTTGCTCCCCTAGTTACGTCACTGGTCTCCAGTGCACTTACACATGCACTTAAAACACAACTGACCTCAGCTAGGTGTTAGGTTTCTTGTTGAAAGCGTGATATATACGTATTTCTTACATGAAAACAATAAATCTCACGCCGTTTATAAATTTCTCGAAATTTCTGGCCTCGATGAAGAACAACCTGAAGCCGCAAACCGAAATGCATGCCACAGCAAAACAAAAATTGTAAATTCTCGTGCAGTTTCCAACAAAATTTATCATTCTGTGTTCAAAAACAGTGTTTAGAAATCTGCCAAAACCATCTTTAAATATGCCAAATCGAGATAAAAAAGTAGTTGGCCAAAAAACCCAAATTTTCTTTGGCCTTTTTTAGAAAGTATAAAAAAGCCAAAGTAATTGAAAAAAAGAAAAAATTACAAATTTGGCCTCAAAAAAGCCAAACTGGCAGCCCTGGACAATGTTCTTGCACAACCTACGCCATACTTTCTTCCTTTGAGTTATTCAGCATCAAATTTTACGTATGAAACCTATTTTTATGTTTGTGGTGATATGGTAGAGGATAACAGAATGCGCAAAAGCCTACAGAAAATTTGTAGGGAAAAGGTTTGTTAAATAAAAGCTGTTCGGCAAAATGTGGGTAAATCCGAGCAAGATATCCTTTGCATCACAACAAAATTGTCTGCCCTACACTTATGAACGACCAATGTGCTTCGCAGCAGTCTCCGACACTCGCAGGGTTTTTTTTAAGGTTTCGCTTTGGTGACCGCAAGGAAATTTTAAGAGACCGCTTGGAGGAATTTTAGAGACCGTTCTCCATTGATGTGATCTCAGGTCACTATATTTTGAGAGACCGTTGGAGGAATTTGAGAGACCGTTTTGGTCCCTCAAAACACCTTAAAAAAAACACTGGACACTCGTATGCATCACGACATTGGCTTTTCAGGAGTCGTGCGTATATCAGCACTCTTTAACCATTTTTCAATTACATTTTGCTTATATGCCGATTCCACTCATGCCGTTTTCTTTTCGCAAGGCACGTGATTTTGAAACTTCAACATTTTATGAGTCCCTGGCCTGCCATTTGTTCGAGGCAACTTGACATTTTTGCAGCAGCAGTAGAAATCGTCACATTTATAACTTTCTTGGACAAAATCTATAAATATACGCACCTACGAGAGGTAATTGAGCAAGAGCATATCAAAATGATCTGATTGGAATGTGGCTTGATCTCTTTGCTTTTCGAATTTCATACGCATAAAGATTTCAGAAATTCAACAACATAACTGCACTGGTTTCGCATATCATTTCCGGGTGTTTGTAATAATTTAGGTCATTCAAATTTAACAATTTTATGAGAATCCTTATGCTATGCTAACTTTGTATTATGTACTTTGTGTGTATTTCCGCACAACACATAGTTGGATCACATTTATCCAATACAACTTATTGCATTATGCTAAACAACTTGTGACAAACCTAAACTAACTTGACATACCTGTTGACAAATCTTGCCTATTCACAAACGATCACGCAAAGACCACATTGCATTTTTTAAAAAACTTTCAGACCAGACAAAAAAAACACAGACGGAACAAAACATAATCATTCGGAGATCTTTAGCTCTAAACAGCAACTATTCATATATGTCTACAGGGACAATGCCACAGAAGCCTGAATACACAAGACAATGCTTCTTCTGTTGAAAGATTAGTTTTACAAAGTCTTATTAGAAACGATAACGCAAGAACCAATAATAATTCAAATTATATCATATTAAACGTTTCGAAACACAACTGCTTTCGTCGAAACCAGATCTCAAATGAAACTTGAAGGCATTACATTTCAGGGTTGCTTGGTACGTGCGGTGGGTGAGCAAACAAAAAGCGCACTGATGTGTCCGCAAGGATCGATCGTTATTTTCTGCCAGTTTTTTCTGTGCGTATTATGCCAATGGCGTAGCTAAGGAGGGACGGGGGGGAGGGCGGTCCGCCCCTGGCGGCACTTTGATGAGGGCGGCACTATGGACTATGCTGTAGGCTATAAACCTGTACAGGCTGTATTGAAATAAAAGTGGTTTTAATGTCGGGCACTACTCGCAGTTAAAGGACCTTTTTGATTTTGAGTAATATAAACTCTGCCATGTGTACTTAAGCGATTTCTTAGCCAAACAATAAACAGTCGTGTGTATGGGATGTTTCATCAATAGGCAACACGGTTCGCAACACTCTTTATGTCAACTCACTTGATGTCAAATTTTACTAATTCACTACACCAGGGGTCACCAAAACGGTGCCCGCGGGCACCGGGTCACGTCTTGAAGTTCGGGCTGTGTATAATTCAAAAAATAATAAAGTGATGCTTCGAAAGATTTTCAAAGACTCTAAGCCAGAAAAGCCAACATGGTTATCACATTTAAACGGTGTTTTTTCACAAACACCTCTGAGACATTTGGGGATGAGTTCGAAGAGAGCTTTCAGAAGTTGTTAAAACGTTTGTCTGATATTCCAATGTCACAGTCTGTAGATACTTGGTCAGGTGTGAACTGAAATGAATTGAAAATATATAGTATTTCTGTTGTAGTAGAAGGGAACAACCCGTTTCAAGAAAACATGATTAAATTGTCTGTGAAGCTCAGAGACTGGAGCAAAATTCAAACATGAGTAAGATTTTAACCACCCACAAAAAATTATTCAAAATATGTTTTTATGAACAGTCTGCGAAATTTATGCGAGGTTGGATTGGAACCGCAAAAATTCGTTTAGAGGGATGCTAGCTTGGAGCCGCAAAAATTCATAAAATGTGTTTTTATGAATTTTACCCCAGCCTGTGAACTTCAGAGATGAATGATTCAGCTTGGCTTGAAACCGGTTGTACCCTTCTACTGCCTACTTTCAAAAATTTTTCAGCACGGAAAGTATTTCAGCAGCCTTCAAAACTTTCACAAAAGTCGTCCAACCTACGTACCGTTTCAGTCTTTTTGCAACTTCCAATTTGTTAGACTATATCTAAGAAACTGCGAGGTCAATATGTGTGACACTGAAACCATGACCTTTGTTTCGGCAGTACTTCATAACGCAAATCTCACCACAAGGTTTACTTCGTTTAAAAATAACTGTCACTTCTTTTTCCTCGAAGGAGGCGGCCCTCACGCTTCTGCTAATTTACAAAAGGCTTGTTAATATTCGCTAAAGAAATTTTCTATTTCTTTTTAAGGAACAGTTATGCTTTGCACACCTGTAATAGTCTTAAGTTAGCGTAATTCAAGCTATAAGTTTATTTCAAACGTTTTTGCCAATCTCAGGTTGCCTCATCAGATCTCTGCGATAGTGAAATTGAATAAGACTGACTAAGCAGTACACATTCGCAATTACGAACTAAACTTAATCTGCAGAAGACAAGCACCAGTACTGTAACTGTTGAAACAGCAGTAACAATCGAACCGTATCTTGCAGAAACTATTGAATCTTGACCTGTCAAATACGAAACGCTTGTAACTGAAACAGAAAACAGCTTCAAAACTTAACCCTCTCTGCCTTAACTATAGCTGTTATTGAAAAAACTAGGCTACACATTGCCGAAAAACAATGACCACTTTTATGATTGCAGAACGAATTAAGATGATTGAGGCAGTCCCGTCGCCACGGGGGGCTTTGGTGGGCTTAGCCCCCCCAAACAAAGCCACTAGTCCCCAAATTGAAACATGAAACACTATAAATCAGTGGAGTTTTTGTCAATTTTTAGAATGTCAAGCCCCCCCGCACAAACGCAAAGCCCCCCTATTGAAAACTTTCTGGCGACGGTTCTGGATTGAGGGTCGGTAAAAACCGCGCAATTCTCTTTTATTTTCGTTGGAAGCGGGCCCCACTTTTAAGGGAGTTGTTACTCTCCACTGCTAGGCCGCACTGGATCTCGGGGCAGGTGTTGAGCAGCCATTCGATTGTCTCATCGTCCAGAACCGTCAGGCCGTGCAGTCCAAGGGGAGGCCGATGGATTGGGCATGGCAAGACAACATGGTCGACGGTTTATTCTTCTGCGCCACACTCACAGGCCGCAGAGGGGGCCATATCCCATTTGTGCAAGCAGGAGCAAAATCTGACTAATGGGAGATATTTAGCTCTGAATAGTAATTGTTGATCTACTGTATTTGCAATACTTCTCACAATGAAGTCCATTACACAACCAGGGCACATGTAAGCACAATGCACGAAAAGTACAAATCAGTAAGACACCAAAGATCACATACAAACGGAAAAAGAACGGCATAATGACCCTGACACGCACTAAACAATTTAAGAGGACCGGAATACTGGAAAGCCGGAGCCAAGGTATATTGCAAAACAACCGTGGTTGCTGCTTTCATGCCACAAAAAGAATATTTATCACCAGTTTACAGATTTATTTCAAGCCAAAGAGTACTGAATACTTTCTTCTGCAATGATCAGTCATCCACGTTGAAACGAGGTTTTGAAGAATTTACACAAAAATTATAATCACTGACAAAAATAAGGAGTGTGAGGCTACACCGTCAAATAGATGTCAGAGACCTATTACACGAGAACGGGAAAATATTTGGACACTATTCTTCTTATTAACTCAGCAGTTAAGTTTAGAAGCAGCTTGGGCAGCGACACTTCAACGCGATATGCACTCCCAACCCCAAGTCACCAACGACGTCTTCGTTTTCCCAATAATGTCGCGAACACGAGAGCAAGGCCTTTCCGAAAATTACAGGATATGTGGGCGATCAGACAGTATCATAAAATGATCCCAAGTAACTTTGACTTGAATGCTTGAATCTTCCATGAATTCTATCTTCCAAGCATTTTTGAGATCCCTGGAAAATTTCTCACATGGATCATGATTCAAGAGAAATTCTTCATTCATGATTTCTTCACCATATGTTTGCTTCAGATCTTCCAATTTTTCTTTCATCATTGTTTGATAACTAGACAAAGACCGAAAATAGTTTTTGACATCAACTAGAGTCCAATCAGCTAAGAGTTCAATATTGTCAGTTCTCTCCTTATGATCGCTTTTAATCACATCGAACAGACCCTTGTAGTGATCATGGATGTTTGTCAACCTACTATGAAAGCGACAAGTTTTCAGAAAATTTGACTTGATTTTCTGTTCTGCTGCAATAATTTCCTCTTCGTTCAAAGAGGTTTCGAACTGCGGATAAAGTTTTATGTAATCATAACCATAAAAAAGAAGACATCCATTTGGTTTCAAGACACGATGACATTCACCAAGAAATACTGGGAAGTCCATCCAGTGCACAGCCTGGCCACTTGTTACTAGGTCAACAGTCTCATCATCCACTGGTATAGACTCACCTTTGCCAACCAAGTATTCAATATGAGGAAATTTTTTAGAAGCACAAGCAATTTGACTTGCACTGGCATCTACGCCAATAATTTTTTCAAAATATGAAGCAAAAGATTCTGTTGCTTGACCACTTCCACATCCAACATCCACCATGAGCTGGAATTTATCAGCACCATTTTGTAGCCTGGTTCTCTTTTTAAGATATTGGATTGTTTTTTCAACCACAACATTCGGTGCTTTCGGTCTGAATTTGCGGTAAATCTTCGCATGCTCCATATGTTCATATAGTTGAATCATTTTGCGTAACAACCTAAACCAAGATTTTACTCCTACAGTGCAAGATTACATTATGGGCTTCTCTTTCTTTCAAAGTAATATATGCTAATATCAGAGTTGTTACTTTCGAAAAATTTGAATCACCTCCTGTGACATCGATTGGCGAGAATGATCAATCACAAAGAACAAAACCCGAAACCTTGCACTCTATCAGCAACGGTTAATGTAAGAAACTGAGTAACACATTGTTTTGATAAGTATGGGATCAACACTTGTTCGTCAGTTTGACCAGCTCCAGTTTACTGATGTATGTAGATTTGCAACTGCATCATTTTAAATGGTGCCTATTCTTGTCCACTTGCTCTTATTTGTAAAGTGTATAGACTCAGGGTCTTGTGCATTTAATGTACATAACATACAATAAAAGAGTTGCGGAATGATTACTTTTTCATTAAAATTTACAAAGCAATCAAGAAAAGGTGGCAAGCCAAATGGTCAAGGATCAACCGTTTTTTGAAAGCAGTGGAGTTTTGAGACATGACATTGGGGGCAGTCAAAGAAGAGGAGACAAAATACAATACTTCACGTAAGTTTTTGTCCAAAATGTTATTTTAATGTTTTGAATCGGAATATTCTTAACAATGTTCACCGCCTTTACCATAGCGCATTTCATTTTTTATTCTATTAGCTGCCTGTTCTTATCATATATTTCTTAAATTAATATGAAAGCTGCATATTTGCATTACCTATTTTCTCAAACTCTAAAATTCGTATGATTCTTTGCTGATGCTGCATTGCCAAAAATCCTATTAGCATATACCAAAAATCCCGCGAACAACCAACGGTGCACAAACAAAGCAACGAAAGGCTAAGTTTAAACCTTCCACACCTTTCAAAGCGTTTTCAAACCCATGTGAACACCAAAAAAGAAATTGTACTTTGAAACCTAATCTGAACTTTTTAAACAATGCTGCCGATAATGTTTTTATCTCCATCATTCTGGTGTTTCAATAAAATGGTTTATTATACCTGATCCAAAAATAACAAATTGTGTTGTTAAATGAGTTAGGGTTTTTCTTCCCCGTTCTCCTTTTCTTGCGCTTAGGCCTACAGTCATTCATGTTGACAAAGATGCAGTGAACTTGCGTAGTGTTTTAGTGAGAAGGCTCAACTTGATAAAATTGATTTGAAATAAAATAGTTGGTTGGAAATCAAGTGCCGAATTCTCTTTTGACAAAATTCCAGTGAAATTCAAACAATGTATTAGCATTTTAGTTTTTTATTGCTTAAAAATAATCCAATTAAATGTAGCAATGATTCGCTCACTGTATTGCCTTGTATCTTGCCTTGTTTACGAGGCTCTAGCATTGGGCTGCTAAGTCTTATCATTATGACTTAGGCTTGCCATATTTTAAATTCGTAACCCTACGTTTGTCACTGCTATTTCCACCGCTGCATAGTCAAAAGATCGTTCCTTTGATCAGCAGATTCAAAGACTGGTGAAAAGCGGAAATTGATGGTAAAATCGTGTTGTCTGATTTGATGTGCTGTCACGGCGTGGCAGCGTTCCAGCAAAGAACGTGCGAAGAACGGTCGTCTAGCATGGGCGTCCGCAGAAATTTTTTCGGGGGGGGTCAACATCGTCATTTTGTTTATCTTTCTCAGGTTGCTGACGATGCATTGCAAATGGATGTTTGTAAATGGCTGCACCCTTTCTACACCACAAAGAAAATGCCCCATGTTATGGCAACAATCACAAAAAATACGTTTCGCTGACAGCAATGGCCAGAAACATTAGTATAACTTACACAAAAGGCTATCTGCAGATTTTCAGAGCAAGGTAGTTCTTTTCATAAGAGCATTGCCGTGGGCTTCAAAGAATGAAACATGGGGCAGAGGTAGCTCAATGTTAGATTGTCTTTAAATTGCCGTAACTCTCCTTGGGCAAGAGCGTTCACTTCAACTGCCCCGGCAAGCAGCAAATTCCAGGCTTCGGCCCGCCGGCAATTGCCCTCACCAAATCAAATTAAACAAAAGAAACATTGCCAATGGGTTCTACACAGGGTCGGCCCTGGCAGGTGCGGGGCCCAATGCAAGACCTAGGCGCGAGGCCCCTCTGAGCATTGGTTTTTATGACGTCCTCGTGTTCAGTCAACCGTGCTATACGACCATGGTAGAGCGCAGATATAAAGCTTTACCACAAGAATTGAGCACGTTTGCAAACTTTCGATAATAGAGGAAATTCATCGCTAGTTCTAACAAGCGCGTTGTTTGTTAACAATGAGATTTTTAAGCCGTTTCTACTGAATTCTCGAGCGCAAGGATATCTGAAAAAAATGAACAATCTACCCAAACACCATGACGCGGGGCCCAATGCAACTGCATTGGTTGCATTGGCTTAAGGTCGGCCCTACTCATCAGTGATTAAGAATTTACCTTGAGGTTCCAAAAGTTCCGGTCAGCGTCAAAGTTCCGGTCAGCGTCAAATATATATGGCGTTTCTACTGAATTCTCAAGCGCAAGGTGTATCTGGCAAAAATGAACAATCTACCCAAACACCATGGCGCGGGGCCCCCATAGAGGCGCGGGGCCCAATGCAGCTGCATCGGTTGCATCGGCTTAAGGCCGGCCCTGGTTCTACACTTTTAACTCCCTACAAATATTCAAACTCACTATAAAGCTCACTATCCAGTCCGATTCTGTGGAAGCAAAAAGGGCATTCCGTGGATATGGACTCTTTGCAATAAACCCACGTCTCGTTTACACGACTCCACCATCCATGCGTTGTGCTTCATAAGAAATGCGTTGCAGAAGCAGTAAATGTTAAAAATTCGTGGTTTTCATCATATACAGCGCCGGCTTTAACCCGACTTGACCGGTTGCTTCCAATGCGGCTCCGCGCTCCGCCTACGGATCTACGCAAACTTGCTGTGTATAGCGCGGGCACGCAGGTCCTCAGTGCGCGTGGGATCCGGCTGCCAACGAAAATCAAAGCGAACTGCGCGGTTGTTAGCGCTCCCATCATTATTCGTTTCTGTAATGCAGTGGTACCCAAACTGGGGATAAATTACCCCCAGGGGTAATATGCGATTCTACGATCGGTAACGCGAAGCCAAAACCACAATGTTGCTCGGTATTGCGAGTGATCACCGCAGAAGAAATTTTCGACCTGAAATACGAAAAATTTTTATTAAGGGAAATAAGACAGAACCGCTACCTTGATTTGGGTAACGGTTCGAACAAGCTTGGGAAACACTGCTGTAATGTAATTGCTGAAATGCTCATTGTTTTTCTGCGATGTGTAGCTTGTTTTTTTAAATAGCACCTAATTAATGTAGAGAGGGTTTAAGTTTTGAAGCTGTTTTCTTTTCTGTTGATAAAAGTGTTTTGTATTAGGCAGATCAAGTATGAAATACGGTTTGATACTTGTTCCCGTTTCAGTTGTCACTTCTGAAGGTTAAGTTTGGTTCGTATTTATAAATGCGGGCTGCTTAGTCAGTCTTATTCAATTTCCATTCAGATATCTGACGAGGTAACCTGAAATTGGCAAAAACGTTTGAAAAAACCTAGTTTTGGTTATGCCAACTGCACGACTATTATATTGGTGTGCAAAACTAACGGTTCGTTTGAAAGTAAAAGAAAATTTATTTAATGAATATTAAAAGTTAAACCATTTACAAAGTAACAGAAGACAATTAGGTTCAGGTTAAGTAAGCCTTACGGTGTTCTTAGTTCTTGTGTGTTGAACGTAACATCATGAAATACTACAGAAAAAAGGATCATGGCATCAATATCATACAGATTGGCGTCGTAAACCTTCTGAGATTAGCCTAAAAATGGAACGTTGCAAAACTCTGAAAAAGTGCAAAGGTAGAATGACTTTCTGAAAGTTTTACAGGAGACTACAGTACTTGTCTGTTTTGAAAAATTATAAAGTAGATTTAAAGATGTTGCGAAATCTGGATAATTACTTTACAGCAGGGGTCACCAACCTTCGTGAAACTGAGAGCTACTTCATGGGTATCGATTAGCGTAATGCTAAGGGCTACTAGTTTGACACACACTACTGAAATAAAAATTTTTCTCAATTCACTTTTATTATGTTATTAAACCCGGCCCTGGCTGGGAACGCGTGGGAACCGCGTTCCCAAACCTTTTTCTGGTTTGGAAACACCTTTCCACACCTTTTTGCACTAGATTACATTAAAACATGGCTCTGATCTCACGGATGTGCTAGCGAAATGCAGATTCGCACTGCTAGTCAAAAGTCTGCAGTCAAACAAGAAGATCCAGTGTGGAAATTCTCGTAGGCGAATGCTCGCTTTGTTCCAGGTATTTGGTGCAGTCTCCTTTTTTATTTGGTGTGAGAATGGCGTTCCCTTTTTTAGCACTACACCCCTGTAGCAGACACTTTATGGTCTATACATGTATGACTCATAACTCCCATTTGCTGGAAATCAGTTATGCAAAGAAGCTCTCTCGCATTAAGAAAACTCATATTTGCTGAGAATCGGGTATGCAAATGAACTCTCTCAAAGGATCAGCAGAAACCGAAATAGCATATACATATGCACATAAAATAAACTCCCGTTTGTGGGGAAACTTACAAGCAGAATCAGACATGCAAAATGATTCTCTCACCACCAATTCTCTCGTCTGAACGCAACGTGACAAGCTATTTCAATTATTGCGCAACAATGTGAAATACGAATGAGACTGTCCTGGGTCGGTGGACCAGCAGCATGTACACGCCTACTAACTTAGCCAATCGTATTTATAAGAAATGAAGTAATTTCCAAATCATGGGTAAACGCCCCCTAAATGTTACTAAGAATAGAAAAGTCTTGTGACTAGTCACATGACAATTCGACTATAAAAAGGCCGATTTTCG
>Ga0210059_1008818_pt1 | contig 15832 bp, 10 predicted proteins | sample Ectturendosymbi2_FD_188042 | JGI IMG/M metagenome (GOLD analysis project Ga0210059, IMG submission 188042) | Ecteinascidia turbinata endosymbiont from Florida, USA - Sample 2 (SPAdes) (version 2) | ecosystem: Host-associated > Tunicates > Ascidians > Unclassified | place: Key West, Florida... | reverse complement strand
CACATTCTTGTTTTTTTGTTACCATGCGCTCGTGCTGGCACACTCGATTCCTATCAGACAACGCAGTACGACAAAACAGAAAGGCAAACATTTGCGAAGTCGACAAGGTGAAAAGGGAGCTGACCGATAAAGCGTAGACAGTGAAAGACAGAGCATCAGACAAAATATCAGCATCGCAAAGAAAAATGTAAGCCGCCATTGAATGTAAGCCGCAAACATGATGAAAAAAAAACTTTATAAGCCGCGGCTTACAATCGAGTAAATACGGTATTCGAAGGGATACATTTAAGGTGAGCAACAGAAGAGAAATACATATTTACACATCTTTATTTCCAAACATTTGTACGTATATCAGCAAACATTATTTTTGAAAACCTTATATGCTTGTTTTCAAATATATCTGTAATTAATCATGATAAAACATTTTGTCGTAAGAAATTTTAAGGGCACATGTTCATCTGTCCATATACTGAAGGGTACATGGTCAGAGAAAGGTTGGGAACCGCTGCTTTAAAGTCTTTGTTGTTCATTCGGTCTACTTGAATGTTGGCCAAATACTACTGCTAAGCATTAGCAGTCACAGCTTAACTTTTATAATTCCACAAGAGAAACTAAGCCTGTTTTCAAGTGAATTGGAAAGGTAAAAACAGATAATCTTTGACTGACTAATGACAAGCCAAAACTCAAGTGCGTTATCTTGAAACTGTGCAAATCAGTTGATGCAACATCTTTAGATGCACCAATTTGTTTAAGTAATTCACTCGGCACAAAATTGAAATTGCTCGTGTCCGCAAATGCATTTCAGGTTCCCTATCTTATACATTAAATCTAGTGATACAACTGTTTTTTAGGTAGCTGAAGTCGTTATCGGATCTATATCGGTAGTAGTCAGTTCGAGTATACTTGCGTACGTCTATGCAGAGGAACATTACGACTACCATTGCTGTTACAATGGCTACAGCTCTTGTTATTACTATTATAATGACTACTGGAATACTGGAGAAGGCTTATGGTGTGTGGTTTGGGTAAGATAGGCATAGAATCTGTGATTGCATTTGCTTAAACTCAAATTCATGTCGACAAATCACTTTCTTTTGTCCACATAAGCTACTCTTGCTTTGAGTAAAATGTTAAGCATGCACCAAAATTTACTCTCTTGTCATTTAAATGCAATTGAGTTAAAAGATTAATTTCCAATAGAACCGAAATTAACATAGTTAATCAAGGCATAAGGTAGTTTACGTGCCTTTGTTTTCAACCATAGATCATAATCGGAGGAGCAACTGGAATATCTGGCAGTCGATCGGCTCCATTAAACACGTGCATGGTATTAAAGCATTGTCAGTTGACATGGTTATGGCAATGAAAATTTTCACTTTAACGAACGTTCTTGCATTTCAGTTGAAAACGCATCTTGGATTTTCTATTGTTGGAACAATTTTTTCAGCAGCTCTTCTGGGAATGTCAATATTTTTCTCATACTATTACCACTTTGACGGGGTAATCACATATTGTTCGAACAAGTTCAAATGTTTCCACCCATTAGATTCATTTTGATTTTGTTTTTAAACCTACCAGCTCGTTAGTTGTTTGTCAACATGCATAGATGTTGGCTGAATAACACATCGTTGCCAAGCAACAAATATTTGTTTTGAATAGAAAAAGATTTCTTAAAATTTGATTTGAAATATGAATCTTGGTTGCGCAGAAAGGATTAAAGTTGGGAAACAATAGTGACAGTTTTAATAATAAAGAATGGACTCACTTTGGTAAGAATGACCCAAATAAAAAATGCAAATATTTTAAGAGTTAGTTTAGCTAGGTTCAAAAGATAAATCTCATGGCATCTTCTTATTTCCTTAAATCTGTTTAAAATCTGTTTTTAGTTACAAATGCTAAATTCACTTCAACCAGTGGTCAATCAGTGTACAGTACGTGAAGATGCTATTTTGTATTCACACTGAAAGTCCCCATCATTGCAAAATAATTTAAAAAGTAAAACATGATATAACAATTTTTTTTTCATGTAGTTGGTTTTCGGCATGGAAATGTTTTTAGCTGTGGAAGGTCTCGTGGCGCTTACCCTCAGCATAGCGAGCTCAGTGCAGTGCGGCAGATTACTCGGCAATCAATGCTGCGACGGAGTCTGCTGCGACGAAGGCTGCTGTTCTAATCAGGTGAAAGTCGAATATTTGCTACACAGGCCTGAACCCAGGAGGCTGAGATTTTTCCGATATAACTGCGGTTTTGTTCACAAAAGGTTTAAATCGTGTTTCTTGACACTCAGCTCTAACCCTCTGTAGTTCATGGGAAACGTGATTAACAACTTTCTTTGACAAAACGGTTCGTGATTATTAATGAGCAAACATGCTTTTGTTCCAACTTGATGGATCCTAGCATTTATTCTTATTCTTAAACGGCATTTCCTTTGGTTGGCGCAAATTCGTTTATTTTGCCATAACGTAAGCAAAGCCATTAGTCTATTTCATAGCTAATGACATCGTTTAACCTTAGGTTAGGATAAGGTGAGCTACACACCGCTGCCTTGTATGTCTTTAGGAACTTACAGAGTTGATCAAAATAGCTGATCAGCTTACCAACCCATTTATAAGGTCGCTTTTCCTTCGCAAATACGCTTTAAATTATAGGCTCTTATTGGTATTTTACCAACAGGTATCCTACGAAGGACAGCCTGTCTACTTCATCAACGGTCAGCCTCAACAGATGACTCAGCAAGCTTTCATCCACCAGACTCCAGTACTAGCTACAGGTACTCAATGGTCATTTTCACGCAATTCTAGCATGATGAATTTGTCATGTAAAGCCACAAAAATCGGCAAACGCATTAACAGCATAACAGCTGCGGAAAGCCAGATACTGTTTGATCAGTGTATTTTCATAATTTAAACGCATGTTGTTTAAAATGTTTTAATATTTTTGTTGTAGCATTCACGGGCACTCCCTTAATCATTTAAGGAGCTCTCGACATTCTCAAATTACAAAATTATGAACACTAAATTCAAGACGTTTTGCATAGTGTTTGTTTGGAAGATTACAAAAATGTGTATATCCCTCTAATCACAGATAGTAATATGAAATTTTAATTCAAAATATGGGTCGTTTTTCACATTTGCAAAAGCAAACTTTTAAAAATAGTTGAAGATCGGTTAAGAATCAATAATAATACGCCATTTACACACGACTAACGGAGTTTACACGTTAACAGTGACCAGTAAAATGATTTCAGACACAAAAGCAAAAGAGAGAGTGAACCTAATGACCTTAAAAAACTTGCTTCGCTATAAATGCCTTTAAAAGGTCTTAGCTTGCTGATAAAACCACTGGTTGATGATGTCATTACAAAAATATTTTTCATCAGTTGTAAAATGTTCTATCGCATCATCACATTTGCTATACACTTACAAGCATTCGAATCCTTTCCTTTGCTTATTTGGAGGTATGTACAAAGTCAGCAAACATAAAGGACAACTAGCTTTGAAATTGACAAAACGTCTACATGATCACATTTTTTACTATTATTGAACTTGAACGTGCATTGGCCAGACTGCAGTCAACAGTAGAAAATTGTAAATGCTGCTTATAAGCAACCCAGTTCGCAGTTCAAGATTTGATAATGACCAGTTGGTTAAAGGTTAGATGAAATTATGACGATTGACTAAAGATTTTGTCTCCATCCCTCAGTTTAAAATGCTTTCAAACAATTTTGCAATTCAAAGAAACAAATTAATATTTCTAAAAATTAATATCACTGTCTAGTATTACTTTTTGTGCTCAAGGACTATCTAATTCTTCAAACCACCGCAATACGGGTTACATTCAACACACGAATTGAAATTTTCTAACAGTAAGTGTTCCACTGTAAATTTAAGCTTTTTTGAAAAACAATTCATTTGAGAATACCAGTAATAAAAGTGTCTTCTTTCCATTATGAGATTTTTACGGTATTTGCTTTTCAAAATCACAGTTTGATTTTATAAGAAAATTTATTGTAGATCCCTACGTGCTGATGGATAAACAATATTACTTTTATGCGTGCCAACACAAAATTCCATCATCATTTCCGTTTACATTTTATATGAGTCGCAGACGCTTTATGACAATTAACAATATCCAATGTTCATTCATCTCTTGTATTCATAGCAAGATTAAACATAATAAGGCTCAGCATTTACTTTGTTTAGTCTCTGATAATTGAAAATATTGCACTGACTAAACACATCCAACATGATCTTATACGTTTACACGCTGCTCCCAGTGGCGGATCCAGCTAGCAAGGTTAGGGAGGGCGATTTCAGCAATATTTGGTAGTCAAGTCTCATAACAGCTTCGCTCTTGTAAGAGATACGAAGTATCCTCCATAACACTACTGTGACAAAACAATAGACGAAAAAATGCCTTTGAAACGCAAATGTGGTCTTTTCAGAGTTGTTCAAAATTATAGTCAACAAAGTTACTTTCGTAGGTTTTATGGCGGGCGATCGCCCCAATCACCCCCTGGATTCGCCCTTGTTGTTTCCACACTCTTTTTGTCACATTTGACAAAAAATATGATTTTGTTTCAGGGCAACCAACCGCCTATTCTGGCAACGCCTTTTCCGTACCTCAGACTTTCATTGCAAAAAATCAACAAACGAGACCTAATATGCTGCAGCAGCCAATGCCAGTTGTCATACAAAATCCAAAAATGTCTTTTTCTGCAGCAAACTCCAGTATCAATTCAATCTCCTAAGATAAAACTGCTGATCTGAAATCATCAGAGGAGCCCAGCATGCCAGATTCTGGAAACCTTCCCTCCTACTCTGATTAAATTGATCCATGAGCGATCTAATCGTTTCTTTCCAAAGCAAAAATATCTTGAGCGTTTTGTTCTGTTCTAATTGAAAAACGTCTATAATCAGTTTTTTTATTTAAATTCCATAATATAGAAATATTTGAAACGTACAATTTAGTAGTATACATGTGAATGTCTTGCAAGAAATTGTGCGTGTGAAATACTAATCTTTCAGACTAAAATTACACATGTGCCATTCCGAAGTGAGGTAAGCAGAGATCATGCAGTGAATGCAGTTTTGCACGTCGGGTGTCAACGTATTTATGAATCGCTAATTAGAAGAACGAGGTTGCGAATGTATCAAAGCAATGCTACAACTTTCCTTTGCGTTTTTCACAACTGTCGTCAAGAAAAAATGGATGAAATCTTCAGCAAGTTCTCAATCACCAAAAAGGTCCTTCTGCTTCTTCAACAGGAACTTTGTCAGAAAGACTCCAAGCATTTCCTGAAACACTGCGATTTGCCTTTCTAGTTGATAATAATCTACCGCAATTATCGGTTAACTGCAAGTCCCGCTTATTTGCCAGTACACGGTCTGCCAGTGTGTAGCCTGTTTGATTTACAAATGCTGCGCTTGTGTGGATTGCTGTCGCGCCGTTTTCCATTAAAGCTGTCGCTTCCATTGTGAAATTTGTCAAGTGGTTCACGAAATGTGGAGTGAACGATGTGTGTGTGAATAAAAACAGAGTGAGAGTTTTTATATTTCGTTCTGAAAACCCGTTCAAACAATTGCATTTCGAAACACAACATTTTGCAAAATCGTCAGTTTTATCGAAGTAGCAAGGCACGTCTTTCGTGTACATGAACAGGAGTACATGTTGGCCTGGTCAGAACTTTGATTGAGTAAGGTATTCCAAAAGAGCAGTGTTGTCTACCTTAGAGATCTGGCACGGAGGTTTGAATTTGGTGCAATCATGCAAGATGTGGTGTGCAGCCTGCACCTTGCCACATTCACACAAATCTGAACCGCACAGGCCCATTAATTTCATGTTGGCCGCAAATCGGCCAACACCAGTCCTCAGGCGGTTGAGCTGAACCCAGGCATTTCTGGGGAGATCGCAGCCTGGTGGTTGTAGGCCGAATGCGGGAATGAAGGATTGGAGAGCTGCAGGGATTGGTGTGGTTAGTTCCCCGTTAATTGACAGCAATTCCACAAATGAGCGTAGAGCTTTCCTGGAGTGGAGACGTTTAGGAGAAGGTTTTAGGCACAGATTTCGTGTATGGGAGATGTTTCGGATTGAGGGCTTTGGTGTAAAGTTTCAAGCATGAAGCACTGCGCCTTGTCTCAGATTGGGTAATGACAGATAGAATGGGTAAAAAGGAGGTGGGTGTGCTTCGTAGGCTGCCAGTGATAACGCGCATCGACTCGTTTAAAGGTAGATCGATGAGTTTTGTGTGAGCGCTGCAGCACCACACTGGGGCACAGTACGCTGCCGGACCAAATGCAAGTGCCAAGCAAGAGGTTCTTAGAGCTTTGAAGGAAGCTCCCCAACCGACACCGGCTAGTCAATTGATGAGTGCTACTCGTGACGAGACTTTCTTCTTGAGTGTGTTTAAGTGTGTCCTGAACGACCGAGAGCGATCCAAGCATATGCCGAGATATGATCTAAGTGGGTCGAACTTCACTGTTTCATTGGATTGTAGTTTGACGTTCAGCTGACAGTTGGCTGCGTGTTTCTTCAGGTGGAAGACGGAGCACACAGTTTTCTCAACTGAGAGCCTGAGTTTCCACTTAGTCAGGTAAGTGTTAACAACAGCAAGGCACTTGATTTGCCATGATGTCCTCCTGGAAGCTCCGAAAGGCGCTGATCTTTGCCACAAGTGCGGCGCATAATTAATTAAGGCAGTGAAACTATTTTGTGGATTATTGTACTACAGCCATCTCCCATTTTTAGTACGACACTTGAATCTGAGCAGCTAGTGCAAACTCAGCTGGTGGATGCGCATGTAGCTGTTGGCTAAGCACTTTAAGAATGTATGCATGCGCCCTGCGTGCTTACAGTTGCGAAAATTTGCGTGCATATGTGCATAACCCAACACTTGGCGTTACGATATTTTGTGGAAGATAAAACTTCGTCTTATTTTCATTATCGGGCATTTACAACGTCTGTGCCATACGCGTTTTGTAGTTGGAGTTTCTATCAAAGAAAGCGTCCTAGTTTGCAAGACACAATCAGAAATCAGTGACAACACGAAAGCGAAATTTCAGGTCGTGGCGCAATATCTTGGCATGGGAGAAAACTGAACAAATGTTTTCACTAAAAGAGCTGGTGGCATGATGGGGTGCACAATATGTTTCGTGGGCAGACTGAATGAATGAACAAAAACATCTCATTGACACACATTGATGTTCGTACCGTGAGGTCCTCGTTGCAAAGACTCCAGCCGGCAGACCTAGTTCCTCTGTTGGGTGATGTTGTGCGCATAGAGAACTTCACAAAAGCAGGAACTTTCAAAAGCCGTAGATTTGAATCTTCATGTGAGGAAATGGGAAGGAACATAAAACAGTATTGCTCTCAACGGAAACCCGGCGTTTGGCGAGCGGCAAGTGGATTGTGCGTGTCAATGCAATGCGGGAGGAATGAAAGAGCGAGCCCTTTACTCAAATCTGTTTGCAAATGATGAAAGGCATGCAAAGATGAGATACCTGACAACTTTATTCATCATATGAATGAACCAAATCAACCGGTGGAAGATCGAAATGATAACAAGCTTACAAGCAGAGAAAAAATAAGTGAATTTTTGCTTACAAACAGAAATGAAATAAGGTGCACCTGAGAATAACATACGCAGTGCCAAACGTATGATGTTCGCACTCACTTAGAAATAGCAAGAATACATTTTTGCACGAAGGTCGATGTAAGGCAAATGTCTGAAGCTTGTTGAGGAGAATTTGGCATTTCATGTATTTTTAGCCTCCACAGAATGCTTTGACTAGTTTAAGGACCCGCACAGATCCAGTTATTGAAAACACATGACTGTAGAAGAGTGAACCGGAGAAACCAACGGGAACAAGATCGTGGTGGCAAGCTAAAATCTGCATATTTTCTCTTGGAAAATTTTCGTTTGACTGCTGCCAAGGCCTTTTGTTCTGACCAGAAAGACGTTTCGACAATTTTCTACAACATTTTTGTGTGAGTTGAGGTTTTCAAGTCAGCTGCAGCCAGAACCAAAGCGAAATCTGAAAGCTGTTGAAAAAGTGGTTCGCCCGTTTCTGGCAGGATAGCCCATTGTATTCATTTCAACAGACCCATGTTACACGGTGAGTTTAAAGAATATGACAAATTGCAATGCTTATCACATGTACTAAATTAGGCTACACAGTGTCATTATACACAGTTTTGGCTGACGGAGTGCCGCAAGATTTTTCTAACGTAAAAATGTGCCGTGGCTCAAAAAATGTTGAAAGACACTGTTCTTGCTTACATGCCAGTTAACAGCTCTACAGCTGCTAGTATGTGGTGCAGTAATTAGACGTTACATTTCAATGCATTTCTAGATAATCTTGACCTACTTCTGTGGATTTGAGTTGATATGATAGGCAATTAAATTTTGTGGTGTAACAGTAACGAGATTGTACTGTGCTGTAGAACGTTGGACAAAATAGATTTGCTGGTATTCCAATTTTTCTGTGAAAGAGTTGCTGATGAGTTTGAGAAAAAATTTTACATGTTACTATGGGAAAGATACTGCCTCTGAGGCAAATACTGTAGGTGGAAGATTTCATTTATGTGCACTTTTCAGTGATTGCTCTGTTACAGAAGAAAAGTACACCCAGTCAATGCTACCTACGCCAAATTAGCTTTGCTGGAAGAGCAAACAATCTGCCAGTTCTACCTCCAACCTTATTTGAATGTGCTTTTATTGCCTTTAAAGGCATTTTGAGCACGAAAAGAGAAACGCTCGACCTTTGCGAGCTAGGATAATTCCGAGAAAAGTTTATAGGTTCTTCTCTAATAATTATGTTTTTTCCGAACATTGGGATCAAGGATCTCATTAAAGTTGAAAGAAAATTTACTTGTAAATTGAGTGTGGTTCCTTTTCTTTATACATATACGTTTTAGAGTGAAATTCGACTTGTGTGTCTTTTTCCGCAATGCTTACTTCGAATCTTGTATTTTTTGTGATTCATGATCGAAAGGAAATGAGAGTCCCTGGTGATTGTAAAGAAGGAACACAGAAAACACGTTGAGAACCACTGACCTAGAATTTATCAGCAATCGGATGTTTCCAAAAATATTGCGTTTTCTACACGAGTACTTTCTAACAGCTGGCAACCTTTGAATTTGGGGTTCAAATACAACCGAGGTTTACGGGATTTTCTGCAAACGGTTTCCGCGATCAGTGCCACCCTATTGAGGACCGAAAACGCATTCAATTACATGTCTATCAACACAAGTTGCAATCTCTGATGATTCATAAGCTTCGTCGTCCACATTAATATGGACAAGCAACGTTTGTTCCACTGATGCGACATCCTAGTATTTTTTGTTCTGTGTCACTGGCACCGGCAGTGACAAACAATATCCGAGAACACGGTATACTAGCTGGCTTTGGGCAACAGATGTTAACTATTAACTTTCCTCATTTTGTGACGCAACAGTCCAGGTCTAGCACAAACACACTGGAGTTATAGAGTTAATTGTCAACGACCAAATGTGACCAACACCAGTAATAAGCATGTGCTTCAAATATACAAGCAAAACAAATAACTTTTCCGAAAATCATGGCATTGTTTGACTAAACACAATAAGTTCTCTTGCAAGTTTTTTCTGATCAACCTTAAACGTAATTGTGAAAAGAAATTAATAAAAACGTTTTAAATTTTTGCGTGTGAATGACATTGTTATAGCAAACGGGCAAATACAAATGTAGCATAAACTGGAGATTTGTGCTCAGTTTGAAACTTTTAAAAGCCAACACATCAGCAGCATGCAAACAACACATTTAAGTCAATCGTAGTTGATGGAGTGGATTTCCTTTCTTACTACACTTTCTAACTTTTCGTTAAAGAAATATTTTTATTTTCCACAAAACTCTATATTGCCGTGATAAAAAGTGAAAATTACTTAAATTTATTTTTGTTTTTGCACGTAACTTTCACAATTATATTGAACTGAAAAAATTTTATGAAGCAATTTTTCATTCTGTTCATGAAATAAATATAAACCCTATAGCTGACTTTGCTTCAGGCTTGTAACTTAAACTTTAGTTCTCTCAATGACTTTAAAGAGATGCTTACGAAAGTAAATGGAATAGGGTTGCAGCGAACGTGCACAGATGCAACTTTCTGACTTACAAAATACGCGTCTTGACCATCAACAAACTTATACGGAATGTCTTTCATAGTTTCCTGGCCGCTGCTGATAAGCGACATGGAGTATCCAACACGGATAATGTTAACCCAAAACCGTTGCCATGCCTGAATTCTTTTTGCAACTTTTTGCTTTACCTGACAACCTAAAAGGTTTTCGGCGCTTTCAAAATGTTTTCGAAAAATTTTCGGGGTCAATTTCTCGGTTTGCACAGCCTGCTTCCGGGCCTGGCTGAAAGAAACTAATATCAGAAATTTTGAGCCGGAAATGTTCCATTGTACTCTTATGTCCGCCAACTCAGGTCAGAAACTTAATGTAACATAAAATGATTTAGCATTTTGTCAATCACAAAGCGTTCTTAGGTGTTCCATATGCGAGTACGCTATAAATTGTTGTTCTGTCTGTTCGTCGTTGACTTTTTCAGTTCCAAGTGAAGCACAGTTGGACCAACGAGACTGCGACTTATGGCTTCAGCTGTTTCGTTCAGCTAAGTTTGCGTAATTTCTTACCTTCTTCCGAAGTCACCGCGTGATCAACTTTGTATCTGTCTTTTTCCACATCCTACAGGTTCATTTTACATTCATGAAAATTTTTGTTTTTGTCAGTTAAAGTTCACAAAAAAATATCCAGAATTAGGGGCGGATCCAGCCAGTAGGGTTAGGGGGGCGATTTCAATAATAGGTGATTGTCAAGTCTCATAGCGGTTTCTTTTCTGTAAGAGGGGTGAGGTATACTTCACAACACTGCTGTGACAAAACGATGGACGGCAAAATGGTCTCAAATCGCGAAAGCTGTTTTCCGAATTGTAAAATATCATGATGAATAAAGTTATTTTCTTAGGTTTTAAGGAGGGCAATCGCTCCCCCCTCCCTTGGCTCCGCCACTGTTCAGAATCCCTGTTTATAAATCGACGGTTTTCCTTTGGTATCATTAAGTGAGTTGACTCGAAAGCTAGAAGAGACAACAAATGGCTGTCAATATAAGTGTTTATTGCGAAAGCCAGGAAACTAGCTAGAGCGTATTTTACAAAGTAACCAGTAACACGTGCGATTGCTGTTGACGTAAAGAGGTTTAATGGCACTTCGGAAACAGGTTAAAGGATTCAAGATGATGCCATAAGTGAAAAAGATCTCATAATACAAAAGATAAAAGAACAATGTTTGACATCCGTTGTCACTTGTTTGAAAACATTGTTAAAATCGATTGTGTTTCAGTGCGAAACAAAGCCACAATCTGATGTACCAAAATTGTCACCAAATGCAATATAAAAGTAAACAAATTAAAGTGGCATATGTAAGTCTTCCATGCCTCCGTCGGTAGGTGGTTTGAAAGAGCACCTTCCATGATTAATACAAAAGTAGCAAATCTATATCCAAGGAAGGAGTTCAAAGCAATAAACTCGGTACTATTCGTTTGCAAAACATCCACAAAATTTGTCCAATCAAAAGCAGATCATGGAAATCAAAAACGAAGCGAGAAACCGTGCACGAGAAATCGGAGGCTTGCCGAGAAACAGTCGACATTTTTTGCATTTTTTGCCGACATTGCCGCTTTTCGAAAAAGCGATACGCTGCGCGAATGTCATCTTAGCAGGGCAAAAAGCAATCAATCACAGGCCCGTAGCCAGGTTTTACGATTGGGGGGGAAAATACCTTTTTAGGGATCAAGCCTTTTTCTTGACAAATGTTTAAAGTAAACTGTGACGTCATTTTCTTGGCACAACAAAATGTGAGGAGCACAAAAAATTTCCGGGGAGCACTGCCCCCAAATTTCCCCGTGGCCACGGGCCTGTACAACCACCAGGGTGCCTTGCCCAGGTTCAGATCGTTCCTGTCAGTTCACGTCGAGGCAGCCAATAAACGTGACTTGTGGCAATCGTCGTCGTCCGCAGCCAGTACGGGAGCCGCGTACTGCTTCGCTGCGTTTGATTTGAAGGAAAGGTTCTGCAGCTGCGGAAGTTTCAAGGTCACTGTCTTTATCTCGGAAAATTCGCGCAGTGCTTCTTCGCCCCTGAAAAACGATCGTAAACGCGCTGAATCTTTCATGGGTAACATTCGCAAACCACTCGTCTTTCACCAGTGCTCAATCGTCGAAACAAAGCAAAGTAAGCGCGACCCTTAGCGACGCTAAATGCACCGCCCACTTTTTATCTCATTTTTCAGAAAACATCGTGTCTCAAGGTGTCAAGACAAATTTTACGCTGGGAGAAAAATTTATGACATTTTGCATATGTCCATGATTGACTTTTCTTTGTGCAGATACATTCTCAATGTTTCTCGATGATATTTTCGTGGTATGCAAAATGCAAACCTGCTGCCAACCTTAACAATTTTTTGAAACTTTTTCAGATCAATTTATATCAGTTGAATCTCTCCTCCCAACATAAAACGTTCTTTGTCCAAGTCACCATTGCATCATCACCAAAAACATCGCCAGAGTTTTTTGAGGTTGGATATTGCTCACTGTTAAAGACATTTTAAGAGACAGCAGCTATTTTATCTGAATACTGGAATGGTCGTAAAGCAAGGTTCCAGTGTATTGCAATGGTGGTAGTAAAGCGAGTATATGCTTTACAGTATTTTGAGAGCCCGTGTGAAAACTTTCAGAGACCTCAAGGCTGAAAATACCTGAAAAAAATCAGTGAACACCACGGTTCTTGTCAACACCAAATATCGCTGACATAGTCACACATTTCGTGTGCATCGAGTCGAAAGCGTGTTGACAGTGTTTTTATAAACAAAACCAACTTTGCTGTTTGAACAACCCGTGTGACACCACACGCGCAAAGTAACGATTTTCATGCATTTAGAAAGACTACTTCATCATGACTGATAACTCGAGAAAGGCACGGATGATCGGTTCTCTGTGGTCCATTGCGAACCAGCGGTAATAGAGACTGCTGATTGGTAGGACGTAGGACGTATTGGAAATTTTTCAGTCAACGCAGTTTGTCATCAACACTTCTTAAAGCAAACTTTGCGCGCTCACTTAAATGATATTTTTCCAACAATTGTAAGTGCTGAAGCAGTACAAATTTAGATTTCTAACCGCTTTATTTGTACCGCTTCATTGCCCTCATTCATGCAATTGTAGGTTTCCACCGAAAGTTAGTTTTCAGTTTCAAAACGATTTTCCACATGAACTAAAAAATTTTCAACTTACATCTCTTTTCCTTTGCCGGACATTTTTAATCCACCAAAAGGACTTTGAACAGCAAATGCATTGTAGCAGTTGACCCTGAAAAATTCATAAATTAGATTTATTAGAATTAGAATCAAGGGGGGGGGCGAACGGAGCGCCGGCCCAGGGCATCTAAAACAGGGGGACATCGAAAGAGTGAAACTACAACAATTTAAATGCAGTAATTATAATTTAAATACTGATTTTTCCTATTGTAAGCCTACTAATACATGCTGCATTGATTTAATTTTTCGAAACTTGTTTTATTGTCAACACTAATTTTTACCTATTCAAATGCCAGTAATTCTCAGCTTCTTCATTACCAGGGACTTAGGTGTGAGGCGCACACCCAATCAAACTGATAGTGACGTGATTTGTCCCAGATCGTGCGATCATGTGAAAATCACAAAAAGGATTGAAAGATAATAATCAGGGATGAGAAAAACCCGTTTTTCAAACAAAGCAACCCTCTGGGTTTTTTGTTTTTTTTAATCCGGGTTTTTGCTTTTTTTAAAAGAAACAGGTTTTTGTTTTTTGTTCTTTAAAAAAATCACAAAATCCCCATTCTGAATTCCTTTTATTGCATCATGCAATATCAACATTTGCAGAATTACACAATACTTCTTATACCTACTATGGCATTCAAATTTGAGGGTAAAGATATGTACCCCATCTTTGTTTTAACAAAGTGTTGTTGGTCAATGCGCACGGCAAACAAATAAAAGACACTCCTTCACACACTCTGCAGATTCACGTCAAGTTTATGTACATGCACTGCTAGTTCAGCATCTATATAGTGTGTTTTTTCAATATATGGTTTGGTATGGTCCAACATCAGAAACAGCTTGGATGCAGAGAAGGCAGAAAAATTGGTTAAAATCTACCGATTTTACGGAGCTGAAGAAGATAACCAGTAGAATTTACTCAAACTGTTCGAATTATTCTTTTTGTTTCAAGTCCTTGAAATTTCGTTGCTATTCGTTTTGTTTCATGAAAACAATTACACTTAACTGTATAACTGTGCTGCTTGGGCTATTTTACTTTCAACTTCATAGCAGTTTTTTAAGGAAAATGTTAGATACCCGGTATGGACCTGCAGGGACCAAAAAAAATTCCGACTAAATTTCAAAGCATCCTTTATTACCATTTCATGATATTGATCGCAGTATCCGTTCAGATATTTCCCTTGATAATTTCCTCTGATTCTAGGGACTAGATTTTCAATTCTAGGGACCCGAATCGTGTTCCTAAAACACCTTATAAAAAACCTGTTTCATAGTACATTTTTCAAAGGAAAAGTAAAGAATGGGATTTTTGGTGGTTTTATTGTTTTTTTAAGTGGGCGTTAAAAAACGGGTGTGTTTTTTTGGTTGGGTCCAATTACACCAACACTGAAGATAGTTATAGAATTTTAATATATTTTCTGAGCCTAATATCAAAACTGTCCTATTTCAACGTGCTTGATTTAGCTGATTTATCATGCAACACTAGTTTCCCTTTCGTTGTTTGTGCTAATACAGTCGCACACCTGTGTTAGCAATATGTGCTTCGTTTCGAGCTTCGTCATAAATTGGCAGTTCAGGCGGATTGATCATAATGACTCACACACGCCCATACCTGTTCCTCCCCTTTAATAATTGTACATATAACAGCTACATTATAAAAAAGAAAATTTTATTGCATACTTTATGCGCATTCTCAATTCATGTGTAATTTACAAGTTTCAAGCTGTCAGTCCTGGGTGTCCTTTGGACATCATCCCAGCCGCATACTCCCTGATCCCCTGCTATTCGACGAGACATTCACGCAACCTTTAAGTTTGCAGTTGTGAACTGCACTGACATAGCACTGAGTGTGTTCTACTCCTCTGTTTTAACACGTTGCCGGATATTTTTGCAGCTGTGAACTGCTCAGTCTTAGGAGACCCCTGATAATTTATGTTCATTGCAGTGACACATTGTCGCCTACAGCAACGAGTAAAGAGAGTGCGTGTAAAATAATCTGCACAGGGACGCGGGAGAATGAAGCATAGCGGGGGAATTCCCCTTCTGACCTTTCAAAAGGGGGGCAACGGGGGCGGAGGTGTCTTTTCATAGGTGTAGGAGCAAGAAAAATTTGGGTGCGAAGGATTTTGCCCGACTTTCTCCTAACTTGCCGAAAAGGTTTTTGTGCAACTTTTGTGTACAAATTTTCTCCCGCGAAGATATGAAGACCTTTTTTCGGTGTGACCTCCAAAAAAGGTCTTCATGTGTTTTCTGCAAACCTTGGGCGTCATTTTGTGAAGTCAAGCAATGTTGGGCTCCATTAAAAATTTTATTGCAGCTATTCGGGCACCCAGAAAATTCATAATAGTTTTCTATAATTTCTGTTGTTCTTTTTGGGTTCAATATTGTTCATGAACGGAAACAAACATAATTAATAACGATTTTTTTGTTTTTTATAAGTTTCCATTGCCGCCAACATTTTTACCGCCCCCCCCCCCCCC
>Ga0210059_1008817_pt1 | contig 15833 bp, 13 predicted proteins | sample Ectturendosymbi2_FD_188042 | JGI IMG/M metagenome (GOLD analysis project Ga0210059, IMG submission 188042) | Ecteinascidia turbinata endosymbiont from Florida, USA - Sample 2 (SPAdes) (version 2) | ecosystem: Host-associated > Tunicates > Ascidians > Unclassified | place: Key West, Florida... | reverse complement strand
TGCAAGTGTTGTAGCCTCTCAGTCAGCATTGTTATGAATGTGCGATTCACCACGAACGGGATGTGCGTGAAGAACATCACCCATTTGGTGCGAACAAGCAGAAATAAGATGAGCATGACGGGGGATCTTTATTGTTGCTTGGTGCCACAGTGTAAAGCTTTGCTCACTTCCTGCTCGGCCTTTCCAATCACAACAGAGTGGTGCATTGACCAGGATGTGAAGGTGGTGCCAGGTACAACCTTCACAAAAAAAACGTGCAATAGGTGTTGCTCATTGCAAAAGTGAGAGGATGTTGTTGCAACGTTTTGGTTGGCGTTGGATTGAAAGTGTGGTTTCCGCATGCCCAATGTATGAAAATGACCGGAACTGAACATGTACTTGGATTCAAATCTTGCGACATTTCAATACATTGGTGAATTTTGATGTTGTCATTTTTGCTCAAACAGATTTGAATTGGAATTGATTATTTTCTTTTGAACTTCGCAATTTTCGATTCAGTTTTTGGACTGCAGGTTACTGTAACTTTCGATTCAGTTTTTGGACTGCAGGTTACTGTAACTTTCGGTTCAGTTTTGGGACTGTTACTGCAACTTTCGGTTCAGTTTTGGGACTGCAGGTTAACACTGGATTGCAGCCACCAACACGTTGGGAGCCATTTGTTGCAGGCACAATCGTGTGTCGCCCTGAGTCAACCAAAGAAAGAATCGAACCGACGATCCACAGTATAATAGCGATTGTTTTTCGAAAAACATGATGAAAGGTCATCACAGTATTTTCTGCAATGTCACCAAATGAATAATTTTTGATGCACGATGATGTGTATACTAGGGATTATATGTAAAATGCCCAACCGTACTTCTCGCGGGCAAATCGTTGGTTTGGATAGTGAGCATTGCTTTTTGTTGGCATGTTTTTTTGTTTTTTTTGATAAATGTTTGTTTTGTGACGAAATGTCGGTCATAGTAGTCGGATAACAATGAAGTATGTGCATGAATGTCTCATCATGTTTTGTTAAATTTTGTAACAGGTCATGAAATGTTCCAACATTAGTTTTGGTATTTACGTATATGGAAATAACTGTAGGGTGTTTTGTCTAAAACATTCTTCTGTAAAGAATTTTAATTTCGAAATGATAACATGCGGACAAGATGGAAATTATTGTGCATGAAATTTCCATGGTTCATTAGTCTGTTTTCCATCTTTGTATATGCCGTGACTAGAGAGACATTTGTAATATGGTGCCGGTATGGTTTTAATATGTGTGATTGATAAACAAATTTCATAATGAAGTGATGAAAATACTATGCACCACCGTTCGTTCGTGAGACAGTGATTCGTGAAAGACGCAAGCACGCTTCCGGAAGTCCCGTACCGACCGCGTTCACTGTGCGCGCAGTCAAAACAAAACCTCAGGAAACGATTACGAATCGCAGGATGTTTTTCGTGTTGGCTATTGACGCTGAAAAAAATTTATCAATTATGTAAACAAGAGATGTGAAGCAATGCGGGCTACTCAGAATGCGATAATAATCACGTCATCTCGAGTCACCATATCTTGGCCGAAAAGATTTATTATGTCACAGGGAAAGTTCAGAGGTCTTAGTGTTAACAACCATGAAATCTGTTGTTCATCAATTAGTGATGAAAAAAATGTATTTTTATTATATTTAGTTGAGAATGATAGAAGGTTTATCGTTTGTTAGTTGTGAAGTTAAGGCGGCACGAAAATCATATGAAGAGAATGGAAACGTAATATGATAAAAAGTAGGTACTTATCTGTTGACGCGGTGCAGAAAGGAAATAATTGTTCTATCCGAAGATATCCAAAAAGGAGTATATATCCATGAAAATGTGATGATTCCTGTCTGTGTCAAAACGCATATATGACTATCCTGTTCTGATGCGGGATCGTGGCAATTTGGTTTAAGAGAGCAACAATTGTCACGGGGCAGGTCTGCTGTTCAAGCAATTCGCCTTGTAAATAAAACTGCATTTCTGCGTCCTGTCAATGAATGTGAACATAAAGTCTGGGTGTAACTGTATCTCAAAAATGACTAAAAAAAGTTTGTTGTCAATCAGCGTCAGTTAACTGAGTGCTTTTGAAGTATAGATTTGCTGCCTCATGTGTGTCTGAACATAAACTATGACTGGAAATCCTAATGGTGAACTCACATTGGTAGTCTGAATCTTCGAACTGTATGAGTGTACTATCTTGTGTGGACATGAGGTTGAGAGTGATGCACTCATCGGGTAAATGGACAGGTTGAAAAAATGCAGAAACGTCCCAAGCATGTGAAGCAAATTAAATGTGAATCGTAGTTGTTGCTGTGAGTTACAGCAGTGATGTCAAAACTGTTGAAAGAAACGCGAACATCGGCAGTGAGTAGCCGCCGCCGAGAAAAAATATTTTTTTTTATTGAAATCAAACCCATTAAAGAAAAACATTGCCTGCACTTCGTTTAAAATCATTGAAGCAATGACATAAAGTAGATTCAGAAAGCTGCTGTGATGCAAGGCATGCAGGCACTAGTTTAAACGAAGGGCGCTGTGAAATAGAATTTATTAAAATATAATAACAAAAGACTGTGGCAGTTTGGATTACAGATGAAATCTGTGTAAAGTTATACTTCGATGTGAAAGATTCGTTAAGGAATTGGCATGTGCTTTTTTTGCAAAGCTGGATTGCCATTGCAGTCGGGGTTGAGATGTGGGTGGCATAATTTTTAAAATTAATTATAAATTCCGCAAAAGGTAATAGTTATTTAAAAAAGTTTTTTTATGTTAAGAATTGTGTTTTGAAATGTCGTGGACTATTTGAAAGTGTATGAGCGCGTAGTTTTTGTTGAAGAAGAGTTTGCCCCATTTACTAAACGAAAGTGTTCGCACCAGTGGCGCGTAGCCCTGTTATCGCCGTTCGACTGGTCGCGACTCCCGCCTGACATCAGAGCACTGGGTCCCGACACTTCTGACACGAGTGGCGGCTCGTGAAGGCTCGTACACCCACGTCCACCCTCCGGGTCCGGCTGGAAGCGACCTAGTGGGTCGAAAAAAGTGTTATTTAACTTTCAGACAGACCCAAAAAAGGCATGAAAAATATTTAAGTTAATTTTACAGTCCATCTGTACGCGACCGCTGTGGCGGTTATTGCGCATTTTTTAACGCGGCAGGTTAACACAGCCCTGTGCCAGACAGTGAGAAGATAAAAAAAAATTCGTGCGATGATTGTCTTCTTTAAATGACCCTTGTTTAATGGTGTTTTAAATATGCACATCCAGACCCTTTGTTCCAAAAAAATGGTGTCAGAGGTTGGTAAAATTAAAAAAAAAATAATGCTAATAATATGAGTGCAGCGGGTGAGAAAAGATGATCAGAGTGGTTTGTCTTCCTTAGTGGCCAACCTTGACAGCGAAAAATTTTAACATCCGTAGATATTTTATATGAGAGAAAATATATACTCTGCAGTCTTCGCAGTATAGACGATTGCCCTAAATCCACGTGCTAAGAAATTGTATATTATAGTTGGAGATTAAAGATGACAGAAATTTAAACGTAAAAACTATTTAGTAGATTGAAAACTAACGAAAACCCATGTTAAATGAGAAGAATGCTATTTTTGTTTAATTATTGCCGTAAAAAATCAATTTTGTTCTAGAGAAACATGAGTCTGGAAAGGTGAAAATTACTTATCCACTTGCAGGTGGTTAGATGGTCCATTTACGTTGAAAAGGTGATTCAAGCGTTTGACCTCGAGACGAGCATGTTTACTGCTTGTTGCTGAACGTTAGGCTTTGACATTGAGACGAGCATGTTTACTGTTCGCTGCTGAACGTTAGGCTGAACAGCAGGAAATCGGCTGTAAAGGAAGTTAGCATCTCCCGCACGAAGCTTACTTTGCTGCACGTTTTTTTGAAGGAAATGTGCCTTGGGTTTGGTGTCCACTCACTAGTGTAAACACCACTGTAAGGCTCTTGCTAGGTTTTAAAAATTTAATATAAATTAGGGTGACTTAACTACTTGCTGATCGCAAGACGGTCGCCTTGCGCTGAGCCGCTGATCTGAGAGTTCGAGAACCTGTCTGTTGAATGTAAGATGGCACCATTGTGCTGTGATACTGATTCGAGCGTCCGAAAGCCTGTAAATAGAGCAAAAAGTTTTTTTTGTTTATGTGAATGAAAGACTAAAGATGATTTGTTTAATATTTATAGAAGATTATGTTTGTTAAAGTGAAAATTTCATCAAAGTTCAAACAAGTTTGTCAAACACCTAAGTATGTCACTAGCTGTTACAAACTATAATCAACTTAAAAAATTATTCAATACTGTAAGTAACTGTCGAACAAAATGTTCAGAGGTCACAACTTTAGTTAAAAAATTATTTATTTTGATGTGTAATTAGAAGTGAAACATTTCAGAAGGTACCTAATTTTGTCAGAAGTTAACTTCTTATTAAAAATATTAGTTTGATCTAATTTTTGATGAAAAGCAAGTAGCTTTGAATTTAACTCTTGATTAGTCCGTAATTGTATTTATTTTTCTACTTGCATGCCGTCGCAAAGGTAACCTATAGGAGCGAGGCTTCGACGGGCCAACCAACTGATCGTAACCATGGCTCGAAATCCGCCAGCTTTCTATCTCCCAGGATTTCGCCCGAAGAAGTAGACCGAAGTCCATCTCTTCTGGACATACAACTAACTGCCACTTACTTGATTCCGAGGCAGTCAAGCAATATTAGCTTTTTGACAAGCCGTTTTGGCCTAATCCTACTAAGTTTGCTGAAAATTTCCTACGCCCAAAGTTTGCGTTTCTTTTGAGTGAGCTTTGTGTGACTGTTTCATAAAAACCGACAGCTCAAGAGGGATGAAACGACTTTTTATTAATTATCCTGGCAACTAGTTTGCCAGAGTCAAGTTTTTATCAATATATCAGGGTATATTTTTAAAGAATAAAAAATCAGAAACCATTAATTGTTATCAGAAATTATTTAAAATTTCTAATAAGTACATTGGAGCGCCAAAAACGTAGACGAGTCTCTAGGTCAGTTCAGATCTAGATTGTCGCATTTCGTTACACCCGAAAGTTTCATCATGGGTTCGATCTTAGGTGTAACCAGGACGACATTCACGAAAGCTAAAGTTCGCTTGGTCTGCCTAAAGTTTCTGATTCACTATCTAAACAATAGAATTAAAACAGAAGTATAGCTTTTGTTGGTTTTGCTTTTTATTTCACAAAGTAAATGCATACGAATATTGAAACTTACCAATAAACCTTTTGTAATATTCATCTTCAACACGCTCTCGAACACGGAGACACAGACACAATATTTTTGTGGTTTTAACCAATCTTACAGACCTCAAGTATCTAAATTGTAATAACAGTACTTTCCACTCAGACATTCTGTAACTGAAAGGAATTGCCCAGTTCAGTACGCATGTTTTATGTAAGACTGGATCGTGACAAGATTTTGTAGGCTTTTTTAAAGAAGGTTCCTAAGTTAGGTTTTCCGCACATTTTTGTCACGTATTTTGTACAGCAACTCTGCACGTCATCATGTTTGTGCCTGATGACTTTAAGTGTAGAGGGGAGTCTAGATTGAAACAAATCCCAACTTGTTTGTCAAGCCTGATTTCTGTATTGACCTTTTAAATCGTCGAACAGAGCGACAGGGAGTACTTATATTGCCACCATTTTAATGGGAAGGGGTGTCAGGGTTTCACCTTAGGATTGAGCAAGGCAATAAATTGCCTTTTGACAATATCAATCCAGAGCACAAATGATGTGGCAGAATTCCACTAGGACTGAGCAAAGCAATAAATTGCCTTTTGACAATATCAGTCCATGGGGCAGCGAGTAATTTGGACAAGCCAAATTTGTGGTTCCGTGTGTCATAGTTTTACCCGGACAAAGCCACGAGTGTTGACCAAAGTGCAAGTCATTGACGCTGCTTTTAGTCTGAGAACTCAAGCTACTAAGGCGACGATGACAAGCAACCGGCAGCCCTAATAGCACTCACAGCCAATCCGTCGAGCTGGGAAAGGCCGTAAGGTAGAGTCCTCCGTTTACTTCAATGGCTAAACCACTCAAATATGGTGTAGACCAAGGAAGGAGTTCTCAATTCAGAGTAGAAAAGTGAACTGATCTGGGTCGCCAAAATCGCGTCTTTTGTACCAGATCTTCTGGAAATTCCCTAATTAATCATTTATTGGTTCTCATAAAGCGTTACATCATAAAATTAATGGGGCTTTTAGTCATGATTCTTAATTATATTATCAATGGTTAATTTTCTGTATTTTTCCATGACATCATTCTTCCAGGCCTTCTTCAGTCTTGTTCGTCTCATTCCTTGTACTTTGCTTCATTGTTTTTCCTCGTCAAACTTTATTTGATTTAGTCCATGCTTAGTTTATTTCTTAATCTCCAACCGGATCATCTGGAATTTTCTCTTCTTTATCAGACTGTGAAAACGTAATGTTTTGTTTGTCACGTTTTTCATGCTTGACTGATCACAGCCTTTGGGCTCCGTTTCAGCATTCTTCATCTTTGTTGCTTGATGCTTGAACTTTGCCTCTTTTTCATTAGATCAACATTTAATATGTACAGACCATTGTAGTGTGTCTGCTACATTTGTGTGATTTAACGATTTTCCCGGTGCTTTGTCCTTTTGTGACGTCTGTGTTTTAGTCCGTGTGCTGTTTTGAGACAGTCAGTGTCGTGATGTACAGTTTCTTTGCCGTTTTTTGTGTTACGTCTGATTAAAGAGGCTTTGTCCTCACTGCATGCTGGCAGCTCAGAGTTAGTAAGTCAGGCAGGTCTGTTTGTTGCACGGCTTTCTCAAGATAGTTACGGGACTGCAGATTAGCAGGGGTGCGTTCGCGGTGTGAGAACCATTAACCAAACCTTCCCAAACCCCAGCCCTCAAGGCCTTTGGCACCGTGGGGTTTCCTATAAGCACCTTACTATTTTGCTCAGCCCAGTAATCTACTTTTGTAAAACTGTTCGAGTCAAAAAAGTTGATTAGGGATGTGATAAAAGATGAGCAAGCGACCTGGCTCAAATTCGTCTCCTTTCCTTTGGACATTAGCATCAGCTGCATAGGTATAAATTCATGGTTTTTGCCACTAATACGCTACTAGGCACTTCTCTACTGTACAAGCTGTCCTCTTGGTGTTTCAGTAGCAGAAGTCTTTTATAAGCAGAAGGCTTGGAGCTCAATTTTGGCTGAGTTTCGCTGTTCTTCAGTCAAAAGCACTTGGTACTCCGGATCAAGGCAAGTTAGCCAACACTGGTGGAATCATAAGTGATTTTCCCTATCTTTCATGCGTTCCATTAGCATTGTTGCTAGTGGAGTAGAACTATGCTCTTACGATAGCATTGTTAGTTGCCAATGACCTAATACCTTACCTGGGGTGAGCGCACTCTCTTGAAGTTTTGTAGTGAGTGTGCGTACTGGGGCAAAGACTCCACAGTTGTTTCAATCAACTTGTCTTCAGAGCGCTGTTACTCAAATTTCCAAATGTAGTGCAAATATCGGTGAAGCTTCACAATCAACTGTAAAAATTATGATCTTAGACATACTTTTTCTTTCCACTACATTTTTACTAAATGCAATGTCGGCAAATTATCTTCGCATTTAAGCTTATAATTCGAATGTTTTTACGTACAGCAGTAAACAGGTGTGCTCTAATGAAGAGTGAACAAAAGCTATACAAAGCTATCTACTTAGTGAGTAAGTGAAGCTGAGCGTCGCAATGAAACATTTTACTGCACTGGTGCGCAAAGCTAAATTCGCTTTCAACAGGACACTTCACATCACGTTTGAAGTATGACCTCAAAAGCTGACGTAAATTACTAAACCTATTTAGCATACAGTATTGACAGTGGCAACAGAATTTGCTTTAATCAATCTGAGTATGAGTCAGGGGCGTAATGAGGTTAGATGGCGCCCGTGGCAAGAAGCAAGTTTGGCGGCCCATGTTCGAATTTGAATTTGTTAGGAAGCTAATGTGCTGTATTGAAGAAAATACTTGTGCCATTGTTGGGACTTTCCGGCGGTACCGCAGTCACTCTGCGCTCCCCGCAGTAATTCGCCGCCCGGGGAATTGTTCCCCCCTTGCCACCCCTCGTTACACCCCTGGTATGACTAACTTCAACTTACAGAAATGTAACGAAACAGATCTGAAGGAATATCTGCCTAACATTACACAAAGTATCTGAAACAAAACTAGTCTACTAGTTGCCACGGCCAGCGAGCATGCCTTTATGGCTCGCTTACAAAGAGCAATGATAGTTTCTCTTTCAGCTATTGCACATCAAAATAATGTACATTATTTTGTCACAGGATGCCAAGTCAAGTCTTCGATTACAATGCGACATTGCTGACAATGCTAGCAAGGTAGCTATCTCGTCTTACACAACGGCAGGCTGGCAGCACGGAAGTAAACATGCAGATATCTGGCGACAATGGCCCCTGTCCCCATGAGAACAGAATCAGAATAAGTGATCTCCTTTTCACGTCGGCGTTGCTGTTTGTGACGGAGATTACGAAGAACACCCTCAGTTTAAGAATTACTGTTCTAGTCGAACTCAGACTCTGTTTGCTAATATGTTTAACTGAAAGAAAAGCCGGACTTCAGCAACACCATGTCAAAATGTGCAAGTATGGAATATGGAAGATTCGTTCCATTCCATACATCAAATCTTCCATTTCATACTTGAGCCATTGCATATTCCATACCGATTTTTTCCTTCCATTCCATACCATAGTATGCCCTGCTCAAGACGCCCAAGGCAGTGTATTTTGCAAGTGAATGAAAATACACTGCAGCAGGTGGAGACGTTCAAGTACCTTGGGGTGGTAATCACCAGTGACAGAAGTCACAACAAAGAGATTGATTCACGGATTGATAAAGCAAACGCAGTTCTGCATGAGCTTCATTGCTCCGTTTTCATGAAACGAGAGCTTTCAAAGACCGCAAAGCTTTTAGTTTTCAAATCGGTCTTTGTTCCGATCCTCACCTTTGGTAATGAATCTTAGGTGACGACTGAAAGAATACTGTCAAAGAACAAACGGCAGAGATGGGTTATTTTCAAAGAGTTCTCGGTGTGACAAAGAGCACAGGTCCGAAATCTGTAAAGCCCGGGATGCCAAGCCAATTCTCCGAATTGAGAGATCCCAGCTATGTTAGTTCGACCCTGTGTCCAGAATGTCCCAGGAAAGAATGGCAAACTAATTCCTTCGGGCTACAGTCTACACCCAGGGTAAAGCGGCCCAGAGGTCGTCCAAGGACCAGGTGACGTGACTGCATCTCCAACCTTGCTTGCTCTCATTTTGGTGTGGAGCAAGCAGAACTATCTGAGATTGATGTTGATTGTGAGGTATTTCGGGTCCTCCTGGGGCTACGGCCCCCGCGATTCTCCCCGAAAGAAAAGCGGGCACGAAAACGAATGAATGAATATGTAGGCCTACATTGAAACTTTCTATTTATGGCATTGTCTTTAGCTAGTTTGCCAAAAGTGAATGTCGTATTCGAATAAATAAGCGTATTTGGAGGAAACTTGCGTTTATGTGAAAATCAGTTAAAAGTATCAGACGTAGAAGGGAAAATGGCATTGACACCCTATAGCTCCGCCACGACACCCTTTTAAAAACCTTAAAAAAAAACACTGAGTGATAGTTTTCCCTACTCAACAAAAATCTGTTTTCTGTATTCTACCCTGTTTGTTCAAAATTTGCACTTCTATAAAACAGGGAAAGCGCAAGTACGTTATCTTTGTTTTCTGCTACATGTTCAAACTTCTGCTGTTGAGCAAAAACCGAATGGTTTGCCAGAAACATAATGTTTTTACTAACGACTCGCGTTGTGCATTCCACCTGTATGCTTCTTGTTTCACAACAATTTCTTACGGTATGTTGATTTTCAACACGAGTAATAACTTCTGAAAAGTTATGTTCGCACAGTCTGTGACCGTTGCCAAATCACCATTCTCAGTCACCTGATTGTTTAGATTTCCGAACATCCTACAGCGCGTCCGCTAAAACTCTTACCTCCCCCTGCTTTAAAAACAAACGTTCTGGGGAAACTACAGCAGAGTGTTTTCTTTGAAATGTCGTGTGAGGCACTCGTGTCAAATTTCTTACCGTGAGTTTGCTTGCACATAACTTAAACTAACAAACCTAACTGCTAAGGTTGATTCTTTTTGTAGGACGCTCGGAAATCTGAACAGAGCTTTTCAGGCAGGAAAATATACACACTGGAATCACATTCACTACGTTGCTTCAACTTCACGAGAAGAAAACAGCGCAATGATTTTTCAAAAAACGTGCTAGAAAATGTTTTGCAAATGTTTTGTCACAATATAAGCAAAAAACGTGTGACAAATATTTCTTTTTGTTAAATGTTTTGTCGCAAAGGAGAAGCACAATGATTTTTGAAAACGTATTTGAAATTTTTTGTAAAATTGGTAAATGTGATGATATGTTTTCAGGGGCTTGAAAATTAGCTGGAAGCACGAGAAACGAATGTTGAACTGCAGATAAGCAAGCGTTTCGAATAAGTATGCACGGCGCCTGCAAAGTCAGTGACAAACTAGCGTTTGCCTGGAATGCTTTGCACCAGGGCGGATCCAGAGGGGCGATTGAGACGATCGCCCTCACCACTAAAATCTACGAAACTAACTTTACTCACCAAAATATTTTGCTATTTGGCAAACAACAGCATTCCCGATATAAGGCAATTTTGCCGTCCATTGTTTTGTCACAGCAGTGTTGTGAAGTACACTTCATCTCTCATACAGTGGTGAACCCATAATGAGGCTTGACTACCAAATATTACTGAAATTGTACCCCCTAACCTTACTGGCTGGATCTTCCCCTGCTTTACACGCAGAACTTTTGACAATTTTGGGTTCAGCGCAACATGTTTCTTCGCAGTCGCTGCATCAGTCAGCATCTTGCGGTGTTTTGCTTATGGGAAAATAAGCATCTTCGTCTTCTCCATGATTTGGCTGGTAATGTCTCGCTGTTTTTTGTTGCACCACTTGATACCCACATTTTTGCAAGGTACGTTTTGCTTCCCTGTGGAGTCGTAACTATAAAACTGCATCAGGCCAACGCTTTCGCGATATTAGCCCTCATCTGCTTAGCTTTGGGCAACTGAAAAGGTCAGCGTGACAGTGGCAATCAATCTTTTGTTGGCTCTCCTTAGCTCGACAGTGGCAAACTTCAAGGAAGGAAAAGTTCCGTTCGTTTCAAAGCAAGGAAACCGGAATCGTTACACTGCAACATCGAGAAATTTGTCAGTGTGTAAACTGACACGCATAACAGAGCGCGAGGCCAGAGGGTCCAAGTTATAGCTGGAAAAGTAACCAATTTCTAATGGCATCACGTCATGTGGTATAGTTTCCTGTACACGGAACTGATGGTCTCTGCCATGTCGCACCTGGTGGATGTGTCATGGGGGTGCTTAACGGTACCCCCGAAATTGAGCTAGATCAACTGGAAAGGTAACCACTTTAAGCCTGTTGCAAAATGTCCAGCATAACAGCGTTGCCAGATGCTTGAGAGAGCTTATGTCACCGAATATGTCACCACGGCGAGGCTTTGGGGACATAAAATCCCTAAACACCCCTAAAATATAAATGGAAGCACTAGAACACAGTTGATTTTTCCGCCTACACGTTTTATGTTCAGTTGTTTAAGTTATTTTTTTCAAACTGTTTCGGAAATTGCATTACAGCGATATCGTCGCAGTTTGCAGAACAAATAGAGCGGCAGGGGTGACCACACTTTCCTCTTTGACCCGAAATTATATTGCTCGATAGTTTTTATTCGGTTGTGATGCAATAAACGCGTTTGAACGCAAAGCCTCAGCATTCACCCTTTGGAGTGTTCAACGTCAAGTTTCTTACAGGCCTAGTTGTGGGCATGGGCGTCGGACAGGGGGCCAGGGGAGGGCTAAGCCACCTCCTGGAATTTGAAATTTGACATTTTCCTGTTGAATACTTAGCACAAAAGGTCGTTTTCTTTGTTCCGAGTGGATAAAATGAAATTTTGCCTCTTTTAGCCTCCCCCTGGAAAAATATTTTTGGCTATGCCTGGAAAAATCAACTCTCCGGAAAAATCCTTCCGACGCCCATGGTTGTGGGCGTAAAAAATTGCGACTTGTACTTGTACCACTGTAATCAGTGTAGGGCAGGCGCGCAACCAGGGGGGGGGCATTTGAGGCATTTTCCCCCCGAAATTTTCAAAACATCGCATAGCAATTTTGGCATTTGCAGAAACTTTCAAAGAATAAAGTTTAAATTTTGTATTCAAATAATTTTATATTTGTCCTACTGGCAAATTATCTCCTTACAAGATTTATCTTGAGACAAGTCATTTGATCGAAAATTTCGTAAATGTTTGGTATTTAACCACAAATATGCTTGAATTGTGAAAACGTGGGAGATAGTTTAAAATGTTGGTATTTCTAAGGCATTTTTTATCCTTCTGTTCGTGTACCACTCAGAAAGTTTTCAGAAATGGAGTGTGTGTGCATGCTTTCGTTTTGTTTTTTGCCTATCTTCTGAGGAATAGAGTTTGCATGCACTCTCGAAACGTCAACAATGAATAATACAGTATTGTCATCACACCAGTGGAGCAAAGTTTTAAAGTTTGCAGCCAGTAGACTATGCCTGGTGACAGAAATAGCATAGCCTACTATGTTCATACTGTGTTAGCTTTACGTTTGCCTGGGGTTACTGTGGGTTACTGTTTAAAATTTTTGCATTTTATGTTCAGTGCTAAACCGTTGCTGGGGTTTCAAAGCCAAGCTCTAACGTTGCAAGGGAAATTCGAATTTCACAAGAGCCTCAAACTTATTAGGTGTTGTTTAGTGGCGAGCCCACAAACATGTGGCGAGCCTGGCCCAGCCATTCGTAATAAAGTTAAAGTTTCATTCCTGCTGGATTCCTTTCAAGGGTGTTTCAGTTGGCAGACGAAGCCTCGCATCTACGATTGAAACAATAGTATCAGTGATTAAGTATACCCTAACATTCATACCGGTCTCTTGTATCTGACAACTTCACCACTCGCAATATCGTCTGCATAAATTATCTCACAGTAAATAGCCTACATTCAACTGAAGTTTCAAAAATCTAGATCAGTGGTCTTCAACCTTTTTTGTTCAATCACCCCGGCCATCTTTGGCCTCATCTGAAGTTGGTTGGCCGTAAAAAATTCGTTTGACTTTTAACTAAAAATATTTACTATTCCATTTTTTCGGAAACCCTTTGCAAAATGTTTGTGATAAATGCTATATTAGACCGACGCCCGCGTTCTCATGTTGTTAAGATTTGAGGGATGAGAGATTGCAAAATGTTTTTTATGCTATCACTGGAAATGTGTGAACTGTGTTGCAAGCAGTGGTGAGATTCAAATTTTTCAAGAACAGGTTCTCGCTCTACAGGACTCACTAACAACAGGTTCTCTCATTATCACAGTCTCCAGAGGTAAACCATGCTAGTTGTCCCAATATAAGTGCAAGGTTGATCTCTGTGTTTTCCAACTGCTACAGACTAGCAAAGGAAATTATTGATTTTGGTTATTTTCCTAAATTTTCGTGTTGTTTTTCACTATTAAAAGTTAGTAACAGGTCTATGAGAGCCTGAGAGGTTTGCCAAAATAAGTCAGAAGTAAAAGGTGTTCATGGGGAAAATTGAGAACCCCTGACTTAAGCCAAGAACCGGATTTAGCGATTAAAGAAATTCCAAGAACATGTTCTTGCGAACCGGTCGAATGCCATCAGTGGTTGTGAGCAGTATGCAAGCCCAAAACTTGCTGACAGGTCTGCGACTCTACAAGTACAAGGACATGCAAAACTTAATCTCAGTTTTGAAGAAAATTTCTTGTCATATACCAGGGATTTTTTAAGGCGTTTTAGGGACCCCATTCGGGTCCCTAGAATCAGAGAAAATTATCATCGGGTCTCTAAAATCATAAGAAATTGGGTCCCTAGAATCAGAGAAATCGGGTCCCTATAGATCAAAACCGGGTTCCTAACTTATTCCTTAAAAAAAACCCTGCATATACTTATAATTTAGGTGGATTTTTGCACCAAAGGAAAACGAATACCACAAACAAAGTTTGGCTCTTTTCTGGCATTGGAATGATCGGTTTGGCCTTCTTCAAGCACTGTTTGACTTTACATTGCAATTTTCATCTGGCAGCCTTATTGGATAGTTAATGCAGTTAACCGTTACACAGGGCAATGTTAGTTTGATTTTTACATCACCAGTCTTATATTTTGTGCTTTATAACCTTTGTTACGAACCATGGGGTCAAAAGTGCATCAAACGATTTGGTTCCAAATTGGCAAATCTAGTTTTTATTTTTGGAATCAATTCAGAATTTTAGTATATTTTAATCTGCACATATCGTCCCCTTGGAAACTGAATTCGCCCCTAAATCTGGTAAATCACAAAATCGCCCCAATAACACATACAATCGCCCCTGGGGGGCGATTTCGCCCACACTGAATGCCACTGATCTAGATAAAGGATTTAATGAATTTGCTAAAACAACACGAAACGTTGGGCAGCTTTACTAGTAGCCTATGCATCTGCCACACTAAAGCCATGACTGCACCAGTTGAGTACATAACCAGGTGTTTGTATTAGGCTACTACTTTTCACTCTGTCCTAATCGTTTGGTTTGCATCTTCATTAAAAGTGAAGTTCTCATTTTCGGAAATATTGCGAAAAGAACTTTATCTGTCGCCGTTTGCGCAAAAGTTGTATTACGGTTGAATAAGCACGATGACGTCATCGAACGCAAGTTCATGAAAATTGTCCCCCCGAAATGAAGAGCTGGTTGCGCCCCTGGTGCAGGGATTGCTTTGTGCAAAGTTTATCATGGAGTGCACAGATAGTCTTCTCGTATTTTTAGATATGTTTAATGTTTATGACTAAAATTTTAACATTGCGATGCCACAGAAAAGATGAGTATCAATCCTAGGTTTTATATGAGTGACTACAGCCGGAATACACATACAGCGCTTTACAGCAGTGTAATGTTTTGACAAGATAAATGATACGGTATGCCCACATGAGACTTCTTTTCTGTGGCATCCAAGTATTTATCTGCTTTCAGATTTTTGCGAAAATGTACAGCGTTTCCTAATGTATTCCATGCCTATACATCAGGGACGCCGTAACGGGGGTGAATGATGGGTGCACTGCCCCCCTTACATAACCGCTTAATAGGTAATTTCAGGGAAGCCAGAGAGCAGTGAAATGACGGGGGTATTGCCCCTGCCCTTTTGAAAAAGGGGCAACAGGGGCGGAGGTGCCTTTTCATACTAGAATCACAAGGAAATTTATGTTTTTTCAAGATCAACTTGAAACAAATTTATTGCAGCTATTCGTGCACCCACAAAATTCAGAATGGTTTTCTATAATTTCTGGTACTATGTTTGAGGTCAACATTGTTGCTGGCCAAAAACAAGCACAATTGGTAACGACTGTTGTTTTGTACAAGTTTCCATTGTCCTCAACTCTTTCTGCCCCACGACCCACCGCAGTTCCGGCGTTCCTGCTGTACATAAAATGTTCACAGCAGATTGCCTTCTTCACCAAGTTTCTGACAAATGCAGCAACGTCAATCCTCGTGTTCCGGAAAGAATGAGGTTTGTGTAAGTTGGGGATAGAGATGGGAACAGTGGTGGCCTTAGGGTTTTGCGGGCCCTGTGCAAGAAGCATTATGCGGGCCCCCTACAGCGCGGTATCAACAAATCATTGCAACGGGACTCAAACTCTAATATACATAAATTGCAATACCGGTAACACAAAAAGGCTATTATG
>Ga0210059_1008816_pt1 | contig 15833 bp, 6 predicted proteins | sample Ectturendosymbi2_FD_188042 | JGI IMG/M metagenome (GOLD analysis project Ga0210059, IMG submission 188042) | Ecteinascidia turbinata endosymbiont from Florida, USA - Sample 2 (SPAdes) (version 2) | ecosystem: Host-associated > Tunicates > Ascidians > Unclassified | place: Key West, Florida... | reverse complement strand
GGATTCTGCCTTTCGTCATAATACGCTAACTTCAGGCACAGGAGGATGAAGTGATTGTTGCTTCACAATTACCGAAGCACAGCTGCGTAACTCCCATTCGTACCAAGGGAGAAGGAACACAAACGCTCATGAAGTTCGCAGCCGATTACTGTAACAGGTAGTCATTTCCCAAAACTCCATCGAGCCAAAAAAACTGGGGGGCCCAACTGGGGGTCAACGAAAAAACTGGGGGGCCATGGCCCCTCCATGCCCCCCCGTAGAATCGCCACTGTTTGGGAGTGAGGACAATTTTCTGTATTCCTGTAAACAATTATATAATTGTATTTTTGCTTTGGTTTAATGCACGTTTTTTCCTATTCCGCTAACAAAAGTTGATCACTATGGAAAAATGATCACGAAAGATTGAAGTTAATGTTGGTGAGCATTCTCTTTTTATGGCCTTGAGAATTAGTGACTGTTACGTATAATGTGTGGTGTTGCGATCGGAAAGCCCAAGGGCATGTGCGCAAAACTTCACACTGTGGCAGCAAGCAACAATAGAGATTATGCGTCGCAGTCACTCTGTTATTGCTTGTTCGCGCCACGTATACAAATTGTTGTTCTTCGCGCACATCCCGTTCGTGGTGAATCACACATTCAATGAAACGCCAGCCCAGAGGTTGCAACAACATTCCCTCCTTTTTACAACGAACTTCACCGATCGCACGTTCTTTTTGTGAAGGCTTCACACGGCACGACCTCCACATCCTGGTCACAGCACCATTTTGTTGTGATCGGAAAGCCCGAGCAGCATGTGCGCAAAGCTTCACACTGTGGCAGCAAGCAACAATAGAGATCATGTCCCGCAATCACTTTATTATTGCTTGTTCGTGTCACGTATACATATTGTTGTTCTTCGCACACATTCCGTTCGTGGTGAATCACACATTAAACGCAATGCCAGTGGAGAGATTGCAACAGTGGAACAATACGCTTGAATCGATTTTGCAGATTACATGAGGCAAGTGAGGTACTCAATAAATATAAAGGCTAATGGGAGTGAGGTCAAACAACTTCACCGCTGCCTTTTTTGTTAGTTTCATTGTGACTGTTTTGTTCCTGATATCGAGGAATTCAGAATAAAATAATATGTTTATGAATTGATGCAACTTGCACGTGTCCCTGTACTCCTGATAAAGCATTTTGTGCTTGGTGGGGATGCATAAATAAACTGAACTGTAGCGCCAATTTGTATCACATCAGTTGTCGCAAGCCTTCCAGAAAGGCCCCCGATTTGAAATAGCCTAGGGGCCCAAAAATGAAAATTCTCCTCTGATGCTGACTCTGCTGTATGCACGTACTTCATTGTCCTTCACAACAAAGTCCTCATCTGAGTCTTTTTTGCAATTCATTGACGCATGACATGGACTAGTTGTAAGGCCAGTCACAGGTAGGCTACGAGCCGTGCCGTTTCTAATCATGTCTTATATGTCTTTGGGCCTGCCCACCAGTGGCCCAAGACATCGAGCACCGCATTGATTGTAATCAGTATTGACTCACACCTAAGCTGGGGAAAAAATCGCCAGTTTGTGTCATGCTAAAACAAATCTAGCTTCTGACAAAAGCCCAAAACCGCAGTACGGTCTGTTGTGGAAAACACACATCCAGAAAAGCAACAATTGCGACATGCAAAAACTGTGCTGACAGAGTTATAAAAAATGTTTTTTTACCATTTTCGTTTTCCGTGTAAGCTACTTTTTCACCTTACAAAAACATGCAAATTTGATTGACTGGCTTGTTTGAATGCAACAATTGAAGGAAATTGAAAAAAAATAATCACACAGGGTATTTGCAAATGAATGGTCAAAAGTGACCGCACTCGTCCATGCAGGTAGAGAATTTATTCAGGGCTTCTAGTTTTAAACAACATCAATGCTAAATTTCCGTGGCATCGATGGCAGCCAGAGTCTGAACAGGAGTCGAATTATGAAATTTGAAATTTTTTCGGACTCGGATCAATATCCAAAACGTTTTGGGCAGGGGCGATTCGGAGTCTGAAAATATGACTCCGGCAACCTCGAACCTCTGTGTGGCAACACTTAAGGCAAATCTGTTACGATATGAGTTCCTTCTGGAATTTGGGCGTTGTTGCGCAAATGTATTGTATGGTCGCTGATTTCTTCATCGTGGTTGTGGTTAAAACTAAGGAATTTCCTGAATTGAAGTATGAGCGGCAGCCGTTGTTTTGTCAAAACCCGATTTTGCTGTCGAAATGCAATGACATTTCTTTGGTTGAACAGTGAATGAAAAATTCTCATGTCATCAAACTCTGGTGTCCAGCTCACACACAGTGTCACATTACAAGAAAAATGAATTAGAAGCTACTGCATTACCATCATTCTCATCAGAAAGAGCTTGAAAAAACATTGAAAATGCTTTTTTTATTTTTTTTCTGCGATGAAAAATGAGGAAGTTATGACATTTTTAATGGGCGGAATTAAGTGAGTCATTGTTTACATTTAAATGTACAATTAATTAAACAAAAACTGTGATCATCATCATCAAAATTTCAAAGAAAATGTTCTCAAAAATTTTAAATGTTACAGCTACCTGCAAGGTAACAATGACCCTGAAGCAAAGAATGTGGTACTTGAGTCATTTCCTAAACATGTAAAATTTGACAATCACTTAACTAATTATAACCAATTAATGAGGTAATTACCCAGCGCTGAACTAATATGAGGAGTGCTATGCATTTGCAATTGTTGTTATAGCTATATGCAAGTAAAGAATGACCCTCAAGCAATGGCCAGAACAAATTGTTGAAACAATAATTTCTTAAAGATATATAAATTGACAATCAAGTATTTATAACTAAATACTAATTAATGAGGTAATTACCCAGCGCTGAACAAAAATGAGAGGTGCTGTACAATTTGCAATTGTTGTTATACCTATCTATATGCAAGCAAAGAATGACCCTGAAGCAATGGCTAGAAGAAATTGGTAAAGGAATAATATCTAAAAAATATATATATAATTTGACAATCACTTAAGTAATTATCACTAATTAATGAGGTAATTACCCAACGCTGAATAGAAATGAGGGGTGCTGTACAATTTGCAATTGTTGTCATAGCTATAATGCAAGTAAAGATTGACCCTTAGGCAAAGGCCAGAACAAATTTTTAAAGTAATAATTCCCTAAAAATATAGAAATTGATAATCACTGAACTATTTATAATTAATTAATGAGGTAATTACTCAGCGCTGGACAAAAATAAGGGTTTCAATACAATTTGCAATTTTTTTTATACCTATATCTACATACAAGCAAAGAATGATCCTGAAGCAATGTCCAGAATGAATTGTTAAAGGACTATTATTATCTAAAAATATATAAATTGACAATCACTTAACTAATTATAACTCATTAATTAATGAGGTAATTACTCAGCGCTTAAGAAAAATGAGTGCACACTTTGCAGACTTTCACTAACAGTAACAGTGCACAGCAGATCTCGGCCGCCATGACACCAGTGACCAAGGCAGTCAGACTACATAATTTTTGGGACGTTAAAGAGGTACGTGGAAACGTTCCACTTTGGTACGTGGAAAAGGTGTGTGACACACTTAGCTTCAGTTCAACAATCTGAATCTGACTGCAAAATTTTTGATTTTCGATATCAGGATAGGATTTTGTTTACTGTATAGTGCAATAATTTGTAGGACTGTAAGACAGTGATCTTTATCAGATTGATGCAGCAGAAGACTCCTTCATTGTTAGGCTACTCTCTATTATGCCACTACATTAACTAAGACTAGTCACTTTTGTCGTTCATTACCAATCAATGAATTTAGTGCAGTGTCTAATAGGATAAATTAGTAATGGCAGTGTCTATTTTGCTGCCAAGATGCTAGCAGCAGAAAGAAAGTAAACACAAAAGTAAAAGATAACCTTAAAGCTAAAGATAACCCTAACCCCTAATACTAACCCCTAATGCAAACCCTTAACCCTAATGTAAACCCCTAATGTTGCCCCCTAACCATAACACTAACCCCTAATGCTAACCGTAATGCAAACGCTAACTGAAGCCAAAATAAACATTACACCTAAGGGAAAAGTTTAGAAAGTTATAAAAGGTAAGTCACCAAGGTGAGAGTCAAACCGAAAAGCAATGGCATACCAGACTTGAAAGATAACCACTACGCCACGAGCTGCACGCCGATTATATGACAAACTGAGTATTATTCGAATTACGTCATTCCATAAGACTGAATGTTTGACTGGTTGCACAAATAGCTCCAGCCGATCTGTTGCCACCAGAATATTGGCAGTACAATAGACACTACCGATTAGTAATTGCTTCGAACATTTTTTTTCAACATTTTCATCCTTGGTGGTCTGTATGTATCTAAACTCTTCATGTGTTGTGTGAATCTGATTTATTTTTTTGTTTAAAATATGGTTTCATCGTGAGTGTCGTCTTGTAATCTGATTTTTTATGTTTATCAGAAACACAGCAAGTGGGGGTTGGTAATATCGGTTAGTTAATGCATTGGGTATGACTAAAATCAGATGAATTAAATTAACTTCTACTTAAAAATGTAGCAAAAAAATTAAAATATTGCAAGAGACCTTTCCATGGCACATCACATGCATGTGCCAGAGTTTTTTCAAAACTTTTGCATCATGGATTATCAGTGATTATAGAGGTCCATTGTCATTTCTACCTTATTTAAATTAAGTGAAATTCTGAATGCCATGAATTTATATGATATTTGTAGCACATCACCACATGCCATGACTTTCAACTGACCAACTATCATATCAAGTTTGTTACGTGGTTGGTTGTTTTGTTTTGCCTAAAAAATGCATATGTCACATTTTTTCTGACAAATGTTACTGTTTTCAGGAGACTAGACCTTGGTTTATAATGAATGCCTGTATTAGGCAAAGTTTTCCCCTTAGCCTAATGTGGTATAACTTAATCACATTTTTTTGTTTGCAGAATGGAATGACAATAGGTAGTGACTATAATATAGGTCTATTGGCAGACCTTCATTTGTTTAAACGAATCTGTCTGCTGCCTGTCACATGACACTGACGTAACATCTGTATCCATGACAAGTGTGCGTTGTTGCACTACAGTTGCTAGTAATGCACTAAACCCAAAATCTAAGCCTAAGCCATAAACGTATGGTTCCATCAAAAGTCACAAAGTGTAACCTCTTCTAAATTGAAAGCAGCAATGGTGAGAGCCGACCTGACAACCACATGCACAGCAGGCATGAGACACTTCCCCTTGACTAGGTTCACCTTGTCGTACGAATATATGGTACGCCAGTTCTCAAAGTGTTAATCCTTCTAAGTCGAAGATTGGATGAAGTGAGAGGTTCTTCCAAATGTAAACATCTGTCTTTTCTTGGTGCCTTTTGATCTTCATAAAACAGAAAGTCATCCTCAGTCATTCGTAGCCTGTATTTTTTCTTAATTCTCTTTTCCGTTGATTGTCTTCACAAAATATGTCAAACAATTTTTCAACATCACTCATAAACTGGCTTTCTTTTGCAGCATGCGATGTTTATGAACCCTTTTTCTCAGGGTGGTGGTCCACCACTTTAAACTCTGTCATCATGCTGAAAATCTTAGCAACAGTCAGTTCATGAATTGGATAAACATTGCTCCATATCCAATGATTCACAAGCTGAACAGCAACAATTCGTGCAATATTCATTGACAAAAAATGATCTTCCTTTAAAACCCGAGCAATAACATCTTGCTTGGTAAGCAATGTTCCTTCTGAAAATTAATCAGTTGCAAAATGTATGTCCACCATGAAAAGCATTTGTCATCTTCACGGACCTTTTTCAAATTTCCATTTTCACTGATGTAGTTAAATAAGCAATGTACTGTATTGTAATTCCTAACACACTATCTGAAAATCAAACCACTATCAACACCTTCTGTTCAGATAGGCTAAGGCTAAAAGCTAGCAGATTGCACGTGTTATTGTGCAGGAATATCTGGAGATATTATCTCCACCGACGATTACGCTAGAGAGCTGTTCAAACCCTCAAAAGATTCGGTAAGTCTTCGCATCTGCAAGGAAAAACAATTTTTGGTTTTAGGTTCTGGATTTTTTCTGAGTGATGTTATAAGTGGAGTTGTTTTAGGCTTTTTTGGCCCACTTCATCTGGCCCTAGGCCCAAACTACTAGATGATAATATTTAGCTTAAGTTTTTATTGGAAACTAGGCTAAAATCTAATTCTTTTGATACTTTGGATGACTTGCTGCAGTTTCGGGTTCAAAAGTTATGACTTAGAACAACAAAATTAGTAATTAATCCCATAATTAGATAATTATTTTGTTTGTTTTAGGCCATAACCTTTGAACCAGAATTGGATTCTAGCTTAGTTTCCATTGAAAACTTGAGTGAAATACTTCTGTCTAGCAGTTGGGCCCAGGTCAGGTACCAGCAGCCAAAAATGGCCAAAAACCTACCTTACTTATGACGTCACTCACAAAAAATATGAAACCCAAAACCAAAATTTTTTTCATTGCAGACTTGAAGACTTGGTGAGTCCTCTGAGGGTTTGAACAGCTCTCTAGCGCAATTGGCTGAGGAGCTATGCAGTTGGTAAGTCAACTGAAATATCCCTGGTTTTTTTCCGATTTTGAAGTACAATATATTCGTAGGCTGGCAGCGAACGTGTTAAATATGTTGTAACAAGAACATGAAGGGTTAGTCTGTGTCTATTGTCGCAGACACGTGTTTTGACAGTAGTGCACTTAGCTATGCAGTTTAAAGTTACAGCATTTTCACTGAATTTGACCTCCGCTTCAGGGCTGCGGAGCTGTTGTAAAAATGTAGGCTTGTTACACCGCGGTTGCGCAGCGTATGCAAATGAGGTCGATGTTGTCACGCGCTGTGCTAGCAGCTTTTGCTGGCTGACTAGGTCACTTCCTTGAAGAAGTTCGCAGGCGTTTTGCTAGTGGTTGTTCAGTGTGACGTCAGCAGAAAAAAAGCAGTTGGGATTCTCTTGCACAGTCAGACGTTTGAATTTTCGCAATCCTCGTAGGATTTCGTGTTTTATTCCTAGTGCAAAAATATGTAGTGAAATAAACGTGCTACAGTTCTTTAAGGAGAAAGCGCAGATTAAAGAGAGCATATAGCACATTAACTTCAGTTCTTTATCAGTGTACCTGCCAAGTTTCATCAATGTGGAACGTTTCAACGTACCACTTTTAACTTTCCAAAAATTAAGTAGTCCGACTGCCCTTGTGTCATGGCGGCCGAGATCTGTGGTGCTCTGTTACTGTTAGTTAATGTCTGCAAAGTGTGCACTTAGTTTTGCGTAGAGTGAGGAGAGGTTAATTAAATGCACATTTATTTTAGTCCTTTATCATTGTAACTGCCAAGTTTCATCAATGTGGAACATTTCCACGTACCACTTTTAATGTTTCAAAATTAAGTAGTCCGACTGCCCTGGTGTCATGGCGGCCGAGATCTGTGTGCGCTGTTACTGTTAGTGAAAGTCTGCAAAGTCACAAAAGTGTGCACATAGATTTAATTAGCCTGCTTCAAGTTTTGCACAGAGTGAGGAGAGGTTAATCAAATGCACGTTTATTTTAGTCCTTTATCATTGTAACTGCCAAGTTTCATCAATGTGGAACGTTTCCAGGTACCACTTTTAACGTTCCAAAATTAAGTAGTCCGACTTTCCAAAATTAAGTAGCGCGGTCTTTTTGGGGTGTTGCAGCTGGCGAACATTGCAGAGATGGACTGCCTGCCTTTTTTATGTAGATATACAGGTATAAAAACAATTGCAAATTGTACAGAAACCCTTATTTTTGTCCAGCGCTGGGTAATTACCTCATTAATTAGTTGTAAATACTAGTTCAGTGATTGTCAATTTCTATATTTTTAGGGAATTATTACTTTAAAAATTTGTTCTGGCCATTGCCTGAGGGTCAAACTTTACTTGCATTATAGCTATGACAACAATTGCAAATTGTACAGCACCCCTCATTTCTCATTTCTGTCCGGCGTTAGGTAATTACCTCATTAATTATTTATAATTACTTAAGTGATTGTCAAATTATATATATATTTTTTAGATATTATTCTTTACCAATTTATTCTGGCCATTGCTTCAGGGTCATTCTTTGCTTGCATATAGGTATAACAACAATTGCAAAGTGTACAGCACCCCTCATTTTTGTTCAGCGCTGGGTAATTACCTCATTAATTAGTATTTAGTTATCAATACTTGATTGTCAATTTATATATCTTTAGGAAATTATTGTTTCAACAATTTGTTCTGGCCATTGCTTGAGGGTCATTCTTTACTTGCATATAGCTATAACAACAATTGCAAATGCATAGCGCTCCTCATTTTAGTCCAGCGCTGGGTAATTACCTCATTAATTGGTTATAATTAGTTAAGTGATTGTCAAATTGTGCATGTTTAGGAAATGACTCAAGTACCACATTCTTTGCTTCAGGGTCATTGTTACCTTGCAGATAGCTGTAACAAACATTTAAAATTTTTGAGAACATTTTCTTTGAAATTTTGATGATGATGATCACAGTTTTTGTTTAATTAATTGTACATTTAAATGTAAACAATGACTCACTTAATTCCGCCCATTAAAAATGCCATAACTTCCTCATTTTTCATCGTAGAAAAAAAAATGAAAAAAGCATTTTCAATATTTTTTCAAGCTCTTTCCAATGAGAACGATGGTAATGCAATAGCTTCTAATTCATTTTTCTTGTAATGTGCCTAAAAAATGACACAGCTCCAGCTCCAGAGGTCTTTGCATGAACATGGCTCTAGCTCCGGGCCTCTTGATTTTCATGAGTGTGGTTCCACCTCCAGACCTCTTGATTTTCATGAGCGTGGCTCCAGTTCCAAAGTTCTCTGTTTTCATGGCTTTGGCTTCTGTGTATTTTTTCGCATTAATATTTTAATTGTCTTGATGTGCTTCAAGTTCAATGAAAAATGAATTAAATTATGTATACCTACACAAAATTATACCAAACATTTTTGAGTGATTTAATCTGGTAGTTTTTTACAAGCATTGCTCCTAACACGAGGAAATCAGCGAAAAACAACAATCACAAGTTCAGACGATTCAGATAACAGTTAGTAGCAGAAACATAACTCAAAATAACAGTGACATAAACAATTTCTGGAAAGGCAGTCGCTGCTTTTGTCGTCAGTGCCTGAGGACCCTTTGTTATTTCTTATGACCAGAATAAAAAAATGGCTGTTTGGAAAACTACATTTGTGTCTGAGCATTCAAACCAGACTAGTCTAAACTGACCAAGTGTTTTGCACTCGTTTCATGCTTTGCCTGTTGCAGTCTTAGCAATTCCAGCTAACAGTACTGCCTGGGCAAACACATTGTCGATTACACCTCTCTTACGTGTTCTTTCTAGCGTACACACGTTTGCATTAACACAAATGTGAAGATGTGTTTAAAAATCCTTTGTTCAAAGAAATAGTATGACTTTTAGCAAGAAATTCACATTTAACTTTTTAAAATTTGATACACAAAAATTGGAGGTACTAAATAGCCTTATACTGAAAATCACGGCTAATGAAAATGATGCGCACGGCATGTTGCAAAGGTTTTGATAACTCCTGTTATCGTTTGCAATGCACTGATGATCATAACAAGAGTTATTGAAACGTTTGCAATATGTCGTTGATATCGTTTTCATTGGCTGTGATTTTCATTATAAAACTTCTTAAAAATAGTTGAAAACTTCTTATTTCGTATCTTTTGCACGCATAATAAGCAGTGATAAATCGCATAGTAAAGCACAATTTATTCTGACAAGTGTAGGAGAAAATAGGACTGGTTACTGTGCTGAAAACATAGATCTTTTTACACATATGAAAACTTCAAAATAGTCCACATTTGTTTACATTGATTTTTATACCCTGCTGATAATGTATTGCTATGCAAAGCAATGCTAGTTCGCTACCAATTATTATTTATAACTTTCATGTTATGCTGCTGTTTGTAAACGTAATGTTTCCTAGTGAACTTTGCCAGTATATGATCTAGTAAACCTTGCTAGTAAGCCTAATGGTTTCTCACAAAAATTCCTACTTTATAATGGCGTGCTGTGTATTTCGCGCCGAAATTTGCAATGTTATCATATCTTAATCATGCTCCCTGCCTACAGCATGTTTAGACAGCTACAAAAGATATGGATATTTAATTATATATCTACTCATTATACTGTAGCTCAGTTGTTTTTACAAGGCCACACTACTACAGACCCAGTATGATCATTCTGACTAGAAAGTAAGATGTTGTGATAGTCAACGTTTTTCTTCTACAACAGTGATTCTCAAGCAATTCGCTGAGGGGAGCCAAATCCAAACCTACAATTTTCTTTGAGAGCCGCACTAAAAATTTTACAAGGCAATTCACACGTTTTGTTTCACTGCACTAACGAAATCTGTCACACAAAATATCAGAGGTGTTACTGAAAGACACTGTCTATCAAATGGAATCCTTTCCCAGCAAAGAATCGGAAACTGAGATGTTACAGAGTACTTCTACAAAGTGAGCATCATCAGCTCTTTTTCAAGTAGAATCTGTTACAGAAAGATTGCTAAAAGCCACACAAAGCATGCTTGGGAGCTGCATGTTGCTCTTAGCAGTGAACAGTGTTTGAGAACCATTGTTCATCAAGTAACACCATGCCTACCAGTTACGATGTCTCAGCCTTAGCGAATATTAAACCAAACAAACATCAAAGGCTTGCAAGTCCATTGTTGCAGTCTGATGTTGTAACTGATAACAATCGTGTTTAGTGTGCTATAAAAAGCACAAATAAGTCTATTTGGCAAAACCGTTAGAATCTAGGAAGGGACCTGGTGTTGGAGCTACCTCTCAAATGACCATAGATCCAGCTCTGGTCCTAAATTTGAAACTGAGCTCCAGCTCATGATAGTAAATAGGTTCTCACCCCTATTCTAAGCTAAAACAAGATTTCACAACAATAAGTTAGAACATAAGAGCATTGCTTCAAGTTTTATCTGACATACATTTTTAAATGTTAACTAAATAAGCCATTCACTTACAATTAAAAATTACCTGAATGCTCAGTGTTCTGTGTTCTAAGGGTTTCATATAAATAGAGCAACAACACTTGTTAATAAATATTCATTTTCACACTGGCTTGCCCGTTGAGAAGGTCACAGATAAAGCAGCCCTACAGATCTCAAAACAGCTCATAGTTTTAGCAAACTGTGATTGTTCTTCAGCTTCCACAACAAAGTGTGACCTAGACAAGTTAGAGAGGGAAACATGCCATCTGGCGTTTGGCCAGCCTTTGGGTCATTGTCTTGTGCTGGGATCATATTAATTCAGAGATATGGCTTGGCATTTAGGGTTTAACGATTTTCACAGCTGTATACTTTTGTCACAAAGCGTGATATAAATAGACAACTAGTCAGTCTTGCTTAACACTTTGAGAACTGGTCTACGATATATTCGTACTTCGATTTCAGCCTAAAAAACAGCAGTTTTCAGTTACCTTACCAAAGCCATAGCTCCTCCACCGATTGTGCTAGAGAGCTGTTCAAGGGCTCAAACGGATCGGCCAGTCTAGTAGATTGCACTCGAAAAAATTTTTTGGTTGGGGGTTGCGGATTTTTTGTGACTGACGTCATAAGTGAAGTAGTTTTAGGATCATTTTGGCTCATGTTGCCTGGCCTAGGGGCCAACCGGTAGGCCAAGGTGTTTTGCTGAAGTTTTCATTGGAAACTAGGCTCAAGTCCAAGTCTTTTGAGCCTTTGATCGACTTTCTAGCGTTTCTGGTTCAAAACTTATGATCTAAAATAAACAAATTAATTAATTATCTAATTAGCTAATTAGTCAAATATTTTTACTAACTTACATCACAACTTTTGAACCCGAAACCCCAGTAGGTCATCCAAAGTATCAAAAGACTCTGATTGTAGCCTAGTTTCCAGTAAAAACTTCAGCGAAATACTACCACCTAACGGTAGGCGCCCAGGGCCAGGCAAAGTGGGCCAAGGTGGCCTAAAAGTCTTCCACTTATGACGTCACTCACAAAAAACCCGCAACCCCCAAGCAAAAAACTTTTTTCAAGTGCAGACTAGAAGACTTGCCGCGTCTTTTGAGACTTTTACCGGGTCTGTAGAGCATACCGGACTGGAGAAATTCCCCCGCAAAGCCACGTGCGTTTAGGCGTTTTTTTTCCAAAAATCCCAGAATCCTAGTGGATGCCAAAGAGTTAATAAATTTTTGAACACTTTGTACAGGCATTCTTCCCTGAGAAAATGAGCTGGATACCAGTTTTTGAGAGTTTACCATTTTATGCCATTTTCATGAAACACCTCATAGTCAAAGCACAAGCAAGTTCTGCAATTGTTTATAAATCTGCTATTTCTCTTATTTTTTTGTATGTAAATATATGAACTTTCAAGAGAAAAAGACCACAGGTGGTGTCCAATAGAAGCCAATTTCGTATTTATGTATAACCCCATATCTGTTTTATAAACATCTATTTCATATAGGAAGAATCTTAAATTGTTAGTGTGGTTTTAGAGGAGTGTTTTACACAAACACTTTTCACTAGGTTCTACTTTTTAAACCTTTTTTACAATTTTGCTAGATAAACTGGCTTTGTAATTAGCATAATTTGTTTAATTTACTATTGAATTCACAGATGTTAAAGTGGAACATTTCTATTGCAATTCTGTTGATAATCATCCACTTCTTAACAAACTTTGATGGCTTTGAAAAGAATACAAAAAGTAAGTGTTAACAGCTAATGAAACACATTGAAAGGCATACCAAAATCATGCTTGTCGTTCTTCTGAAAAATCATTATAGATCATCACTTTAAGGAAACTTTTTTGATGACAAAAAAGTTTCATATTTCAAAAATTTATGTTTTCTTGCTCTAGTATTGAACTGAGTTCTTTCAGAATCTGCCTGACCACCAGAAAGGCTCAATTGTACATGCTGTGGCAATGATTGTTCCATATCAGAATGTTACCCATGAAGGCTCACAGAAGTCTTCCACAAAAATCTGGCCACAGTTATTAAAACAGGAATATTAATTTCGCTCAAATGAGCATCGTCAGTTCCAGAGAATAAAAAAGTAAAAGTGTAAAATCTGCAAGGCAATGAATTAAAATATTAGTAAGTCAATGAATTGAAATAGTAAGTCACTAAAAAACTAAAGAGTTATAAGTCAGCCTGCTATCAAGTGTTAAAAACGTTGACCTCACTGCACATTGCAAAATATCAAACTATCACTAGCGATGAAGTGCAGCACAATATCAGCATCAGAACTTGGAAAGCAGGTTACACGTTCAATACTAGAGTAAGAAAACATCAAAGACAAAGTCAAAGAATCCTTGACGAACATGGTTTGGCTTATGTAAAGTGCGTTTAATGTGCAAAGGCAAGAGAAAAATTGAAAGTTTTGCTTCATTGTATCAAAACTAACACGGTACTGCCATCAAATCGTTGCAAAGGCATAGACTATGATTTGCTGTTGGTCAAGCAAAAGCGGAAAATTTCTGACCAGTTCCCACTGCTAAAATCTACAGCCAAAGGTGATAGAGCTTTGTGGAACAGTTTGCCAGATGCACTACAGCGCTTTGTAACCAAGCAAAAATTATTAACTAAAAACAATTGCATAAAAAAGTTTAATTGATTGCGAGTCAAGCAAGCTAGCAATGCTTTGACCGTCACACCAAGTTGCCATACAACTATGTCAGTGAAAAGGAACCAAAAGAATCATTCAGACAGGAACAGGTATAAACTACAGTGCAAAGGGCGAAAGCCTGAAGAAATTTTGAAACAAGCTAAGACTATGATTTTAAACAAATGAGATATTAGCTTGGACCCAAACGATATGCTCTTGTTGATGCGCGGTTTAAACTTTGTACCAACACCCAAGTACCAACACCCAACTGGTCACATAAGGTGGAAAACGACGAGTGGCATAACGCACATCAACATATTAGATATGTTGAATGGAAAACAGTTTTAGACGTTGAAACAAAAGAACAAACAACATTACCCCAAAGAAACTCAAAATAACATAGCATTCTAGACCAGATGCAGAATAGCTTCATGAAGGTACTGTCGTATACAACGAAGCAGTTGTTACTAAGCTGAGAAATTTGAAAGAGAGTGTCCACAACCTATTTCACAAGCGCAATAACCTCCCTAAGGACCAAAGGAAAAACTTGGAAAAAATCAGAGCACTCGTAAATAGTCGTGTGATAGTGAAGTGTCATGCAGAAAAGGATGGAAAAATAATAGTTATAAACTATGAAGAGTACCGGAATATTTTATTAAAAGAGTTGGAACAGTTCAGAAATTTTTCTTCGGATCAGGTGGATATCCATTCCCACCTTGATGGCATAAGGGATAAATGTACCGAAATACTTGTTAACCTGCATATAATGAATGTAATTGATGACATATTTTTATTCCACACTGTTGGTATGAAGTTTAATGATGGTGTTTACAGAAAGGTTACTGGTGCAAGTGCTAAACATTTCCGGTCCAATGATGTCGCATACGCATATCCTTTATTTAAAACTCACAAATTGGAACCAAAAGATTTACAAGCTGTGAGAGTAGAGAACATACCAGTAAGACTACTCCAATCTGCAGGAAGCATGATCACGTCCCAAGTGACAGCTTTTTTGGAACATCTCTTAAAGCCTATCAGTGTGCTTTACTGTAGTGTCCAACCAGTGGAATACTGCCAAGACAGTAGACAATATATTTCAGGCTTGCTGATGTGGCAAACGAAAAATCTTCATGTGATTCAGGACAAGCTTAGTGAATCTCCGTTGTTTATTGTGGCGGCAGACGTCAAGGGCTTATACCCAAATGTCAGAAAAGATCTTGTGCAACGCGCTCTCAGTCGCACACTTGACAAACATTCCAAGTTTTATGCCGATGCCCGGGAGGCCATATTACAACTAAACAACGTTTGTCTGAGTAATGTGATAACACATTTTGAAAGCAAATTTTACATTCAAGATAAAGGTATAGTTACCAGTGATAATGTTTCAGTTACCTTAGCTAATAATATTGTCCACTACATATTAGAACCGTATTCACTTGTACTTGAGAAAGCAGAAATCTTCAGAAGATTCATAGATGATATAGTTTAGTTATCTTTCAGGAGCAATAATACGAAGGACATCAGAAACACTCTTAACATGTTGAGAGCCGGCCTACGTGATATTCGTACTTCGATTTCAGCCTAAAAAACAGCAGTTTTCAGTTGCCTTACCAACGCACTAGCTCCTCCGCCGATTGCACTAGAGAGCTGTTCAAGAGGTCAAACGGATCGGCCAGTCTAGTAGATTGCACTCGAAAAAAAATTTTTTGGTTGGGGGTTGCGGATTTTTTGTGACTGACGTCATAAGTGAAGTAGTTTTAGGGTCATTTTGGCTCATGTTACCTGGCCTAGGGCCCAACCGCTAGGCCAAAGTGTTTCGCTAAAGTTTTCATTCGAAACTAGGCTCGAGTCCAAGTCTTTTGAGCCTTTGATCGACTTTCTAGCGTTTCTGGTTCAAAACTTATGATTTACAATAAACAGATTAATTAATTATCTAATTAGCTAATTAGTCAAATATTTTTACTAACTTACATCACAACTTTTGAACCCGAAACCCCAGCAGGTCATCCAAAGTATCAAAAGACTCGGATTGTAGCCTAGTTTCCAGTAAAAACTTCAGCGAAATACTACCACCTAACGGTTGGCGCCCAGGGCCAGGCAAAGTGGGCCAAGGTGGCCAAAAAGTCCTCCACTTATGA
>Ga0210059_1008815_pt1 | contig 15834 bp, 7 predicted proteins | sample Ectturendosymbi2_FD_188042 | JGI IMG/M metagenome (GOLD analysis project Ga0210059, IMG submission 188042) | Ecteinascidia turbinata endosymbiont from Florida, USA - Sample 2 (SPAdes) (version 2) | ecosystem: Host-associated > Tunicates > Ascidians > Unclassified | place: Key West, Florida... | reverse complement strand
TGTTACTTCAGCCTTTCAACTTTTCACCTGTAAGCTTTGCTTGCAATTTTCAGGACTGAGGATGCGTAATTTTACGTGAAATCGATTTCCTATTAAAAATTTGCTGATCGATTCCTTGCTTACACCTATCTTGGAAAGTACATTCATCATTTGATTTACAAGTTTCATTGCTCAGCAGTGTTGCCAGATTTCAAAAATCCGGAAGTATATTATGATGCACAAAATACATGTTTGTGTAGTGTTTATTTTGCTTTTTGAAGCAAAATAACTGCTGAACTAATTTTGCCTTTAGATGAACACAATTGGCTGTAGTAGTCACATGACAAGTTTGGAACGCATGTCCTTCTTAGGTGGCTGTGACATCTGTAACAGCTCAGTCAGTCCCACATCCATGGACAAGTGTTGTAATGGCTTCAGGGCTGGCAAGCAGTTAGCAGCTTCTTGTTCGCATTAAGTGAACTGTAGGCTAAACCTTAACTCTAAACACTGAACCACTAAACCTAAAACTTGACCCTTAACCTTGACCATAAGCAATGAACCTAACCATAAACTCTTAAACCCCAACCAATTGTCTCTGCGTATTGTACTTGTCACATGACCACTTCAATCAATTGTGTTCAAAACAAAGCAAAAGTCCCAACACAGGTTTTGCCTCATGAAGCAAAACACACACACTATCTGCTTGAATGCGTTATGCCACTGTTGCGGTCGGAAAGCCTGAGAGGCAAGTGCGCAGAGCTTCACACTGTGGCAGCAAGCAACAGTAGAGATCAAGAGATCACTCTTGTCGTCATCATTAGTAAGTACTATCAACTGTTCACTAGCTTTACAGGCATTATTAGAGATCACTCACCAAGATCACTCCATCGGGATAACTCTATTATTGCTTGTTCACACCACATATATATGAGTCTTATTCTTGACACACATCCCGTTCGTGGTGAATCGCACATTCAACGCAACGCCAACCGAGAGGTTGCAACACCACTTTGGGCCCTGTCATGCTTAGAAACAGAAAGTTTGACATATCTTGCAAGCTTGACACATCGCGTTACCTGAGTGCTTTTCCGAGTTAATTGCATTAAAAAGCAAGCTGAAGTTTTGCCACACAGCCCCATCGCCATGGATGGGAGGCGGCTTTGGTGGGCTTAGCTCCTCCGAAACAAAGCTCCCCCCAGTTGAAATATGAAGCACTATAAAACAGTGATGTTTATTCAAATTTCAGACAAATGCAAAGCCCTTCTATTGAAGACTTTCTGGTAACGGTTCTGTTGGCACACGAAGCTTTTCATAAGCCATTTCTTTGGCAACAGTGGTTAAATTTTAACCCCACCTATGAGTTCACATTCATGATTAATTTATTAATCCTACCCATTGTTGCACTTTATCAACCAAACCTACAGTAGGCTACCTGTAACTAGCATAGCAATGCTAGTCTGTAGTCTACAAACAATACACAACAACAGTACACTGGCTTAAAATATATCTTTTATATTGGAATGACTGACTAAAAATTCAATCTAACAATCCAATGTCACAAAGCAACACTTTTGGATATCATGAAAAAAGCTATCTGGCCTGGTATTATGCGACAACCAGTCAATGCAGGCTCACGTAGAACAGGCGTGAAGACTGCAAAGCCTGGTGTAGACTACAGACCACATTAAAAGAGCGAAAGTGCTATAGCTAGTTCAGACTAGATAACAGTAGGCCTACACTTAACAGCCTTAGTCCAGGTATGCAGCAAGTGAAAAAAAGTCCTTAATCCATACTGAAACTGAAAGAGCCTTATCTTGACACATCCGGAACAGTTTCATGCTAACGTATTTAGTGTGTCCAATTAGCTATTTAAGAGGGAAATGAGATTACACTACGGTACAGAGTTTACACCACAGACAGACTCAGAGTCAGGGCACAGTTTGCTGAAAAGATGCTTCTGAAAATAATAATAATAATGTTATTTTATTGCGGACTCATGGTCCATATCACACACACAAGAACACAAAAAGTTTTTAGCTGTACATCTGCGCACATTACAGAAACGGTGTTAGCACATGACCAACACTGGGAGGCGCAAAGCAGTTTATCCTCTCAACAGCTGTATCGTCATTCGAAAAAGCACAGAAAATGGATAAGCATACAGTAGGGCATTACACAACCGGTATTAGTACGTGTCCAGGGAGCAAGACCTTTCCCAGCACTTCTTACTTTTTTATGCTTGGTGTGTACACACTGTCCACATATTTTACTATACAAAAGCAATACTACTGGTGAGACGCAAACTCCGAAACAATTCACGGACAACTACTGCGTTTGTTCTCCATACAGGAGTGTTGAATAGTTGAGGAAAAATGAAGATTTGTAAAAAGCATCAGACATTTGAAGCGATTGAATAAAAAAGTTGGATGAAGATGTGCACCCAATAAATGAATGATTGTTCTACGTGCAATTTTTTCTAAAAGTCTGAATCTTCAAAATATCGATAAAAGCGTTTCGCATATCAGGATCCGTATCCAGTTTCCATTTGAAAGCAGTTTTTGGATATCCGGGTCCGGTTGCAAACCCACTATCCTGCCGGATATCCAACCGGCAAACCGGATAGTGATCATCTTTGCTGTAGGTCTGAGATGAGCACGGATCAGGACTAGATGGGACTGGATCAGGACTGAAGCCTATTTTGGCCGGATCAGGACTCTGTCGGACTGCAATGCTTTGAGAATTGGCGGATCAGGTCTGGATCGGACTGAGAAAATATTTTTAGTTTAGTGTGATTATTCAGAACGTTTCAAAAATTTTAGCTGTGGTTGTGATCCGATTTTACAAATTTGCTAAATGGCAGTGTAATTTTGCCATCAATGACAAAACCTCTGCTGAGACTATTTTGCCATTCAAACTACTATCCACCTTTGCCCACATATAATCGGATCACAACGTTGAGTTCTAGTAGTAATGTGATCATAGTTGAATGGTAAGTGTCTATTCCTGTTGTGCGAGTGTTCGTTGGTTCTGCTCTCACCATTTCCTTTGGCTTAGCTTGAAGAGATTACTGCTTTGATGTGAATGCTCTTTATGAAGGCTACTTTTTCAAAACGTTTGGGGTTTAGGGCAGTGGTTATTACCCGGGGGATTGTTTGCTTTTTCTAGGGTCTCGTGAGGTTCTTGTAAGTAGATTCATAATTACTTCCACATTTTAAATTTCGTACATAGAACCACATTTTGTCGTAGTCAAAATATAATAGGATTACCTGGCAGTAGCGCAGTCAATAAATTTGTTCGGGATGGGCCAGTCAGTTACGTTGTCAGTCACTGACGTCGTCTTGAGTCCGACTGTCACTTCCGTTTATTTTTCATCAGCTGAAAATTGATACAGTACAAAATACCAGCAAAGATCTGAGCAATTTTGTTTCAGGGAAGCCATGGCCTCTTCGGTCTCATTCTGGCAGCACTACTGTTACCTGCAAAACTGATAGCCTACTTTTCCATTCAAAATTGTTTTAAGTGTGATTGCAACCATTACGGTGCTGTTGCGTTCGGCAACACATGATTAACCTTGTGACCGAAGAATGTGCTGTGTTTGTAAATTAGATATCTGATTGCTCTAGCTAACTTGAAAGTTATTCTAGTTTTGAATGAGTCGTGCTGGTGAGTTATTTGTAACGGTACGGGTCTCCCTCACTGATGCTGCCATGTTCAGGGCCGGCCTTAAGCCGATGCAACTGATGCAGCTACATTGGGACCCGCGCTATGGTGTTTAGATAGCTATGGTGTTTAGGTAGATTGTTCATTTTTTCCAGATGTCTCTTGCGCTCGAGAATTCAGTAGAAACAGCTTACAAATCTCATTGTTAACAAACAACGCTCTTGTTAGAATTGGCGATGAGTTTCCTCTACGATCGAACGTTAGCAAACGTGCTCAATTCTCGTGGTAAGACTTTAAATCTGCGCTCTATATGGTCGTTTAGCACGGTTGACTGAATACGATGACATCATAGAGCCACTGCTCAAAGGGGCCCCGCGCCTAGGTCTTGCATTGGGCCCCGCACCTGCTAGGGCCGGCCATGGCCATGTGCATCAATTTAATAAATGATTTTTGTTAAGCATAGTGTTGTTGTACGCTATTTTTTAGACATTGTGATTTTCTATTGTGCAAACACAACTGCATTTCCTGTGTCTGACTGGAAAATTTCGGACGGGGTCGATAGGTTGAACTAAGTTGCTAAATGGGTCGCTGCTTGAAAAATGTTGAAAAACCACTGGTTTTGGGCTTACATTTAAGGGTTACATTTACGGATTAAGTTTCAGGTTTAGGTTTTGGGTCTAGGTTTAATTTTGGGTTTAGGTTTGGGGTTTGGGGTTTGGGTGTTGGGTTTAGGTTTTGGGTTTGGGTTTGGGTGTTGGGTTGAGGTTTTGGGTTGACGTGATGGATTTAGGTTTTGAGTGTAGGTTAATCTGAGTTTGGGTTTTGGGTTTGGTTTCAGGTTTGTGGCTTTAGGTCATGTTACAAGGACTTTATGCTAATCCAAATGTATCCCGTGTCATCCTTGTCATTTGACTAATCTAAACAATCGGATTCTCCTATGGCAAAATAACTCCAGCAGTGCATTTGCTTCATGAGGCAAAATAGACACTGCCTTGTTAAACTTTGGAAATGCCAAAAGGCTGTGTGTATTTTGCCTCATGAGGCAAAAACACTCTTACAACTATTTTGCCTTCAACCAATCATTGTTGGCTGAAGGCAAAATAGCCTTAGTGGTGCTTTTGCCTCATGAGGCAAAATAAAAATTCATTATTTTACATGGGCGGCCAGGACTGGATCTGACTGATGATTTTCAAAAATTTTGCAGAGCAGGACTGGATCGGATTCAATTTTATCGGAACAGGGCTGGACTCGGACTGAAAAATTTCACAGTCCGCTCATCACTGCTGCACGTATTACCGCACTTTACATAAATATTGTAACTTATAGCCATAGCCTTCGCAATTTACAAAACTATTTACGAATGCAATACAAAACAACTCATTATCGCTGGCAAAATTTTTTTGAACACTAAAGTTTTAAAAGTCACAATGCTGCCGCATGGTATAATGGGGCATGGCAGTACGCTACTGTTTATTAGAAGCACAATGGCTTGTTAAATCTGATCGATGAGCTCGGACATCACAGCAAAAGAACATGCATTTTACTAGCATTGCTATGCACTTCTTAAATCCATGGTTTAAAACAAACTTTAAAACAGTTCTCTTTTTCGCGGTCACCACAATATCTTTTTGTGTAGGCCTACTGCAACAATGATTCACGACGATTTATTTATTTATTTTTTTGGAAGACGTAGTTGCAATGCAGTATTTCAACTCAATCTTGTAACAGAAACAGTCACAAAAGCACTAAGTATGAATACTCACTACAAGTGGTGGAGTCTCGAGACTTGGTCTCGCTCTCGAGACGCGTCTCGAGACCCGTTTTTTGAAGTCTCGATCTCGAAGGTCTCAGGTCTCGGTCTCGAAGGATTTCGGTCTCGGTCTCGAGCTTTTCGTCTCGAGACTTTGCATAGGTTATTTTTTATGAAGTTTTGCAAGGAGTTCCTTTGAAAACGGTTTTAAAAATGATTGTTCAAAATTTAGCCGTTAAAAGAGGTCAGTGGCTAAGCTTTCTTTGTTGTTATGTTGTTCGCGAGATGGAGAAAACGTTTGCCCTCCACCTCATTTAAAATTTATACTGAAATCAATAAAAAATGTACATGCACCAATGAAACGGCAGCGCGTAATCTCTGCAGTGGAAGGCTGGCAGTACTTTGCTAAGGACTATCTTTGAACTGTTTTTCCAAGAGTTTTGTTGTGAAACCTATAGGCTTATTCAAAAGAGGTGGGAGAGTGCCAAAAGTTTCTTTTTTGAGAAGCCAAATGAAACCATGTTTTTTTGTCGAAGTGCTTTTCAAAGCACTCTGTTAAAACACGCTGGTGAAGTTTTTTTTTCTGTGTAATGCAGAATTTTTTAAGTTCAAAAAAGCCTTGGAACTCTCTTGAGGAATAGTTTTGCTCATAAGAGTTTTGTACTGACAGCAAATGACTGATCAGTCACTTTGACGTAGCCTACTGCTATAGGCTTTACAGCCTTTCTGCGTTTTCTAACCGACATGCGGTGTTGCAAAAATTCTAAGTGTGTCAGCAAAAACGGAAATTTGGAACAGTTGTGAATATCATTTTAACGTAAAAATATGGAAATTATGAAAAACTTAAAGATATAAATACTTGACAATAAAAAATAGCGAATCTAGGAATTATACATAGAGCCATAAAATCAGCGGGAAGTCGCTACACCATTTCACTGCTAGTCAACTACACCGGTAATCCCGAACTTCGCTCATTCTAATGCAGCATGCTGCGTCCCAACAATGCCTGTTGAAAGCATCTAATACTTGCTTTTTATCAGAGAAAGAAAAAATCTTCAACACGCAGGCAATGGTTACCTGCAAAAGATCTGCCGCAATTGTAAAAAAAATTGACAAACTACGAGCACCTTGCCCTAAGTAAGAAAAAAAAGCAAACCCAAGTTGCTTCAGGGCTTCATTAGCCCTGTGCACTTTGTAGTTGCCGTGGAAAACACATGGAATCCACGGTGCCAACTGATTCGCAAGTAATAACAAAAAAGAAAACTTTCCCGCTGAACCACAGCCTAGCATGTGCCAGCTATGCTATTTATTTCGCCATACATACATGCAAATGTAAAGAAAGCAAAAATATAGGAAAAGTGACGAGAAGGGTGGCCAACAAGTAGAGAAAGCAAGATCCATATTCGAGAATTAAAAACAAGACTCCTTTCAGTTTAGCCATACATCAAGCGAATCAGTCGCAATAATTTAGAAGTAAAAAGTTTATTTGAATAAGGATAATCTATTTGAATAAGGACTGAAGATGTGTCGAACACGAAACTAGTTTCCTTGTGCAAATAAATTATTTCGCCTGATTCGCTTGATGTATGGTCACTGCGGTGGCTTTGCTATTATTGCTAAATGATAAGTGCAAGCCTGAATCGTTGCATAGGGATGGAAGGCCAGGTTGGAGATTTCCTCAAACAGCTGGCTGCAAAGCTAGTACTTGTTTTGTAGATTCCTTTCAGTTTCTGAGTATTTGATTGTGATGTTCAAGATGCTTTATTATTCCTTGTTATTATAATAAGCATGACACATGATTTTCTCTCATTTTATATTGTTGTAAGCCAATGTGAGGAGTGGAAAGAGGAAGCGTTGTTATGGTCGGCCTGGGCGACATTAACATCGCTACGCCACTGCAGTGGAGCATGCGGTGGGATGTTACCTTGCTGGTTCAAAGTGTAAACCTAATTTGGGCCTAAAAGTCTATTGCTCTAATAGGCCTAAATATTTTTTTCTTTGCGTCAACAGCAGAATCACGAGCAACATTTTTAAAACTTGTTTTCGACAGAGTGAGCAAGTTTGGATGGATGAAAAATTAGTTACAATTTTGCGTATTGATATTCAAAGTAGTGCTTTCGTTTTTTTAAATCTCTAAATTTGTCACCTCTTAATTCGAAATCTTTGGAGAATTCTTACTCAAGTACTTGTCGTGTGAGGAGAAAAGTAATTAGGAAAGGTGTAGGTAACGTTACAAAAAATGGCAAAACTTTGTTAGCCAAAATACACGAATATGTGGCGATTACATTTGAGTGTAAGTGCAGATGCTCAGTGTTAAAATAAAAAGAATGTAGTGAAACAGGTAAGTGGCAGATAGTAAAAAACTTTAAAAGTTTGTTCTTTCATTGGCAAATGATGTAAACAACGAAACACCTTGGCAAAAAATTGAATGTCCTTACACAGAAGGGTTGGTATTGTTTTGTAATGACCAAAACAAATAAAATTTTTATGAGTCAAAACAAATTTATTGAAGCATAGCAACGGAAAACACCTCGAATATTGAATTGGCTCACCAACATTTTTCGAGTGAAAATGTGAAGAACCTCTAAACCAGTGGTTTCCAACCTTTTCATGCGGCGACCCATTTAGCAACCCAATTTAACCTAACGACCCCCTTCCGAAAATTTCTAGTCAGACATAGGAAATGCAGTTGTGTTTGCACAATAGAAAATCACAATGACTATAGAATAACGTGCGATATCATTGTGTTGAACCAAGGCTCATTTGTTAAATTCATGCACATGGCAGCATCAGTGAGAGAGACCCGTGCCGTACACAAATCATTCCACAGCACAACTCATTGAATACTAGAATAAAAACTCCCTTAGATGCCGCAATCAGATATCTGATTTACAAACACATCACATTCTTACGTCACAAAGTTATTCGTGCGTTGCCAAACGCAACAGTATTCTGTATTGTGGTGGTCATAATCACACTTAAAACAATTTTGAATGAAAAAGTAGTCTATCTTTTTTGCCAAGTGATCCTATTATTTTGGCTACGACAAAAAGTAGTTCCATAAGAAATATAAAATAGAGAAGTAAATATGAATATTTTTGTTAAAAGCTCTCTCGACCCCTAGAAAAAAGGCAAACGACGCGCAGGTTGGAAACCACTGTTCTAAACGCTGCTAGCATTTTCAGTGTCCATGCATTTCTTCATAGAATTTGTAAATAAGGCCACAGGTTTGAAGTTGTAAATTCCTAAGAGGAAAGTGAAAATGAACGTTTGCAGTATTTGGGCATTTGCACAAATTTTGGATGATTTTTGTTATCTTGATATTTGGCAATGTGCCATTTATTTTGTTGCTGCATGATTCAAGGAGTAAGCTTTAATTACAATCATAGAAATGTGAGGTCTCGGTCTCGAACTTCCAGGTCTCGGTCTCGGTTTCAATTTTTATGACAAAGTCTCGGTCTCGTCTCGAAATTTGAGCTAGGTCTTTCTTGGTCTCGGTCTCGGAGGTTACGGTCTCGACTACATCACTTCTCACTAAGATTCTCTAAGGCAGTGCTACTCGATATTTTTACTTACATGGCCCAGACCCCAGATAACTTTTGACGAAAAGGCTCACTACCTTGTTAGTGTAACATAGAATGCGACCCCTGTAGGGTGGCATTTTTATGCTTTAGATCCAGCAGATATCATTAATGCAAGAGTTCTCATTACTGGATCTGGATTCGTGTTCTCAGAAACTCGTCTGGTTGACAAACCCAATTAATTGCCCGTTACTACTTCTTTCTTGCTATTTACTTTTACAGTTACACACACCCAAAGAATATTTAATTCTTATTTTGTTAATTTTATTAGTCATGATAACCATATGCAAATAAAACATGACAGTACTCACCAAATCACGATGTATCGTAATATTCAGGCACTTCACTGTAAGATACAATGCTCACATAATTCTCATACTATTAATTCAATTCTCATGGTTTGCGATTAGGAGATCAACAATCGTTTTGGATCGGCTCCCCTATTCAAGCATTTTTACCATACATGTAAATTGCAATAAATATCGTATCGAATATTTCACTCACAAACGTAATACCTTAATAACTACTTTCACTGTGTGTATATACATTTGACTTTATAAATTCTGATAAGATACTGACATAGTCGCTTTTCATTTCTAACTAGTCGCGCTTCGTTCTGAGAGGCAAGTACTGTTTGTTCAAGCGGAAATTGATCATTAATCAAAACTTCAGGTGTAGCTGTTTTCAGTCGAGAATAAGTTCAGCAAAAAGTGGTTGATTCGAAGAGGAATCGAAGGTAATTGAGGGACCGCTGCCAAGCTGGGTTCGACCCAAGCGGATTACAAAGAGATGTAATCGATATGCCAAGCAGGAACGGAAGAACACTAAAGTGTTCGTGCATGTTGAGATGATGAATGACCTCACTCAAGTGTGATTTTATCATGGCGGTAAAAAACGGAGCATTGCTCACTTTCTATACGACATCCCGGAGTGCAAGCGGAAGAAGGTAAAACCTTCAACAGCGAAGAGAGTAAACGTTTTTGCTGAACTCAGACTTCCACAGTAAATTAGCAAAACTAAATTTCAGCCAAAAGTTAAGTTTCATCCTGAACATCTGCATCATCTTGCCCAACAAATCTACATTGTTTCAATACAGCATTCATAACTTAAACTGACAGAACTCCACTTTCACAAGTTGACATTCACAAAGTAATCTGACTTTCACAAAGTAATCTGACAAAGCTGCATTTTCACAAAATAATCTGACAGAACTTCACTCGGACAAGCCTGTTTTTACGTCTTTGCCTGTCAGGGGTTCATTCGGACAAGCCAGTTTTTCCTGACCATTGCTGGTGCTTAGGTTCCCGCAACGGGTTAACCGCAACCCTTGGTTAACGGTGGAGTGAGTCTTGAAAAAGACTGATTTCTAGTCCAAATGTAGCTGTATTTATACTTGAAGGTTGCTTCAGAGTTTATCAACACCTCTTTATTTTAGGCGTTCTTATTGGTTGCTTCTTGTTGAATCTTCTGGTGATTGGTTGAATTCACAAGCTTCTAGAACTTTCGGGTGTTTCTTTGTTCTTGGGGTTTCACCCTCTGGTAGTCAGTTCGTGACCCTTTTGCGCATTTCCTGTCGTATGCATTTCTTGATCGTGTTTGACCATTAGCTGATTGTCTTGTGACTTCTGCTGACGTTTAGGTACGTTTTCACTGAGGTGACTTGAGGTTAGTGTCCTTAAATAGCAGTTTTTAGTTAAGTCAGCTGACTAATCAAATTTTTTGGTTGGTCACAGTCTTTCATCGCTGTTCTAGCTATCTCGGATTTGAGAGTTTTTCAGCAAGATTGTTTTCTGTACAAAGACTAGTTGTTTCAGGCAAAACTAGCCTGTAACATTAGCAAAAGGTATGATTTCACACGCTTAAATAAACACACATCATTCTAAACTAGCGAATCGATTCCTGCGTGCATTACAGTGAGAATCTTGCTGTTGAACACAATCAATCCGTTCCCACACTGTAGTGATTGCTTTGTCTGGATACTATATTCTGACGTAATAGGTAGATTCATGCATTTCATCATGCGTCTATTACATTGATCTGTCATGGGACGAGCAGATCACTGAAACCTAACGAAATATAGTGTTTCCACCGGATCAAAGCAGGTGGCACTAGTACAAAAGACCCTACAAGAAGATAAAAATGAATTTGGCCACAGTACCTTCCAGAGGTGGGCAACCGCTACTTTATTAAAAGCGTCGCTACTGCTCCCGCTATTTGCTAAATTTAATAGCGGCGCTACCGCAGCCGTTCCTGAATAAAAATAGTAGCGAAATATCGCTACCGCTCCTTTTGCTGCACTTAAAAACTTTTTGGTCTTGTTTTACAGACGTAGGATCTATTTTGAAAAACCTAACCCTGAAGTGTTTTTTTTTGTAAAAGGTTGTTACAGAAAAAACGTGATCTCTAAAAAAATAGTCGTTGAACAGTTATGATATAGGAAAAATTATTTTACAGTGCATGTACATATAAATGAAACACAGACTGCAGAAACGCCCATATAGAGTCCATTCGGATTTGTGAGTTGATTGTTGCAGGCTAGCAATCGCCTTTATCAATGCAAGTTTCGCGCTGTGTGTACAGTACTGAAGAGCATGGTCAGGCAATAAAAGATCAAACCTGTATGCGCGTGTAAATGGAATTAGGCCCGCAACCAGGGTGGGGGACAAACCAGGATATCAAAGCCTCTCATGGAATTTTTATGCAATGTTTTTTGATTTACAAAAAATGTTATGTTGATCTATGTTTCATGTCAAACCCTGAATAAATTACCGACTACTTGTATTTTAAACTGAGGTCCTTGTTTCTGCATGGTTCAGTTTATTCGCGATAGTAGTTTTGTGTAGAACGTAGTTTATATAGCCTGCATGCAAAGAATGGTTATTTAGATATTCGAGTCTAAAGAAATAATCCTCCTAACATCAACAATTGAAAGCTCTCAATTTACTGCAAAAGCTTTCGAGGAATCTGCCGACGGGTCTGCTTTCATCTTTTTGCGATGATTTAAACTTGCACATATCTGCAAGCCGATTCATTTTCCGGGTTCCCACAAAGGTGGCAACCAAGCGAATCAATCAAGCAAATTATTTTTATAGGACGTCGATTTCACGCACCACTACGCATCCACAGTACTGAAATCTTATTCATATAAAATCTCCTATCATAAATTTATTTTATTCCTTTACGAAATTAAGTTTCCCTATCAGTACATTCAATGTCCATGCGTACTTTTTCGTAATATCTGAAAAACGTTTGCATACAAATATGCAAAAAAACACTAAGAACCACAAAGAATTTATTTAACAACTGAGGAAAAATCAAAGCCAGCCGATCGAGAACAGTTCCTTTTCTGAAGTTGTAGCATCTAAAGTTTGGTGTTACATTCAGGCAACGATCACATGCAAAAATTGACATCATGTTATTTGCGGCTTGGCACATGGAGGTGAATAAAATTTTAATAAGATCGTGATGATAAAAGAAAGCAATCACTCAACGTTGTGTAGCTGTGTCAGGTAAGAGTGTCAATAAAATAATTTTTTTCAACACCACCAACTCTGCTTGTTTATCCCAGACGATGGCCACTTGCAAAAAAATGGCATAATGTAATTTTTACCTAAACACATGAAGGCAAATAAAATTTCAGAGAAATTGCAATGATAAAAAAGCCCAACTACTTGACGTTTGGTAGGGCTGTGTCAGGTTTAAACGTAGATCAAACAAAACTTTCGTCAATGTTAACATTGCGTGTAGAGTTAAAAGAAGGAAAATTAAACAGTGAGATTTGTTGATTTAAATTATGTTCAAGCAAACTCACGAAAACAAGTTTAACGCAAAGCGATTTATCTGTCATCTAAAAAAGAACACTTTCCTGTAGTTACCCCACAACGTGTGGTTTTCTAAACGGAGCGGTAGGAGATTGAGCGGACGCACTGTAACATGCTTGGAAACCTAAACCCTCAAGTGACCGGGAATTGTGATTTGGCAACGTCCACAGATTATGCGAACTTCATCAGCAGTTGTCACTGATGTTGAAAACTAAAATATTATTGTTAAGCAATAAACATAGCGATTGTACGGACAAAGCGAGTTTTACAGTAGAAAAAGCTTTTGGTGTTTGGCAAAGTAGCCTTATTTGATTTTTGCTGAACAGCAGAACGTTGAATGAGCAGCAGAAAACATAAATAATGCGCTTTCGGTGCCTCGTTTAGTGAAAGTGTAAAATTCTTCAACGAAAATAGTTTTACACAGGAGACAGATTTTTTTTAGTGAGTAGGGAAATTACTGATTAACGCAGATGCTTCGAAGTGTCTCAAGTGAAGAAAGAGGGGAGCAAACAAAATATATTGGTGAGTGATTTCAGGAAAATGTTTGCAAGACAAATATCAAAAGTACAATTTCATCGGCGAAGATTGCAAAGCAAAGTGCGCAAAACTTGTAAGTTGGTGCACAACGTTAAAAGCGTGACAACTCCAACATTTGAAAGTAAATTTGCAAAGAAGGCAGAAAAAATAGGAAATGTAATGATGAGAAGCGTGGCGAATAAGCACAGAAAGCAAGACCCATAACCGAGAATTATAAACAAGGCCCTTTTCAGTTTGTATTTGATTGTGATGTTCAAAATACTTTATTATTCCTTATAGTTATAATAAGCTTGACACATGATTTTCTTTAATTTTATATTGTTGTAAGCAAAAGTGAGGAGTGGGAAGAGGAAGTATTTTATGGTCGGCCCCGGGCGACAGTTAGCATCGCTAACGCCACTGCAGTGGAGCATGTGGTGGGATATTTCCTCGCTGGTATAAAGTGTAAAACTAATTCGTGACAAAAAGTCTATTACTCTAATAGGCCTAAATATTTTTTCTTTGCGTCAACAGGGGAACCACGGGCAAAAAATTGAAAATTGTTTTGGAGTGAGCGAGCAAGTTTGGATAGATGAAACAAGTTACAATTTTGCTTTTCAAATTTCAAAGTAGTGCTTTCGTTTTTTAAATCTCTAAAATTATCACCTCTTAATTCTAAATATTTGGGGAATTTCAAATCAATTTCTTGTCGTGTGAGGAGAAAAGAACTAGGAAAGGTGCAGGTAACGTTGCAAAATATGGCAAAGCTTTGCTAGTAAAATTGCGCGAAATTTGAGGCGAACAAATTTGAGTGTCAGTGCAAAATATTACTATATTGCCTATCGTTAAAATAAAAAGAAAGCAGTGAAACAGAGGAGTGGTAGATAGAAAAATATTTTGAAAGATTGTTACTTCATTAGCAAGTGCTTTAAACGATGAAATACCTGGGATAAAATTGAAGGATTGAAAGCAACCTTTCCTGAGGAGTTACCACTTTGCTGTGCTGTTTTGATTAGTGCTGCTATATACACTCTCCTACTTCGAGTGTGCTTGTTTAAAATAAAAAGAAATTATTCGCCTCTTTTTCTACGTTCTCAAATAACATACTTCAATACTGAGTACCATGCCAGAACATGGGAGCTTCATCAGGCCATCAGGGCATCACGTCCTGTCCTTGCACAGGATGGTTAGTATAAATAGTATTTTATTGACAAACAGCCAATGCAGGCAGGCCAAGGCCTGAAGAAATCATTGGCAACGCAAAGACGAACACAGAAGAAAAATGACACACATACACACAAATAAAACAGTACAAACAGAAAACGTGTGAAGCGGTAAGGTCATATTAAGTATTTCTGGACAAAAACAGACACGTCTGTCTAAACAAGCGCAATGACGGACTTTTAGACAATTTAGGGTGTCCGAAGAGAACTATTTCGACCAATTCAGCTGGATTCAATGCAGCAAACTCCGAGTAGGAAAACACATTTTCCTCGGCGAGAATCTTAGAGACATTTGTTAACAACATTCGGCGTGACGCACAGGTGGAAGGACACTCAAGAAACATGTGAACTCCAGTCTTGATAGCACCACATTGACAGATCTGATTGTAGCGGCCATCTATGTTCAATTTACTATGTCCTAGACGAAGTATACACAAGATAGCAGTTGCGTTAGTATTGCAACCGTGCAAATGCCGAGCATTAGTTTTTTGGTAAGGAATAAATCAGATACTTGAGAGCAGAATTGGCGTGAACTTAAATTATGAAGGTAAGTGGGTAGAGAATTGCATAGTTTTGAGCCTTTATGAAAAAAAGAATCATGCAAGGAATGTGTTTTACAGGTAGGTAGTTGAACGTTTGTATGGAAACGTGCAGAGTAGTCGGAAAGATTTTTAAAAAATTTTGGAGCAAGGGTAGATAGGAACGATGGACATGGTCCAAAAAGGATGGCACGGAAGGCTTTAAGAACGTGAAACTGCCGACGGATAAACAGTGGGGTAAGACCTAAGTCTTTCAGAATAATCTCATAGGATGTGGTCTTAAGGCAACCAAGGATAATTTTAGCTGCAGCAGTTTGAACGCTTTCAAGGAGATTAGAGTCAGTAGTCGTACAATTATAAAAAATCATATCACCATAATCAACGATGGGCAAAACATATGCACGATAGAGGACAAGAAGTGAATACCTGGGAAGAAAGTTGTTTACCTTTTTCAACGCGTTAAGTATTGACATTGCTTTGTGATGCAGGGTTGGGGTGTGTAAATGCTAAGTCAGAGACCGATGAAAAATAAGTCCTAGATGCTTGTGAGAAGTAGTTTCATTTAGTGCTTGGTTGCAGAATCGTAGTGGAGGATGAAGAGATGGATTATTTATAAAGGTAAGACCTTCGTTTTTCGCAGCATTAAAAGTAACACTCCACAAATCAGACCACATCTCCAACTGACGTAGGTCATTAGATAACATAGTATGTAAAGCGCTGGGATTTTTAGAAGAACATAAAAGTATAGTGTCATCAGCAAATAGA
>Ga0210059_1008814_pt1 | contig 15834 bp, 6 predicted proteins | sample Ectturendosymbi2_FD_188042 | JGI IMG/M metagenome (GOLD analysis project Ga0210059, IMG submission 188042) | Ecteinascidia turbinata endosymbiont from Florida, USA - Sample 2 (SPAdes) (version 2) | ecosystem: Host-associated > Tunicates > Ascidians > Unclassified | place: Key West, Florida... | reverse complement strand
TTGTGCCCTCATGAACGTTTGCCGTACCGAACTCTAAAATTAGCGGGGAGGATTGTGGTGAATGTATGATTACCTTGTCCTTGCCACGTAGTGGCGCCTGCAATCTTGCAATCCTTAATTGTGCCCCTGTGTTCGCCCCGCGGCTGTTGCGTAGTGCTTGCGGTCTCGTAATGCAATACTGCAAAGTGTTCTTTTAGTGCAGTTTGCCCGCCCTGGATAGCATTTGATCAGTTACGCTGTTGTGTTTGTTTCAGAGTTTCATTGCTCGCTTGTTCAGCTCCATGATTGAGCGGTGTCCTTAGTGAATTAAAGCCTGGCTTTCTGCAGATAGTGTGTAGTAGAATTCGCAGGCGAGTGCACGACAACCTGCGTAGGAGGAACACGTAATTTTTCAATCAAACTTTCTGATTACTGCTTCAGGCTGGTCATAGTTTTCGATGCGGCCTTCATGCGGCAGTCCATGAAAGAGAACGTTGTACTCTTTTTAGCGATATTCTTGAATAATATATTCTTATTCTTTCTAGTGGTCTGCATTTCTTTTAACTGATATTTCAATGAAGATATTCGATGTACTTGTTCAAATTCTGCAGTGAGTGTTTTCAACGCTTTCTTCAATTGCTGTCATACGTTTTACTAAGTTATTTTCAATATAATCAAGTGTCTGTATTAGAGACAGCAACATAACCAGCAAGTCTTTCAAGATAGGTTCTTTAATTGCCCGTGACACGGTTTCAATCACCTTTCGAGAGCGCGTGATTGTTGAATCCCTGCTTTGTCCCTTCGGCCAGGGCTTAAATTATTTGTTCTGCGGCCCCATTTGAAAAAAGGTTTTTCTATGCGACCCCTTGATGGATAGCCTATTTGTTAATGAAAAGTGTAAACGTCTCATATCTCAAGAGGCATTTTTGTGTATGGTGAAATCATAAACATGAACACAATCCGCGAAAGTAACTATACAGTAATAAAACAACCACGTAAGGGAAACAGTTATAGCGAAAAAAATTAACGAAAAGCAATTCAGTTTATAGAAGCTTTCAACCACAACTAATGGGATGGATGCACTTGATAATTTTTACACAGATCATCCATTCGTAGATTGGTACAAAACAACGAAGGACATTCTTAACGTTTTTCAAAAACGATCGGTTTTTGGACTTGATGATTATCAATTTTGAGAATACCGCTTTACAAAAATATATTGTGCAAAAGTCTAAGAGTTTATGAACGGTTAGATCAGAAATGACTGAGCATTCATTTCTTGTTCTTATCCAAATATGACATGAACTCTGTTTTGAAAATACCAGTTGCAAACTTTTGTCGTTGAATAACTCCGCAAACTCATCCTGGGCATGGCAGCTGTGTGGCCTTCTGAAACTTCGATTGTGTGTGGTTTGTGGATTCAACTTTTCCGGAATCAAAGTGCAAAGTGCTTCTGAAATTGCGTATGAAGCTTTAAACTTTGGATTGAAACTACTTGGTGTGCTCTCAAGCAGTTAGCCTCGCCCTTAGACTAGAACTAGACTTCTAAACAGAAGCATGCCTTCGTGTCGGAATGAGTGCAATAAGGCCAATATTGGTCAGTACGTTAAAAAAATCACGACGTGACAACGCATAGCTTGTTGTGCTTAGTTGATTATTATTATCAGTTGATAACTCAGGCAGACATCCTAGTAAACAACTGACAGCATGAACCACGACATTGCCTCTAAAATGCAGTAGAAATAGATTCACTGCAGGCCTACTTTTAATTTTCTTGTAAAGTTTACAAAAATTGTTTTATATAATTTTTCAAGCCAATTTGTTTCGCAACCCTATTTGGGGTCGCGACCTACACAGTAGTTTAAGACGGCCTGCCTTAGGCAAATACGTTAGGTGAATTCAACTGTCAGAGCACAAAAAAACACGTCCTGTCAGCTCGATGTCCAAAAACGAATGTTCCAGATTCGCTAACTTACTAATTATGAAAGCAAGTCACTTGTTTGATGAAAACTCTCCAGCCTCTTTCTTGGCAATAAAATAATTTGTATGGCAGAAAAACCAGGGTTGAGGAGCCGGAGTCGGAGGTTTTTGTGTGGAGTCGGATTCGTAATAACACTAGGAGTCGCAGTCTGTGTCGGAGTCGGACTTTTTTGTCGGACTCCACAAGTCCAATTGGATCATTTTTTACATCACACTCCAAAGTTGGGAATTTCTCTTGAAATGGTAGTTGGTACTATTTCTTTTGAAACTTTTTTTGAAGCAGATATTTCTTGCTGTGCACCACGATTTCCATTGACTGCTAATAGCTACAAAATTGTTAACAGCCAAACATCATTCCCTTGATGTTTAAGGAGTCGGAGTTGGGAGTCGGAAATTTTGGAAAGGTCGGAGTCGGATGTTTTGGAACGATAACAGTTGGATTCGGATATTTTACCACCGACTCCACAACCCTGAGAAAAATTATGGTTTTCGTTTGTACGTCACAGACCGTTGCTTTTTGTGTCCAAAACCCGGTAAGTGAAACTCTGCAAAAGGGACACAAAACAAAACGTCATACGCAGTAACTCGAAATTTGATGCTGTACTGCTAAGTTGCGCGTATATGGCGACGCTGGAAGAGAACTCGCGCGTGCACATCAAATATAAAGCTACGTTGAAGAACACATTCAGAATGGTGCACATCGTTCAATTTAAAATCGATTTAAATCCCGTGAGGGATTTCTGTCATTCAAACAAAGACAGAAGGCTTAGCGATTGAAAATCGATAGCAGTCCCGTATCTCTTGACGCCGTTGTTGAAATCAAACATGATGGAGTGAAGTCTCGTCCGTACACGTTTGATTAAACTTACTTGTATTTTTACTCCGTACATCGAGTGAATGATAAAATACAACTCAACGCTGCAGACAAAATTGTCATCCGTCTGGTCGGTGCGTTTTACTGAGACTGTGGACAAAAGTTTTCACTAATACAGAACAATTGCATAGAACTAGACACGATTAATTGAAACAATCTCTAATACTTCGAAGTAGTAGCTCATGTCAGCTTCCCCTGAAGCGTCGCTGAAGTCTCAGCGTCACAGAATCTTCTCACTCCCACAGATTGCACGGAACGACTTTCGTGGCTGCATCTCCGTTCAGTCAGCCTTCGGTTTTGCTCTGAGCTTCTTATAGAGCTTGGAGTTTTTCTTTACCAGGTTCTGCATAGACGTTTGGGAAGTTCGCAAATGCCAAAAACTCTCTTTTTGATTCTTTATGCAGTAGAAAAGATTTTAAAGGATTGCAAAGACTGCAGTCGATGATGAACATCATACTTAAAGGTAAAGCATATTTGCAGCATGCATTATTTCACCAGCAACTGTTAGACAGTACCCTCGAGGTTTGCTAACTTACTCTAATCCTGAAACAAAAAACAATTATCAGCTCCTTTTCTTTCGCCCATTCGAATCTGCAACCGGTCGAGCGCTTACTTGCAAATCGCTCGGTTCAACCTTCTTCAGCACTTTTTCAGCATTGCACAGTTTCCTCACAATGGCTACGCGCTCGCACAAAGACTTGATCCAACCGGACTTCGAAGTTCGGTCGTCGAGCAGCTGCAAGATCGTGAACTTCTCACTGCCAGCATTGGTTTCTGCGAAGTGAAGATCAAGTTCTTTACTGTACTGTGAACGTGACCAGTGGTGCCTGCAAACAGTTTTGATTGACTATTGCACCATAGCTTGCTGTTTTGTGTAAGTGTTCCGTGATTTGGGATTCAACGCCTTTACGGGTCCGTTGGAATAGTTTGGGGGGCTTGAAAACTTTTGATAAATCACAAAAATGGAAGTGACAACAGTTTAAAGTGGTGAACTATACAAGATCGCCAAAATAACCAGGGCTAGGTATTCAACTTCACCCAGCGGGGCAAGATGCAATAGCTTTACCAACTTAGTAGTCATGTGAGGCAGCAACATGGATACTTCAGGTTATACTCAATGACACGGTGGATATTTTGGAAAAGGGTAAGTATATCTCTGAATGTCAAACAATGAATTTCATCAAAAACCAAGTGGTCAATCTAAAATAAGAGATTGCAAAGGTGCAATTTATAAGCTAAGCATGTAAATACAAAGTAAGCGTCACGTATCAGTCAATACAGATCTTTTACTGCTCTGGCGCTATTTCCGAAATCGAACCAGCTTGGTGATGCAGCATGGCGTTTGATAGTGCACATGGCGGTGCGGTGCCAAAATATGCAAATGTCGTAGGCCGTAATGCTTTACAGACAACATATAAAAACAGTGAGAAATCAATAGATCATGGATATATTTTTGTCAGTTTTGGTGATGCATCAACCTATCGCACTCACAACTCTATCAATCAGTATATTCATTTTCGTTCGTTCATCACAAACTATCACTTCAGCACTCGCACCATAGTGTTTGAACCAAGACTATATTTTCTATTAGTCAAACTGTATAGCAAATTGCCTTCAAGTAATGTTACACAGTTGAAACCTCAGCGACGCACGTTCCACGCGATCTGTCGTTTTGATTCGCTGCGCTGGATCCGAGTGCCTCGCTCGATAAGCGAGTCGCAAAATGTTCTTCTTTTCGAAGGTCCCGACGAAAATTTTCTAACCGTGCATATCACGGTCTAGCGCAGTGCGATCGAATCAACTGATCGAGAAGGCGTTTGACCGAATAGTTTTTAGCTTTTCTTTTTCGTGCGTAAGCTTTTAACACATTTGCATTTTGCTATGATCGTCGCAGGCATCGAAAAAATGCCGTGCCAGTAAATCGGGAAATTTCCATTTCGACATAGTTACCTTTTGATGAATGGTTTACAGAACTCTCTGTTCATGTTATAAAACCGTTATGTAACTCATGCGGAGTTAGAATTCTATCTTTTCACTTAAATTTAAACTGACTCTCGTACTTCCTGCACTCAGCAGAATTTACAGCGACTGTGTCAGTGGTTACCAGTGAAACTGGGAAAATTGAAATCATTAACCCACGGATTGCACAAATCACGGTCTAAGCGGTGCAGTAATACAGTTGGTTGAGCACGCGCCACCAAGCTTGTGACACTCCGAAAGGAGTACAAAAGTGAGTATAACAAAACCGAACTGATTGCAAAGTACTATTTTTTGTATCACAGAGAAGCCATCGAACGAAAACAGATACAGTAGGAAAAATTTGTTCTTTGTAATAAGCAATGCAGCAGCTCTTTGTACAAACCGTATCACTCAACTTTATTTTGGCTTTGTTCCGTACTTTATGCTGTCACAAACTTTGTCAATATTTTCACTGCACAGAACTTACGCACCACTAACATTAGTACAAAAGAAATAATATTTTTTAAGTTGATATATTCAAAAATTTTGCTCCACAGTGCTCTCTGCTGCAAGTACCACTAGCCATCGCATTGAATGTGTACTTAGACCTTTTCAATATCAGGCCGAATGCAACATTCCCACCTGTAAGGCCTTATTGAGAAAAAATGTGTACCTCTTTCTTGTGTTTGTTTTTATTAATCTGCGTTGTGCAGACTTTGTGTGTTTGTACTCTATGGACTTCGTGTCTGTTTCAAAACCTTAATATTAAATTAAAATAACTTTTTTTATGTATTTGATTTTCATGTACGTATTCAATAAAAACTACATTTAATTGTTTTTGAAATCTTTCGTCTTTCTGTGTGCGGCACCTAGCACCTTAACCCCTGTGGTTTTGATGCGGCTCTATGCTGCTACATCTTTCAGTTTCGGAACTGCTGATAACAAGTGCGCGTTTTACAATTAAAAAAAAATGGGCGTCTACAGAGAGGGAATATGTACTTTTTCTTAGCCAGAAACAGCGGAACTTGTCTAGAGAATAGAATGACGCATTCTGGGAACAATCGTAGTTTGATCAGCTGAGTCCAATCGCAGCTTTTCATATAAAGGTAACGAAGAAAATAGTGTTGGTGTGTCTAATCAGCTGTGTCATCTCAAACCATTTACCGCAATTCAGGCACGGTACATAACCACATTACTCGCTTTCACTGTTGACCATCAAAGCAGATCGGTTGCTTACGGTTTTTATCGATGAAGGAGTTGCCGGTGGCCTCGTATCGGACAGCGAACATGTTCTTGCACTCGTCAGTCTCACTAATGTCCATGACCTCGATAATGTTCTTCAACGGGAGCATCTCAATATGCTGGAAAAAAAGGATGATCCTGGTGTTGCTTTGGTCAGCGGAAGTACGTGGCTGTGACGTCGGGGAAACAAATGCGATTCTGTTTCACGGAGACACTGACGCGCGCCGTAGGTTTACAAGGCCACAGTGACATCAGCGCGACGACAGTGCAGTGCCGGAGTCGGGCAAATGCAGGTTGAGACTGACAATTATAATTTTGATTCCCAACAAGAAAAAAATAAATAAATAAACAAAAAAAGTCGAAGCGCGGAATCGCTTTCGTACAAGAATTACGACCATGGCTCGCTATTCAGCGCAGCTGTAGCCAGGTTTTACGGTTTAGGGGGCAAAATACATTTTTAGAGGAGCAAGATGTTTGTTTTCATTGTATGTGTTAAACAATTTTTTGGGCACAAAAAAAGTGGGGGGGAATTTGGCGGGCACTGCCCCCGCATGCCCCCCGTGGCTACGGTCTGCAGAGGCGTACCAAAGTCAGATGGCGCCCGGGACAAGGAACAAGCTTGGCGACCGCATGTTCGAACCTGAGGTCTTTTGGGAGTATATGTACTGTATTAAAAACAAGTAGTGGCGACATTAGTGGGACTTTTCGGCCCTCTCCAGTGATCCGGCGGTTGGCACATTTTGTCTCCCTCGGTACGTCCCTGGCTCAGGGTCACGCAACACGCTAAAAAAGTTTCATGGTTATACAATAAAAAATCAGACGCTTTTTAAAATGCAATCCTTGTAATTAACGGAAGAAAAACATTCAAAATTTTGACGATTACAATCATAACAACTATTACTTTTTCCGTGACGATTTTTCGTGAACTGTTACGCTCTGTTTTATCGCGTGGCTTCTCTCTGGCATGCGTCATCGCGCACGTGTGTTACCTCCAGAGGAAAAGCGTCTGTTAGACCGCTGCCAAACGCAGATTTTCTTAGCAGTGACTGGTTTATGAGGCTCTGGGAAGGTCAGCCTTTTAGCTTCGAAAAAATTTTAGTAATGTCGTTGTAACTAGCCACAGTTCGTGTGTTTTTCTTTGCTTGTTTTCAAGTGCCAACATTTCGCTTGTGAGATTTGTCTTACATTTACAGGACTGATGATGCGTTGGAAAACGCGAAACTAGTTTCCCCGTCAATAAACTGTGACTGATTTACTTGCCGCCATCTTTGTGGCCTTTAACTATGAAAAATAGATACGCTTGCAAGTTTTAATCGTCGCAGAAGAATGAAAGCAGAAAGCAGGCAGATTCCTCAGAAGCTTGCCACAAGGCTAAAGTTTGCTTACTATAATCTACTAAATGTTTCTTTTTGAGATTTTATGGCGACCAGCACCATATAAAGAAGTTGCTTTTCGATGCTTCTAATTTATTCACGACGGATTTTGATAGGTGCAAGAGATGACAAGCATTTAGTCGTGGGGCGGAATGAGCAATCGCGGAGTACCTTCAGCAGTTGAGCCGACTTTTTTTGTGGCCTGTCCCTCCACTTGGCAATTTCCATGATATCAGTGAGAAGGTAGAGGGCCAGTTGGGAACCGCATCTGCAGAAACCGTCGGTCAAGGCGCTCACATCCACCCGAGCAACAAACGAACGACTGGACGAGACCAGTTCTGCAGGGCAGTTGTCAACCTGCGGCACAGCATGACGTCGCCCTTACAACCTTTATTGAAGAAACAAAGCATGAGAGACAAGGGATTTTTGCTCGGTTTTTGTACTCATTTTGGAGTGGTCTGCGGGGCTCTACTCCGCTTGCTGGCGCCGTGGGCCCCGCGACTGCTTTCGCAGTAAATAAGCTCGTTTAAACCAAATCACAGTAATCCGGTAGTACCCAGCAAAACTTTGACAAAATAACAAGGGCTGGCCTGTTGTTCGCAGCTGATGCCTGTCAAACGACTTCACACGAAAACTATGCAGCTTCATCAGAAACTCAACTCTAAAGTTGACGGGATCGTGTAAATTATAACATCTTGCTTCAAGGCGATTTACCCACTGGACGATTTTTTCAGTCACGCTGCGTGACGTTCTGAACGAGAACTTTGGTGAGGTTGTTACAGAATTACTCGTGCGCAAACGTTGCACAGTTTCCGTTGCTTCGTGCAGATCAAGAACTATTTGCGGAATGAACCAGGCATTGGTCCAATATAAAGAACGCCGTACAACCCCTCACTAGGTCGACACACAACACAAGGTCGGTTGAAGGGTACGAGCCAAGCATCAAACGAAAAGACTTCGACTTCAAAATATCATGTAATCTGACAGCACGTTACTGAGTTTAAGCCATTTAAATATTCAGATACAGCGCAGTTAGCGCCAGGGCTGCGGAGCCGGAGCTGGGCATTTTGCCTCAGTTTCAAGCTCAGTTTAAAATTTAGGACCGGAGCTGGAGCTATGACCATTTCAGAGGTAGCTCCGGCACCGGGTCGCTTCCTAGATACTAACGGTTTTACCAAATAGACTTACGTGTGCTCTTTATAGCACACTATACCCGATTGTTACGAGCTACGACATCAGACTGCAACAATGGATCTGCAAGCATTTGATATTTCTTTGGTTTAATAATCGCTAAACCTGTGGCATCGTAGCTGGCAGGCGTGGTGTTACTTGTTGAACAATGGTTCTCAAACACTGTTCTGAGCCGCATGCAGCTCTCAAGCATCCTTTGTGCGGCTGTTAGCAATCTTTCAGTAACAGATTCTACTTGAATAAGAGCTGATTGTGCCTACTTCGTAGGCGAAATATATACTCTGTAAGAGCGTAGTGTTTGATTCTTTGCTGGGAAAAGATTCCTTTCGACAGACAGTGTCTTTCAGTAACACCTTTTTGTATAACAGACTTCGTTAGTGCAATACAACAAAGCGTGTCAATTGACTGGTGGTAGAAATTTTTAGTGCGGCTCTCTAACAAAATCGTAGTTCTGAGAATATGGCTCCCTTCAGCGAAATGGTTGAGAACCACTGTTGTAGAAGTAAAAAAAAACGTTTACTACCTTACTTTCTAGTCAGAATGATCAAACCAGGTATGTAGTAGTGCAGCGATCTGAAAAGAACTGAGCTATATTGAGTGGGTATATATTAAATATCCATAGCTTTTGTATAGCTGTGTAATCATGCTGTTAACAGGGAGTATGATTAAGATATGATACCATTGCAGATTTAAGCGTGAAATGCAAGGCACGCCAGTGTGAAGTAGGAATTTTTATTAGAAACCATTAGCTTTGCTCGATTACTGGCAAAGTTCACTAGGAAACGTTACGTTTAGAAGCAGTAGCATAACATGAAAGTTATGAATAATTGGTAGAGAATTAGTATTGCTTTGCAAAGCAGTATATTACCAGGAGGGTATAGAATCAAATTAAACAAATGTGGACTTTCAAAGTTTTTATCTGTGGAAAAAATCTGTGTTTTCAGCACGGTAACCAGTCTTATTTTCTCCTAAGCTTTGCAGGTTAAATTGTGCTTTACTTTGCAATACATCACTTCTTATTGTGAGTGCAAAAGATAAGAAATCAGAACTTTTCAGCTATTTTAAAAAAGTCAAACGTGAATGTCTTGCTAGAAGTCATACTATTCCTTTGAACAAAAGGCTTTTAAACACATCTTGGTATTTGTGTTAATGCAAATGTGTGCATGTTTGAAAGACAACATGAGAGATTCAAATATGTGTTTTGCGTTCTTTGCATGGTTTGCCCGGGCAGCGCTGTTAGCTGAACAAAACACTTGGTCAATTGGGGCTGGTCTGTGTTTAAATGCTCGGACACAAAGGTAGTTTTCCACACAGCCATTTTCTTGATTCTAGTCGTAAGAAAAATCAAAAGGTCCCCAAGCACTGACGGCAAAACCAGCGAATGCCTTTCTAGAAATTGTTTGTATTACCGTTATCTTTAGTTACGTGAATTACGTTTCTGCTATTCTCTGGTTCTTCTAAACCTGAGATTGTTGTTTTTTGCTGATTTCCACATGATAAGAGTGCTGCTTGTAAAAACTACCAGATTAAATTACTCAAAAAGTTTGGTATATTCTCTTAGTTTTGTGTACTTGATTTAATTCATTTTCCATTCAACTTGACGCATACCAAGACAATTAAAATATTAATGTGTGAAAAGGAACAGAAGCCGAAGCCGGAGCCGGAACCATGAAAAAAGAGAGCTCCGCAGCCGGAGCCACACACATGAAAACCAAGAGCTCCGGAGCTGGACCGGAGCCATGTTCATGAAAAGAAAAGCACCGGAGCTGGAGCTATGTCATTTTTACGACGGCTTCGCAGTCCTGGTTAGCGCTTTTATCAATGACCAGGCTGTAATGACTGTTCCATTGAACACGCTTTGTTGCCGCAACTTTGCTGGCTGATGTGGCAGGGGAGAAGTTTTTCTTCCTCAAATAAAGTTCTGCTTAACTTATGAGACGCAATAAACACGGAATCGTTGAAACGAGCGCAGGAAAGAGATGCAAGCAATGCCAATGGACAAAAATGTATAGGAGACATGACTAACGCTGCAAAAGGTTCGAAAGACGTACGTTGTGAACAATGTCAAACATTTTCATTTTTCCTTCCATCTTCCGCTTGTCCTCATTGATGTGGGAAAGAACCGATTTCAAGATCTCTTCCGTCTTTCCCAGTTTGCTGTGATCTTTAAGATTGGGAGAAGTTCGACGACGAAGGTCTGCACATTGAAGAGACTCGTTACTAAGATACATGCAGCAGCACAATGACCTTCGCAGCTCCGTAGGACAATCCGAACCAAGACAGCAATCCCAGGCTTCGTTGCAAAAGACGCAAAACGTTATTGGGGTCCGGTCCTTGTCCCCATGAAAACCGAACGAAAACAACCCTAACTGGTCTCGTTACAAAATTAATTTCCGCAGCGAATAGTCAACGGTTGTATCAAGGCAGCGTGTCTGGTGTTTGGCGACCGTGGGCCACAGCCATTCGACAAAAGACAAAGCATGAATTTCTTTAGACAGAGTCGATAAACGTTAAATACTTTGCATTGATTTTACCTCTCAACAACGGTTTGGGAATAAACCCACACATCCAACATCTTTATAGATTTGATATACGACTGAGACACAAATTTTCATTTTTCAGCGTTATTTCCCGCTTCAAGCTATCTTGTTCATTCTCTCGTAGTCGCACCAGAATATCCTGAGGCCACCATTAGACTGGGCACACCGGGAGCGGTATTTGGTTAGTCTGAGAAGCGACCTGTCAGTCAAAAACAGGAAGGCGAGAAGCACAGCCAAACATACCACTGATAAGCAGGCTGATGCTGGGCAGTCGCTGAACCGGCCGGATAAGCAGCGCGTCAAGCGGTTGCTTAAAACTCTGCGGTTCGTTAACACATTCCTCGAAGAAGTTTTTCAGCTCCGGGTTGCTCCTCTGTCGCTTGAGGAGGGTCTCCATGCCCAGGTCGAAGTAGTTTACGTATGGACAATAGACCTAAAGCGGACAGAAGATATCATAGTATTTAGACAGCCCTGAAATGATGGATAATGGCGACAGAAGCGATAAATAAAAAGCACCTCTTGATAAAGAATTAATGGGAACCTTGGTCGAGTCGTCGCACGACTGTAGTGCGCTTAATCGCAGCTGGCATTAATAAAATATACCACTTCCATGTACTTATGCAGGGTTCCATTTTGCAACTGCTGAATGATTGTCAGTCACAAGCAGGCTTACCAAGCAGTATTGGCTATGAAATTACAGGTTTGAAAAAAGCATTTGCAACAAAATTGTTCGCAACAAACCAGTACAGTCAAACGTAGGGATGTCAACTTAGTAATAAATTATGTTGCCTCATATGAACGATGTGTGATTTTTGTGGTAACTCGTGTAAATTCATGACAACGTTGCTGATGCTGAAAAGATAGCAGACCACATAATTTTTACCCAATCACCATCTGGACCTGGAAAATGGATGGAAAAACTGGTAGAAGCTACAGTAGAACAGTGGCACGAGAATTTCCTTTTGGTACTTCTGGAGAACCAGGTGTTATTAGCTACAGACGAGTACCGACTATAGTATATTAATGAATTAGCGACAAGCAACGTTACGTGATCTGATGAATTGGTGCTAGTGCACAACATCTCAAAACTACAACGCAAAAGTCAATATCTTGTTGTGATGAATAAATGGTGAGTTTCCACGCTGCCTCTTAAATATATCAAGCCATTTACCTTTCCGTTCAGTAACCATTTCAAGATGCTATTGTCTGGAGATACCGGCTACGTGGTACAATTAGTTGAACACGCGCCACCGAAGCTGGTAGGTTGGATTCGAATCCTGGTGGGGTCGTACCGAATCCTGGAGAAACGGTACTTGCGTTCTGTCCAGCCTCGTCCTCGGCATTAATGGGTGGGTACAAAGTAGAGATGATCACTGAGCAGGAGTGCCGGAGTTTGCATTTGCATTTTGCGTCGGAACAGGATCCGGAGTCAAAGTTTTATATTATACCCGAAGCAGGACCAGGATCAGGAGTCATACGCTAATGTCTGTCCAAGAGCCAATCACCAATTTCAAAGTGTCTCTTAAAATTCGTATAGTGATGCTTGTTGTAGGCAAACAGAATTGAATTGATTGAAAAGTGTGTTTTGAACAACGTCAGCATTGTCACTTGTCACCATAATGAGACACTAGGGGAGCAACGAGGATTTCATCGCTAAAGGTGGTACTCTTAAAGATTCTTCCAGCCTGTGGTTTAAGTTGACTTTGGCAACAGGTGATGTACATTTTCACAAATACATATGCATTCACTTTTTAGAGAAGTGTTTGCATTGGTATTTTTGGAAAAGACTACAATAAGTTAATTCCTTGACTTATTTTTATGAATTGAATTCACATGATAAATTTCCAGACGCACTGTTTTTGTTAACTTAATTATAGCTTTCCTTGTTTGTACATTTTGCCCTTCTTCTTAAAATATCTTTGTGGGTAAGATTAAATAAGAGTTACATACACATGAAAATTAGATTTTGTGTAGTGTTAAAAGAAGTTTTTATAAAACAAATAATAACTGCATTTTTAGAACCCATGGTACCGAAAGATGCATGCTTGATATGAGTTACTTGGAAGATTTCCGAGTGTAAGCAGGAGTCAGAGTTGGTGTTTTCAGATTTTTCGGAGTCGAAGCTGGTGTCTTTAAACAAAAAAATAGGAGCGGAGACAGAGTATAAAAAACGTGACTGCCCCATCTCTGGTGCAAGGAAACGGTTCACGAGCAGTGCTGCCATTGACTCGCACTCGCCACCAGTGCAACATTCACTGCGAAAGTACTCCGCGTGGCGCACGTCGCAAGCAACCGAAGATGGGCGCCGCAGACGCCCGTGACACTTCGAAAGGAACACAGAAACCACGTATAAACTGAACTGTCTGCAGTTTGTTTCCAATTTTTCGCGGTGTTCTGCATTTCTCATTAACCATGTATTCACATGCTGGTTGCGGGCAACCCGAGAGTGAACCCTGACCTTTGCTTGAAATTTGACCTGGGACTGGTTCGGAATGTGAGCGGCTGCAGAAAGTTTAAGTCACTGTGTAGAGGAAAGTTTCCACACCAGCGGTGGTTGCAACTTTTGGAGATTAGAGGATAACTTCCCAGAGGTGAAAGATAGCATTCCAAATCTGCCAATTTGTTTTGGTTGCCTTCAACTTTATTTCAAAAAAGCGTTTCCAATTTTTTTTATCCAGGTCCCACTTTTCGCGTTTCCAGCAGAGCGCAACGGCCAGCTTGAAGCATGGACACGTTGTACGACATTCAAGGTGGCTCGTGGTTCGGCAGCAGTGCGTGACGGTATGGATTATGAAGTGCCTAGGAAGTGGACACGGTAATTGCGCTGGTGCGAAGCGGAAAAAAAGTACTTTCTTCCTGATTGCGGGAAAGTCGCGGCAGGACCAAGCAAAAAATCTCATCCCGCGCAGGTTACACAGATCGGCGTTTCTTAACCCCAGCAACAAACCGACATCCAAGTTCAAATGAAGGTCAGCAGCATAGCGAACATAAAACTAGTAGCCTACTTTGTGGAAGTTGACAGCTCACCCTAACCACAACTACTGTGTTACAGCGGCCGTCGCCATTCAGGGGAAGTGCCCCCAAAATTTTGTTGTGCTCAGAAAAATTTGTTTCAAACATATAATGAAAACAAAAATCTTTTCTCCCCTAAAAATTTATTCCCCCCCCAACCTTAAAACCTGGGTACGGTCCTGAATAGCGTTCTAGTGCAATGGCAGTTGCACATTGGAGCGTGCTAGGTATCACAGAAACCATTCAAGTTTCTAAAAAAGAGTTACTAAGTATTATGCACTGTTCCCTTTACACTATAAGCAGCTTCGTCTGAGGGAGGTCTGCAGCCTAGATGACCCTTGGCCCTTCGCAGCCTCCCACTTCCTCGTGCATTTTATAAATCGATGTACTTGGAAGCCATCGCAGTCCTACAGTATAATAATCATGATGGCGTCATTCATGCGTTTGTCTTAAAAGCTTGTGTTTCATCAAAGTAAATGTGTTAACACCGTCAAGCGTATACTCTCTACTTCCGCCATGTACATATCCTCGTCTTCTTTCATGTATTTGTATATTCCTTGTCACTGCGATGCATGTTTAAAGTCTAGCGTCTTGCTTGTGAGAGTGGAGACGTTACACAATACAATTATACAATTACACAGGCGTAGCAAATCGGAGGTCGGTCTCCATTATGGATACACTTTGACACGAAACATGCAAACAGTGTAAGCTCACTCATAGTTGAATAACGTTGAAATTGTAAAAATTACAAGCACAATTGTATGTAAAAAGATATATTTGGAACCGTGTATCAAAAACAACAAAACAAAGATTGTTATATTTAATTGAAACCAAGGTTACAGATCATTCAAAATCTACATCTCTCAGCGCAAGCCATGAAATGTTGCTGGCTTGTTGCAGCAGAGGGGAGCACGATAAAGATCTGCGTTTGCAATTATGGCGCTGGGCAACATCATGACAGTGTGTTTACAGCACACAAACCAGCACCACAATACGTTCCGTCAGACATCATTAACTCACGCGTTGTATATCTCTTTTTTCTGGTTGTTGTTTACTACTTCAAACTGATATCATTGCCCTGTGAGCACTGCCAACTCCGCAACAAATTAGTATTCAACTTCTTTACGGCGGAATCAGCAACGCACTCTGTCACTACCAGGGGCGTAGCGAGAGGGGTCAAGGGGAGAACAATGCCCCGGGCGCCGAATAACTGGGTGGCGCCAAAAAGTCCCAACAATCTCGAAGGTACTTTCTTCATTACAGCACATTTGCTCCCAGGACCGCCAAACATGTTTCTAGCCTCGGGCGCCATCAAACCTTGATACGCCCTTGGTCGCAGCCACTGTATGCAGTAGAATGCAGGTTTCTAATTAAAAGTGACTTAAAGCAAGTAAAATATAAATACTGTTTCAGATGCCTAACAGAAATTGCGACGTGGTTCAACCAGCACCATCCAACTGCATATAAACCGTCGGAAAAAGGATGGTTTGGTGCGTTAGGTCGGACGTGCCCTTTGGAAGCGCATCAACCCTAACGTGCACTCCGAAACTGAGTTAAAACCTACATATCTATACCTTGATGAGTTGTTCTTGGTACTTGTTTATGACGTCAGCAATGCAGCAGCCCTCGTCCCAGTCGTCGATCAAGTCGCTCAGGTCTTTGTGTATTGAGGCGTGGAGTCGGG